>ERZ773359.1380-NODE-1380-length-33852-cov-15.474539_pt1 | contig 33852 bp, 23 predicted proteins | sample MGYA00374955_ERZ773359 | MGnify/ENA primary metagenome ERZ773359 (study PRJEB29098, sample SAMN04486028) | biogas fermenter metagenome | study: EMG produced TPA metagenomics assembly of the Biogas fermentation microbial communities from Germany - Plant 4 DNA1...
GAATGGATTTTTAAAATTGAATCCATTGTGAACATTTCCTATACTTAAATTAAAGGTGGTATATAACGGTGTTATTTATAGGAAAGCACCTGTCCCTATGACCTTTCAGCATTAATTCTATAATCAATAAGAAAGGTGTGACATCATGAATCAAGCAACCGCATTAGACGCAATTAATAAAAAGAAAAAGAAGGTATCCCTTCGGAAAACCTTTTGGGATCAGAGGTACTTGATGATATTGGTGCTTCCTGTCGTGCTGTGGATGCTGATATTTAACTATATTCCTATGTTAGGTTTAGTAATATCATTCAAGGAATACAACCCATATCTTGGACCTCTTGAAGCTTTTGTTAAAAGCCCCTGGGTAGGGTTAGCAAATTTCCGGGAAGCGTTTACTGATAAGTATTTTCTTTCTTCGCTCTGGAATACCATTTATTACAGCATTTTAAACCTTGTTATCGGTTTTCCTATACCCATAATTTTCGCAATCTTGCTGAATGAAATAACAAGAACCCGGTTTAAGAAGTTTGTACAGACAGTAAGTTACCTTCCTCACTTTATATCCTGGGTGTTTGTAATCAGTTTTATACATGAGCTTTTAGCCGTTGATAATGGACTGATTAATGAAATTCTGTTAAGGCTCAATTTAACCGAAAAAGCAATACCATTTCTGGCTACGCCGAGCTATGTACCCTCCATTATGGTTGTGTCACAGGTGTGGAAAACATTTGGCTGGAATTCTATTATCTATATTGCAGCGATAACTAATATTGACCCGACAATGTATGAAGCTGCCATTATAGATGGTGCTAATAGATTCGACAAAATACGTTACATTACATTGCCATCGATAAAACCTACTATTGTCATCATGCTGATATTTGCTATTGGCGGCATGATAAGTCCAAACTTCGGTTTATTTGAACAGATGTACCTGTTATCCAATTCGATGATTCAGGATGCCACTGAAATTGTAGATACTTATACTTATAAAATGGGAATTGTTCTTTCAAGATATTCCTATGCAACTGCAGTAGGGCTGTTCCGTTCCATTGTTGCAGTAATACTGCTTACCGGTGCGAATTTCTCTTCTAAGAAATTAACGGGAGAAAGTCTGTTTTAAGGAGGAAAAGTCATGTTGAAAGCTCGTAATCTAAACCGAGGTAGCATTTTTGATATAGTTAATTTAATATTTATGTCTTTTGTAATTTTGCTGACATTATACCCCTTTTACTATGTAATTATATCTTCATTGAATGAACCCATTGATTTGTTAAACGGACCTGTGTTTTTTTTCCCAAGAAAGTTTTCGCTTGCAAACTATTCATATGTGCTTAGAGATGAAAGAATATTGAAAGCTGCCTTTATCACCATATCAAGAACAGTTGTTGGTAGTATTAGTGCAGTTATATTCACTGCTGCTTTTGCCTACGGGGTTTCAAAGCAAAGGCTTTTAGGCCGTAAGTTTTTTATTGGAATGGCATTGGTAACAATGTATTTCAGCGGTGGATTAATTCCTTCATATTTGCTTATTTCGCATGGGCTTAAGCTGCAGGGAAAATTTCTTGTATTTATTATCCCTAATCTATTCAGTGCTTTCAATGCATTTGTTATGATGTCTTTCTTTAGAGGGATATCGCCTGAAATTGAGGAATCGGCAAGAATAGATGGTGCAAACGATTTGATCATTTTTTTCAGGTTGATTCTTCCCGTATCCATGCCAATACTGGCAACAATAACATTGTTTAATGCTGTATTCCATTGGAATTCCTGGTTCGATGCGCTTTTGTACGGAGGAAGAAAGCTGGAAACGTTGCAGCAGTACCTGGTTAAATCCATTCAATCTGCAAATGTTAATGTTAAAGCATCTTCTTTTGTTTCAACTTTAAGTGTAAGCTCAACATCTGTTCGGTTTACAACAATGGTCATTACTGCATTTCCTATCGTTGTTGCATATCCGTTTCTTCAAAGATATTTTGTTAAGGGTATCATGATAGGATCGTTAAAAGGTTAAAATCGAAGGCTTATACCGGTAATTTTCACCGGATTAAGTATATATTAGCCTAAAGGGGGAATAGATTTATGTTAAAAGGCTATAGTAAACTAATGAGTGCGGTTCTGATAGCATTATTAGTCATATCAATGGTGCTAACAGGCTGCGGCAAAACCGAAACTGGCGCACCACAGGGCAATACACAGACTCCTCAGACAGGAAGTCAAAAAGAGCCAGATTCACAAGACGGTTTGTTATCCTGGCAAAAGGATACATCACCTTTCGAATTCGACCTTTACTTTTTTGCAGCTTGGGGTACGCACTATCCATGGCGTGGCGCTCTTGTGGAACAGTATATAACTGAGGATACCGGTGTTAAACCGAATATCATTATTCCTACAGGTAATGAACAGGAATACCTGAATGTTATGATTGCTTCAAATGATCTTCCTGATGCCATGGTTCTTGAGTGGTATGCTCCAGAAACCAAGAGACTGATTGAAGCCGGGTATATTCATTCTGTCAATGATCTATCCGCAGAACATGCTCCTGAATTTATGGATATGATTTCAGAAGACGTTATTAAATATCATGCCCATACTGATGGAAAACTGTATTATCTGCCGTCCTTCATGCCTACAAAGGAAGAGTATGAACAATCCCTTGAAAAGCATGGTGCAAGATCGCTGTTTATTCAGAAACGCATTTATGAAGGACTTGGTAAGCCATCAGCTGATACTCCTGAAAAATTACTGCAGATTTTAAGAGATATCAGAGATAAGTATCCTGATGTAAAACCATTCTCAATTGAATCTCCGCTGGATGTAATTCAGGGCGGACTAACCGGAAACTTAACAATGCAGTATTTCGCTGGTATTTTTGCACCCGAGACTTACGCAAAAGACATATATCTTGACAATGGTCAGATTAAACTGATTTTTGAAAATGAGAATTTTATTGAAGCTGTTAGATTTTTAAATCAGATTTATAGAGAAGGACTTATTAGTGTAGACACATTGATGATGAAACATGAAGTTTGGGGAGAGACCGTTGATTCAGCACAATGGGGTGTTACCGGAAGATTCCCGATTGATATCTGGAAATCTCATAATCACAAAATTATGCAGCTGAAAAACGATGAAGGTTATACCTATATTCCTCTAGAATTCCAAAAATATAACGGCAAAGAGCCTCAGTTTGCAGGTGGAAGAGGAGCAGGCTGGGTTGCATCTATGGTAACAAAGAATGCTAAGAACCCTGGCCGCATTATCCGCTATTTTGAGTACTGCTGGAGTGACGAAGGACAGATAGCTAACATGTTTGGAAGAGAAGGCGTGACCTTTGATTTTGTAGACGGTGTTCCACAATACAAGCCTGAAATACTGAAGGATATGGAAGAAAACCCTGATGCTCTGGAAAACAAATATGGTTTCGAGCAGAGACTTTTGATGTGGAGATCGAAATGGGGCGGATTGCAGAAGGTTGCAATGGCACCACCATCCTATGCCGAATACCTGAAGGATGTCGGCAAGTACGGCGTAGATATTTGGGAACTTGGTCTTGACAATCTCGATCCCGATCCAACTTCTGATGCAGGTGTTGCTTATCAGAAAATCAAGAATATCTGGAACAAATACTTAGCACAGATGGTTCTTGCTGAAAATGATGAAGATTTCAACGCCTCATATAATGCGGCAATGAAAGAATTACAAGATGCCGGCCTTGAAAAGGTAAGAGCAGTGATGCAGGAAAATCACATAAAGGATCTACAAGCAAAAGGCGTAAGATAAAAAACCAAATCTGATGCAGGATCAAATGAGGTTGCTTTTTAGCAGCCTCATTTGATATAGATTTATTAGCATTCCATCGGAAAAGGTCTGATGTAAAAATAATATAATGCACGTAAACATACTAAGGTTTTTAAAACCAGCGATTAGCTTACGGAGGTGTATTCAATGAAACATCCTTTTCATCTTTGCTACAACAGCCAGGCAGAAAAATGGTTTGATGCCCTGCCGCTGGGTAATGGCAGACTTGGCGCAATGGTTTATGGCCATACGGCAATTGAGCGGATTCAGTTAAACGATGATTCGCTTTGGTATGGAGAGTTTATAGACAGGAATAACCCATCTTTGAAGGAAAAGCTGCCTGAAATCAGAAGACTTATACTCTCTGGCGATATATATCACGCTGAGGAGCTTATTATGCAGTATATGGCAGGAACACCATCCTGCATGCGCCATTACACGCTTCTGGGAGAGTTGGACATTGCGCTGAATCAGCATTTGCCATTTGCAGATGGCTGGATGACCAACAGTTCAGGTGCAACGGAATATTTCTCAGACCTTGATCTGATGGAAGGTATCTTGAATATAAATCACACTCAGGATGGAGTACGTTATGAAAGAGAAATGTTCATAAGCCATCCTGATCAGGTAATGTGCATCAGATATACAAGTGATACACCAAAGAAAGTAAATCTCGATGTCAAGATGAACCGCATAGGGATATCCGACGCAGTGGCAATGGACGACCGCAGACCAGGAAGACGTGTGAGTGCAGGCGGCTGGGCTGCGCCTTTTGTGGATTCACTTCGCACGGTAAATGGGAATACAATATTAATGCGTGGACAAGATTCCAAAATTGAGTTTGCCACTGCTGTTCGTATTGTAAGCGATGGTGAAATAAGTGATGCTACTTCTCAACTGCTTGTCAGGAATTCCGGGGAAGTTGTTATGTATGTGGCTTCATCCACGTCCAACCGGTCGGATGATCCCGTCAATGAGGTATTGATGCGGCTTGATGAGGCTGAAAGCAAGGGATACAGCAAAATAAGGCAGGACCATGTTGCGGACTTTTCAGCTTTGATGAACCGGTGTGTGATAGATTTAGGGGGGAAATCGGAGAAATCAACCGATGAAAGGTTAATTTCAGTCCGCGAAGGGGGGCATGATCCTGCCTTAGCTGCGCTATATTTCCAGTTTGGGCGTTATCTTATCGTTTCAGGTTCCCGTGAAGACAGTGCTGCACTGAATCTGCAGGGGATATGGAATGCCGAGTTTACACCTATGTGGGATAGCAAATATACAATTAACATCAATCTTCAGATGAACTATTGGCCGGTTGAAACCTGTAACCTTTCGGAGCTTCATATGCCTTTAATGGATTTATTGGAAAAGATGCATGAAAAGGGTCGTGAGACCGCCCGCGTTATGTATGGAATGCGTGGTATGGTTTGCCATCATAATACCGACTATTATGGCGACTGTGCACCACAGGATATGTATATGGCTTCAACTCCTTGGGTGACCGGCAGTGCGTGGCTTGGACTTCATGTGTGGGAGCATTATCTGCATACAAAAGACTTGGGAATTTTACGAAGAATGTATCCGGTACTGAAAGATATGGCACTGTTTTATGAGGATTTTCTGATTGAAGTGGATGGGAAACTGGTTACATGTCCGTCAGTTTCGCCAGAAAACAGGTATATCCTGCCAGATGGATATGATACACCTATCTGCGTAGGTCCTGCAATGGATAACCAGATACTTCGGGAATTCTTTGCAGCATTGATAGAAATACAGCGTCTTTTAGGTGTTGATCAGGATTTCTCGGAAAAACTTGCAGATATTATAAAACGGCTGCCCGAAGATAAAATTGGCTCGAAGGGACAATTGCTTGAATGGGATAAGGAATACCCTGAGCTCACTCCGGGAATGGGTCATATTTCGCATCTGTTTGCCTGCTATCCTGGAAACAGCATTAATTGGCGCGATACACCCGATTTAATGAAAGCTGTCAGAAAGTCTTTGGAATTACGTATGGAACATGGCGCAGCAAGGGAAGCCTGGCCGCTGGCATGGTTCATATGTATATATGCAAGGTTGCTGGACGGTGAGATGACCGATAAACTTATACAAAAAATGCTTGCAAATTCCGCATCACGAAGCCTGTTAAATGCAACCTGGGTATTCCAGATTGATGGTAACTTAGGTGCCATTGCAGGTATTGCTGAATGCTTACTGCAAAGCCATATAGCTCTTCATTTCCTGCCAGCATTGCCAACTTCCTGGAAGGAAGGAAGTGTTAAGGGCTTAGTGGCACGCGGAGGCCATGAGGTTGATTTGAAATGGGAAGATGGCAAATTGTTAAATGCCGTTGTCCGTCCAAAATTTGACGGGCCTATAGAAGTTGTTGGTAATACGATGAAGGTGACATGTGACGGTGAGACTGTTATGTCAGAAAAAACTGAAATTGGGTTTGCTTTCTCTGCTGTGGGGGGCAGGTCATATATAATTGAAGAAATCAGGTAGAAACTGTATAATAAGATAGTATGATTTATAGGAGTGATAAAATTGAAACTTACTGTATTTACTGAAAAATCAAAAGGCAAGATAGTTCAGTATTGGACAAAATGTGTAGGTAGCTGCCACGGTGCAACAGCACTGCGCGAGGATTGGCGCAGACAGCTAAAAAAATGTCGTGAAGAGCTGGGTTTTGAATATGTACGCTTCCATGGGATTTTGAATGACGATATGAGCGTTTGCACAAAAAAGCAGGATGGCACATTTGAATACTCATTTTTTAATATTGACTCCATAATTGATTTTCTGCTTGAAATTGATATGAAGCCCTTTATTGAATTAAGCTTTATGCCCACTGCATTAGCATCGGGAACAAAGACAATATTCCATTATTTGGGCAACATCACCCCACCAAAATCATACGATGAATGGGCGGATTTAATAGGTGCGCTCGCTAAACATCTGGTTGAGCGCTATGGTGTTGAAGAAGTGCGCAAATGGTTCTTTGAAGTATGGAATGAGCCAAACCTGGATATTTTCTGGTCAGGAACCATGGAGGAATATTTCGAACTATATCGGCATGCTGCACTGGCAATTAAAAAGGTTGACAGCAAATTATCAGTTGGTGGCCCCGCAACAGCTATAGATGCATGGATTCCTGAAATGAGGGAATTCTGCAAAAAAAATAATGTTCCTCTTGATTTTATATCTACTCACCATTATCCAACAGATGCGGCCTATGGTCTGGGTCTGGATATGGAAGAGCAAATGGCGCGTGCAGGTCGTGGAGTGTTATATAATAAGATGAAAATAGCATTAGAGGAATCAAATCCGTTACCAGTGTATTATACTGAATGGAATAACTCTCCCAGCCCTCGTGACCCATATCATGACATTCCATATAATGCAGCATTTATTGTTAAGACAATTACAGATAATCTGAATTTGGATCATATAGATCTTTTGAAATGCTATTCCTTCTGGACTTTCAGCGATATATTCGAGGAAAGCGGCTTCAGCTCTGTTCCGTACCATGGAGGTTTCGGTTTGTTAAACATTCATGGAATACCAAAACCTTCATATAGGGCATTCCAAATGCTTTCCCAATTAAGCGGTGACAGACTGGAGGTTGCCGTTGATGAAGAAAGCCCCACTGTGGACTGTACTGCATCCTTGAACTCGGAAGGTGTAACAATACTGTTATCCAATCATAATATTCCCAGAGCACCAATAGAGGCTGAGAAAGTAAGCATTTTGGTCAAGGGAATAAAAGGTATTAAGTCGGCTTCACTTCAACGTATCGATGAAAATAATGCCAACCCGAAAAAGGTATGGCTGGATATGGGAAGCCCGACATATCTGAACAAAGAACAGATTCAGGAACTTGTTAAAGCTTCAGAACTGACTACCGAGACACCCGATTGGTCTTTGAATGAAAACGGGGTCGAAATAGAAGTACTTATTCAGCCTCACTCTGTAGTGGCGATTAAACTTGTGCTTGAAGATTAGAATTTTAGTTGTACAAATATAATAATTGATAAATAGGGGGTATATAAAATATCCCCTATTTTTATAACAAGCTTTTTAAGTCACACATTCAAAATACCCCGTTTTATTGCCGGTGTTTATCGCCATGTAATTTCTATTATTGTTATAAGGTTTGCAAATATTGCTCATTTTGGGCTTTAATAAGTAGTGGGTACTATTTTCTTTAAAAGAGTTTATATCAAAATATCCCGCTTTGTTTAAGCGGTATGCTGAAATAGCTATGCAACTTCTATTGTTAATACAAGGCTTCTGACCTGATATTTTCAGCTATTATATTTCCAAAAACTAAGTCTGGGGGAGTAAGGAATGAAAAAATTACTGTCAAAACATGAGTTAGGGACAATGTTAGTCCTCTATTACATTGAAACAGATACTGAAAATGTGGGTATGGTATTGATACCTAAAGACAGATTTTCAGATGTTGCTCAGGGAAAGAAATGTAGACTGGAGCCTTTAGTGCAGATTAAAATACAGGGGGATGATTACCCCGGAGGGTTCTCCCATGGTCATACCATGCGAAACAGTGAAACTACATACCGGTTTAAATATGAAAAACAGCAAACCGTGATAGAAAATGATACGCAAACAATAATTACAGAATTAAAGGATGAACGCGGCTTTACGCTGGAACACCGTCTTATATGGCATGTTGGCTACTCTGCCGTAGAGTCCTGTTGTGTTTTCCTAAACAATAGCAATGATATAGTTGGGCTTGAAATGCTGTCCAGTTTCTCAATGGGTGAGATAACTCCTTTCGAACAGGACGATGCACCAAATACACTTATTCTGCATAGGCTCAGAAGTGCATGGAGCGCAGAGGGACGATTGGAAAGCCGATACGTTGAGGAATTGATGCTGGAGCCATCTTGGTCACAATATGGTACCAGATGCGAGCGTTTTGGGCAGATAGGTTCCATGCCGGTAAGAAAATTTTTCCCATATGCGGTGATTGAGGACACAAAAAACAATATAAGCTGGGGAGTACAGATTGCATGCCCCTCATCCTGGCAAATAGAGGTTAGCAGAAATGACAGTTCACTCTGTATCTCGGGTGGACTGGCAGACAGAGAATTTGGTCATTGGCTTAAGAAGGTTAAGGCAGGTGAATCTTTTGAAACTCCAAAGGCCATTCTGTCTGTGGCAGAAGGAGGGGTTGAGGAAGTATCGAGAAAGATGGCTGAATTAAATAACCACTACCTTCAGAATCTGCCCGCGGTTGAAGATGATCTGCCCATTGTTTTTAACGAGTTTTGTACCACATGGGGTAACCCGACTGAGGAATATATAAAGAGGGCTGTTGATGCCCTTAAGGGTCGGGGTATAACATATTTTGTAATAGACTGCGGATGGTATAAAGAGGATGGCAGGGACTGGGGCAACAGCATGGGAGATTGGAATCTTTGCAATGACCTGTTTCCGAATGGATTTGAAAATACATTGAACTATATCCGGGAGGCAGGTATGATTCCAGGGATCTGGTTTGAGTTGGAAATATGCGGAAGGCAGTCCGATGCTTTCCACAATACCGAGCACCTGTTAAAGAGAGATGGTTATGTTATAACAACAGCAGACAGACGTTTCTGGGATATGAGTGACCCCTATGTAATAGAATACCTGACAGAAAAAGTAATTAACTTTCTAAAAAAATATAACATTGGGTATTTGAAAATTGACTACAATGATAATATTGGAATTGGATGTGATGGAGCCGAATCATACGGGGAAGGGCTGCGTCAAAAAGTTCTTGCAACACAGCAGTTTATCACTAAAATCCAGCAGGAAGTACCCGATATAGTAATCGAAAACTGTTCATCAGGGGGACATCGACTTGAACCTTCAATGATGCGGCTAACCAGCATGTCTTCTTTCTCGGATGCACATGAATGTGAGGAAATACCCATCATTGCAGCAAATCTGCATCGTGTAATTCTGCCGCGGCAAAGCCAGATTTGGGCGGTACTTCGGAAAGAGGACAGCGAACGCCGGCTGGTATATTCGTTAGCCAACACTTTCCTTGGTAGGATGTGTCTTTCAGGTGAGGTGTTTGATCTAAATGAAATGCAATGGGGTATAGTTGACAAAGGTATTGCGCTTTATAGGAAAGTGTCACCAGCTATTCGTGATGGCATTAGTTACCGTTTTGGTTCAGCAGTCAGAAGCTATCGACATCCGGAGGGTTGGCAGGCCGTTGTTAGAGTAAGTAGGGATAAAAAACAAGCCTTTGCTGTTATACATACTTTTGCAGGAACAGTATCGGACGAAATTAACCTGCAGGTACCCGATTTAATGGGACTTCGTATTACCGATATTTTGGCAGATAAGGGGATGAAAGCCGAATTAAAGGGTGCTTCTTTGAAAGTGAACGCTACAGCTAACTTCCAGGGGATGGTTATTTGCATGGAAAAGGTGTAACACATAATAAACAGCCCCGGCATAGTTGCGAATTTAAGGCTTTAAAAAATTGGTTCCATGTTTTAACAAGGGGATGTCTGGAATTATGTATGAGTTTATGTTAATGTGAATATGTAAAGATTCCTAAACTTAGGTTTTGAAAACATTTACGAGCATGCTGAGAATTGGAATTGGTACATAGTATTAAAATGCTCATAGCACTTATGGGGTGTAATGTATGAGAGGGTTGCTGCGCAGAATAAAAGCCACACTGCCATTCAGTTTTAAATGGAACAGCCTATTGGTGGTGATGGCTTCTGCCACCACAATCATAGCTGTGGTAGCGGTACTGATGATTACTTATACCATGAACAACCGTTTTAATGATTCCATCGATCGCACTACAGAACAGAATAATACACAAATCGTGGATAACGTATCTGATAGTATAGACAGCTATTTAAAAGAAATGATCTCGGTTTCTAACACAATTTCAAAACTACTTATTGATTACGATCTTAACAAAGTATTCAATATCTATCATTTTGTATTACGTGATGATATAGACACTATTGCAGTTTTTGATTCACAGGGTGAGCTGGTTATGAAAACCGACTCCCGTCTGCTTAAAGAAAACGTAGGTATTAAGCATCAGCACTGGTTTCGCAGTATTGCCCCAGGCAGTCGGATGTATGTGTTTACAGAACCACATGTTCAACGCTTATATAAAGGTGAATACCGTTGGGTTATATCACTTAGCAAAGGAGTGGAATGGACTGATGGGGATAATAAACACCAGGGTGTTATGTTGGTTGATCTGAATTTTAATAATATAAAAGAGTTGTGTTCTAAAGAGCTTGGCGAAAAAGGCTATCTTTATATTATAGACACTAATGGCAAGCTTATTTATCATCCTCGTCAGCAAATGATCTATGCCGGGATTGAAGATAAGACAATTCCAATAGCATGTGCACTTGAGGATGGCAGTGAAATCTTTATTCAAGATGACGGCAGAATGTTAATTAGCGTAAAAACATTGAAAAACGCAAACTGGCGTATTGTAGGTGTTAGTCCACTGAATGGTCTGTTAACATATGATGAAGAACTGAGAAATTTTATTTTGCTTATTGTAATTGGCGTAGTGTTTTTAATTATTTTGCTTTCTATAATTGTATCATTCTTTATTACAAGTCCGATGCATCGTTTAATGCGTTTAATGGGTCGGGTTGAGGCCGATAACTTTAACACATTTTCTACCGCACGTGGTTTTTATGAGGTGAAGGAGCTTTCCTTTTCCTTCAATCAGATGGTATATAAAATAAAACGATTAATGGAGCAGATTTTGAAAGAGCAGCAATTGCTTAGAAAAACTGAGATGAAGGCATTACAGGCGCAGATTAATCCTCATTTCCTATACAATACTCTCGATTCTATTATGTGGATGGCCGAGAGCGGAGACCAAAAGAATGTGGTTAAAATGATTTCTGCTCTGGCGCAGTTTTTCCGCCTGTCACTAAGCGGTGGTTATGATACTATATCGGTAATTGATGAACTAAAACATGTAGAAAATTATCTGGTTATACAAAAGATGCGTTATAACGACCAGTTTGATTATGAAATTACATATGATGAAGCAGTAATAAAATGCAGAACTTTAAAAATTCTGCTTCAACCCATAGTGGAAAATGCCATTATACATGGTGTAGCCAATCTCCCGTATAAGGGTATTATCACAATTAACGCCGGCATTTACCAGGACAAGCTTAGATTTGTTGTTAGTGACAATGGTTTTGGAATTAATCCTAGAATATTAAAAGATATTTTGGAAGAAAAACCCTCCACCAGATCTGGTATAGGGGTATACAATGTCAATCAGCGAATTCAGCTTATGTATGGTACAGAATATGGCCTGCATTTTGACAGCCAGCCTGATGAGGGTACAACTGTGAGTATAATTCTACCTTTGCATACATAGACGGAATTTGGGTTTTTATGTTTCAAATAGGGCTTTGAAGTTGGTACTCTGTGTTAAAAATTTAAGCAACAAAAAATTGGTAGGAGGAATAAATGAAAAATAAAATCTGTTTGGTTTTTCTGATTCTTGTAATTATATTGAATCTTTGTTCCTGCACCACTGCTAAAAAGAGTTTCAATGTGGATCTCATTGTAAAATCAACGGATTCAGAGTTTTGGGCAAGTGTGTATGATGGTGCAAAGGCAGCCGGAGCTAAATATAACATAGACCTTAGGTTCCTGGGACCAACGAAGGAGAAAGATTACCAAAATCAGGTTTCAATCATTAAGCAAAGCATAGTGCGCCAACCAGATGCTATTATTTTAGCTGCGGGAGATTACTATATAATGGCCGAACCTATGGAAATGGCGGTTAAAGCTAAAATTCCTGTAATACTGGTGGACTCGGGTGTAAATAGCGACAAATGGACTTCTTTTGTATCAACTGATAACTATAAAGCAGGAGAGGTCTTAGCACAAGAAATAGAGAAAAGAGTTGGAGGAACGGCCGAAATTGGTGTGATTAGTTTTGTTAAAAATTCTCTGCCTTCCTTGGAACGAACTGCCGGATTTAGCGATTATATAAGTGAGAAAACCAACATGAAGATTGTAGAGACTGTTTACTGCGACTCTAACATTGAAAAGTCTGAACAACTTACCAAAGAAATGATAGAGAACCACCCTACGATAAAAGTGATTGCGGGCTTAAATGCACAGTCAGCTACTGGGGCTGCACGTGCCTTAGAAGCCCTGGAACGCAGTGATATATTTTTGGCTGGAATTGACTGTACAGTTGAGGAAGCTGATTATATGGAGCAGGGTATTATAGATGTTGCTGTGTTGCAGAATCCATACCTAATGGGTTATTTCAGTGTGGAAACAGCCTATAATGTACTTATGAAAAAGCGTGTTGAAAGAAACATTCGTACAGAGGTATATGTTGTAGACAAGGATAATATGTTTTCCGAGGAATACCAGAGACTGATTTTTCCATTCTATTAAGCCTAAAAACAGGTTTGGCAATTGTCTGTTAACAGTCGTTTTTTCTATATTCTTAATCGTTTTTTCCATTTATTTATTAAACACATTTTTGTATTATAAGCATATCGCGAAACGTTTAGCTTGGCTAATAATGGGAGGTAAAACTATGGCTGAACTGCTCAAGATGTGCGGAATCTCTAAATCTTTTCCGGGTGTTAAGGCGTTAAGCAATGTAAGCATGACACTTAATGCCGGAGAGGTTCACGCTTTGTGCGGAGAAAATGGTGCTGGGAAATCCACATTGATGAAAATTCTATCCGGTGTTTATCATGCAGATGAAGGTGAAATTTTTATTAATGGTGAAAAGGTTTCTATTGAAAATACTAAAAAGGCTCAGCAACTTGGCATCAGCATCATTTTTCAAGAGTTCAACCTGTGTCCTCACCTGACCGTTGCAAATAATATATGGCTGGATCGTCAACCCAAAAAAGGTCTGTTTGTTGATGATAGAAAAATGTTGGAACAAACACAGGCAATTCTTGATGATCTTGGTCTTTCAATTAGCCCAAAAGCGCTTGTGCGTACATTAAGTGTTGCAGAACAGCAGATGGTGGAAATTGCAAAAGCAATATCCTTTAACTCAAAAATTCTGGTATTGGACGAACCCACAGCAGCACTTACCGAATCCGAGATAGACAGACTGTTCGACATAATTCACAAATTGAAATCAAAGGGCGTTGGGATGATTTATATATCCCATCGCCTGGAAGAACTTGCGCGCATAGCTGATCGCGTATCAGTTATACGTGATGGAGAGTATATAGGTACATACTTATATAAGGATGTTACCATCGACAAATTAGTACATTTAATGGTTGGTCGCGAGTTGAATGACAAATTTCCCGTCTACAAAAGAAAAATTGGTGATGTGCTGTTTGAAGCGCGAAACATTATTAGCAATAAAGTTAATGTGGATAATATCAAAGTTCACTCAGGTGAAATATTAGGCATTGCAGGTTTGATGGGGGCTGGACGTACAGAACTTGCACGCGCTATTTTTGGTGCAGATAAGACATTCCATAAGGAGGTTTTTGTAGATGGTAAGCTGGTTGCCATTAATAGCATTACCTCCGCAATAAAGAATGGAATAGGCTATATCACTGAGGATCGTAAAAAAGATGGTCTGGCACTGAATATGACAGTAGAACGCAACATAAATATGGCATTCATCCCCAGTCTGTGTAAGAAGGGTTTCATTGATGAAGATGCTGCTAAAGAGAATGCTGAAAAATATATTAACAATCTTCGCATCAAAACACCAAGCATGTACCAAAAAATGCGAAATCTTTCTGGTGGTAACCAGCAAAAGACCGTACTTGCAAAATGGTTGTGTAATGATATTAAAGTTCTCATTTTTGACGAGCCAACACGTGGCATTGACGTCGGTGCAAAATATGAGATTTACGAGCTAATGAACCGGCTGAGTGATAATGGTGTTGCAATTATAATGATTTCCTCTGATTTACAGGAGATTCTGGGCATGAGTGACCGAATTTTAGTAATGTGCAACGGAAGGGTAAGTGGTGAACTAAGCCGTAATGAGGCAACACAGGAAAAGATTCTGCGCTATGCTGCGGGGTTGCGCAATGAAGAAGGAAAGGGTGCTTAAAAATGTTTAGCAAATTAGCGACTTCTAATAAAGACGTCAAAACAAGTGTGATAAAGGGTAAAAGCGATTTGTTTCAAAAGTTTTTAGCTTTCGGTGTTCTAATTATTCTTAGTATTTTTTTTGGCGCACTAACTAAAGGCAACTTCCTAAAGCTTGATAATTTGCTAACTATCGCATTACAGGTTACACCATATGCAATTTTAGGATTTGGCCTGACTTTTGTACTTATTACCGGTGGAACCGACTTATCAGCAGGTTCGGTTCTTGGTTTCGGTGGAATCGTTTGTGCAAAGGCTATAACTATGGGCGTCAGTATTCCTGTATCTATTGTTATTGGAATACTTGCAGGGATTATCGCAGGTCTCATCAATGGTTTAGTTGTTACAAAGCTCAATGTTACACCATTTATAGCAACTCTTGGCACACAGTTTGCCTTTCGTGGACTTACTCAGTTGGTTGGACAGGGAAAACCTGTATCAATTCGAGCTATAGGTGATCAGAATATTATCTCGGTATTTCAGTTCATAGGTAGTGGTACAATTTTTGGAAAGATTCCTTTCCCAACTGTAATTATGATTGTTGCTGCTATTACACTTGGAATTATACTATCTAAAACTGCTTTTGGCAGACGCCTTTTTGCAGTTGGTTCAAATGAAGAGGCAGCAAGGTTATCCGGAATTAATGTTATTAAAACCAAGCTGACAGCTTACATAATCTGTGGTGCTACATCTTCAATGGCTGGTATTCTTTTGGCTGCTCGCCTTGTTTCTGCCCAGTCTAACGCAGGTCAGGGCTATGAGCTTGAGGGTATTGCAGCAGCGGTTATTGGAGGTACGTCTGTTATGGGTGGAGAGGGCGGTATATTAGGTACTGTTATCGGTGCATTTGTAATGGGAGTTCTCCGTAACGGACTTAATCTGTTAAAAGTGGATGCATTTGTGCAGATGGTTATAATTGGCACCATCATTGTTTTAGGTGTATGGTACGACACTGCAAGAAGAAAAAAGCAATCTGAATCTATCATGCCTGTAATAAACCGTGAAAACGGTAAAAATATATGAGGAGTGATATTATGAAAAAGTTATTCGGTATTCTGCTGGCGTGTGTTCTCATTGTTTCTATGCTTGTGGGCTGTACAGGAACTGTAACTGGGGACGGCGCGAATAAAACTACTCCATCATCCGGCAAAACCGGGGACAGCGAAATAATTAAAATTGCTTTGATTACTAAAATGGTAGATTCACCCTATTGGCAGACAGTAAAACGTGCAGCCGAAGAAAAAGCAAAAGAACTGGGCAATGTAGAAGTTACCCATCTTGGTCCTCCAACAGAGGCAGATATCGACAAGCAGGTACAGATTGTTGAAACATGTATTAACAGTGATTATGACGGCATCATTCTCGCTGCCTGTGATATTGATGCACTGGTTGAACCCGTCAGAAAAGCCAAAGAATCTGGTATTCCTGTAGTTATGATTGACTCTGGTATTTCAGAACCTGTGTATGATGCATTTTTGTCAACCAATAATGTTCAAGCCGGTGCAGAGTGTGCTAAATTGATGGCTGAACTAATTGGCGGTGAGGGTCAGGTTGCCATTATTAACTTTGCTGCAGGTACGCAAACGGCTATAGACAGGGAAACTGGTTTCACTGAGGAGATTAAAAAGAATTATCCTAACATTGAGATTGTTGGAGTTCAGTACTGCAATGCCGACCCAACAGTAGCAGCAAACCAGGCTACCGACTTTATAACTGCTTATCCTGATCTTAAAGGTATATGGGGAGCTAACGATCAGTCAGCAATTGGTGTTGCTCAGGCAGTTACCGAGCAAGGTAAGAGTGAAAGCATTATAGTAGTAGGATTTGATAACTCTGATGATATTAAAGCTGGGTTGAAGTCAGGTACAATCAAAGGTACAGCTGTTCAAATGCCTACAGTAATGGGTTCTGAAGGAGTTCAGATTGTCGTTGACATTCTTGCCGGCAAAGCACCTGCAGATAAAGCTGTAGACACCGGTGTTACTATGGTAACAACCGAAAATATGAACGATCCCAAAATACAAGCAATCTTAAATCAATAAAAATTCACCTTACAAGATGCTTTTCTTCCCCCCCTGCCTTAATAGGCGGGGGATAAGCTATTTTTTGATTCAGAGGCGAGTTTAATTCCCGCTGGGGGGCAGTTATATTACAAAGCACAGAGGCCTCAATTTGCCTCTGGAATGTCAATAAAGATTCGAGGGTGCGGGCATATTTCAGATTTGGTGGATTTTTATAACAAGTTCATGGATCATATTTTAGCTATTACTTGCAAAGTCTGAGTATTATTACCTCAGACTTTGCGTGTTTGCTGTCGAATGAATATTGATTATTGGACCAATCAAGCAACTAAACAGGAGGTGTGTTGTTTGAAGAAAAAGCAAAAAAAATCAAAAAGGTCATCTATGATTTTCAATTTTACATCTACTATCAAGGGCAGAATGGTTTTAGCCTTCATTGCTATTGTACTTACAATGGGGACCATAAGTATTGCTTCTTTTTTTACCATACGTTCCTTCATGTTGAAATTTGATAATATGGTTCAGGCAACAATTGCAGCAAATGAAATTAATAATTCGATATCAAAAATTCCTGAATACATAACAATGTATATTAATAATAATGACAAAACGCAAGTGGATGCTATTACAGCAGAAATTGCAGAGATAGAAGATAATATTTCATTATTAAGGCAGATTGTTTCAAATGAAGAAGTTCACGAGCATTTAGATTCAGTGGAAAGGTTTTTTATATCAATAAAAGAAGATATCAATGGAGTTATTAATTCCGGGATAAAAAGCCAGGCTTTGGAATACAGTGAACACGCAAAGACATTAGTGAGTTTTTCGACAAAAAGTATTGATAAATTAATTGCATCAGAGTTAAATAGTCAATTAATACTGAAGGATAAGCTTAGCAAGCAAGGCAATACAGTAGGAGTAGTTGTATTTGTGGCAATTATATTGGTTAGCGTAATTAGCATTACAGGTTCAACATTCTATTCCAGCAAAGTAGGAGGGGTTGTCAGAGAACTTTCTGATTGTGCTCAAAATATTGCGGATGGACAGTTAAACTTTGAACATGTAAATGTTAGTTCAAAGGATGAATTGGGTGTTCTAGCACAGAGTTTCAATAAAATGGTATCAAATCTTAGTTCTATAATCAAAAAAATTAGAAATACCAGTGAGAATGTGGCATACTTGGCTGAATCACTAAAATCCGGTGCTGAGCAGAGTACCAAAGCTATTGAGCAAATAGCAGTTTCTGTCCAGCAAGTTTCCTATGGTGCATCAAATCAATCGGAGCAGTCTGAAAAGACCGTTGAAGTAATAAAGAATCAGGTGGAAAGATATGATAAAATATATGTAAACTCACGTACTGTGTTGCACACGTCCATAAAAGCAAGTGAAGCAGCTGAGGTTGGTAACGATAAGGTAGGACAGTTAATTGGCCAGATAGATATTATTCGTGAAAAGATTGTAGGTACACAGGAAATTACTGAATCGTTAAGAAATCAATCTAATGAGATTAGGGTAATTTTAGATACAATTGCGAATATAGCCTCTCAAACAAACCTTCTTGCTCTTAATGCTGCAATTGAAGCAGCAAGAGCTGGTGAATACGGAAGAGGTTTTGCCGTTGTCGCCGATGAAATACGTAAGCTGGCTGAGGGTTCTAAAGGGGCAGCAGAAGAAATATCAGAGATGCTAAATGATATTCAAACTCAGACAGAACAGGTAGTTGAAAGTATGTCCCAAGGAGTTAATGAAGTAGTAGAAGGCGCAAAAATGGCAGAGGGAGCAAGGCATGCTTTTAAAGAAATTGTTAGTACCAGTAAAGATGTTGATATTCAGGTTAAGCAAATAGTTGAAGAAATTGAACAAGCAGTAGAGGAAATTAAAAGAGTTGAGGAGATGAGCAATATTATTTATGATGTGGCAAAGAAATCTATGTCGGAAAGCCATGAAGTTGCTGCAGCTATTGAGGAACAGACTGCAGGCCAGCAAGAAATATCCTCTTCTGCCGCTATGCTATCAGATTTAGCTGTTGACCTTAAGGATATGGTTAGCGGGTTCAAGCTATAGAATTAAAGTGTAAATATAAATAATTTAGTATGCTGAGAAAGTATTACTAAAAATCAATACCCTGTAATTGTTTTTGTATTAGCAAGCGGAATATTAACAATTACGCTAATCTTTAGGTGGGGTGGAGGTATATAGATGTACAAGCTGATCTTTGCTGACGATGAGGCATTGGTTCGAAATAATATTTCAAAACTGGTTCGATGGGAAGAAAGCGGGTTTGAGCTTGTAGGTTGTTGTTCTAACGGTCACGAGTTGTTGGAAATGGTAGAGAAAGAACCCCCGGATCTTGTTATAACCGATATCAATATGCCTTTCATTAGCGGCATTGATATTGCCCGTCAGCTGAGGAGTGATTTTCCAACCGTAAAAATAGTATTTTTAACAGGATACGACGATTTCAACTACGCTCAGCAGGCAATTGAATTAAATGTTGCAAAATATATTTTAAAGCCTATAACTGCACAGGGCCTGTTGGCATGTCTGAATGAAATGAAGAAAGCTCTGGACAAAGAGCGCATACAAAGCCGGAATGTGGAATTGCTTAAAAAATTTTATAATCAGAATAAAGCCGTACTGCAGAATTCATTTATTAATAGTCTTCTTACCAGTGAAGTTAGCGAAACAGAGGCTGCAAAAAAGGTTGAGCTTTTAGGACTTGAATATCTTGCAGTCAGACAGTTCCAGGTAGCTGTTTTTATTGTAGATGGCAGCAGAAGCAAGGAGTGGACAAATGAATCGGCTAACCTTATGAACTTTGCTGTATGGAATATCACAAAGGAGATTATAGAAGACAGGCAGATGGGTTCGGCCATTGTAAGTGATGACTGTGTTGTTGCACTTTTAGCAAATGCAAAAAAAGTTGATAAAGAGAAGTGGAAAGATGATGTTCTTACTGTGCTTGAAGAAATTCGAGTTACTGTAGAAAAGTATCTTGAGTTTACTGTAACGATTGGCGTAGGGAATATTTACTACAGCTATAACAGCATCCACAAATCTTATAGTGAAGCGCTTTCATCACTGGGGTATCGCTGTGCCATTGGTACAAACCGGGTAATTTTTATTAATGATATTGAACCGCATAGGCATAATGCATTAGTATTCAGTAAAGAGAAGGAGCTGCAATTACTCGCCTGTATTAAGTCAAATAATAAAGATGGTATTATCAAGATGGTTGATGGGTTGATGAATGATGCATCCCATCGTGCCAATATGGAGCAGTTGAGAAGCTATGTAATCAGCATAATAATATGCATTATTCGGGAAGCTGAAAGTATTTGTCTTAATACACAGGAGCTGTTGCATCTTGGAGATATACGAAGAATACTGGATTTAAAGACAGTAAAGCAACTGAAGGATATAGTGCTGAAATTATGTTTCAGTTTAATGGAAACCATTTCGCAAAACAGGCAGAATAATTGCTCGGCATCTATTGAGAAAGCAAAATACTTTATCCATGAAAACTATTCTGACTGTAATATCTCGGTAAGTGCAGTAAGCCAGTACCTGCACCTTAGTCCCAGCTATTTCAGGGCAATTTTTAAAAAAGAAACAGGAACCACTTTTATAAACTACCTTACAAACCTGAGGATGGAAAAAGCAAAAGATCTTATTTCCAGCACAAATATGAAAAACTATGAAATTGCTGAAGCTGTTGGTTATTCCGATCCACATTATTTTAGCTATTGTTTTAAAAAGTATTTTAAAATGTCCCCAAATGAATTTAGAGAAAGTTTATCATAATGATATCAGTAATTACGCTGCTAAATCCCTACAAGTTTATTTGTCTCACACTAAACACATTTACATTTTAATGTGGGGAAAATCTATTATTTATTGACATCCAGTGCATTTCTCTGTTACTATGTAAATATAGAGCTAAACGTTTCACGATAGAGGTGGTTTTAATAGCATCAACAATAAAAGATGTAGCTAAGTATACTGGTTTATCCATCGCTACAATATCAAAATACATTAATGGTGGCAATGTAAGAGAAGAGAACAAAAAACTTATTGATGAAGCCATTAAAGCTCTGGATTTCAGGGTCAATGAAATAGCCAGAGGACTTAAAACAAATAAAACAGCAACAATAGGCGTCTTGATTCCCAGTCTGGAGAACATCTTTTTAACCAGTATTGTATCCAGAGTTGAGAGTATTCTATTGCAATACGGATATAGTACAATCATTTGTGATTACCGGCAGAATAAAGAGCTTGAAAACCAAAAATTTGATTTTTTAATGAACAAGTTTGTTGACGGAATAATTCTTGTACCCCTTGGTATTAATGAAGATAAGATTAAAATGGCTTTGGAAAAGGATGTGCCCGTTATATTGATAGATCGTTCCATCAAAGGTATTGATTGTGATGTTGTCCTGGTTGACAATCTAAATGCTGCATATAATGCGGTGGAGCTTTTGTTTACAAAGGGGCACAGGAGAGTAGGCATTATCTGTGGGCCTCAGGATATTTATACAGCACAGGAACGTTTAAAGGGCTATATAAGGGTTCATGAGGACTATCAGATAAAAATAGATGATGCTTTGGTAAAGTATGGAGATTATGAGATACAAAGTGGCATGGAGCTTATGAACTACTTTCTTGAAATGGAAAACCCACCAACAGCTGTTTTTGTGACAAATTATGAAATGACTTTGGGGGCAGTTATGGCACTTAACAGTAGAAATATTTCAATTCCAAATGAAATGTCGCTGATAGGTTTTGATAATATTCAGCTTGCGAATGTAGTGAAACCAAAACTATCTATTGTTGTGCAGCCAATGCAGCAGATTGGTGAATTTGCTGCAAACCTGTTGCTTAAGAGAATGAAGGGGGATAAAAGTGGTTATCCTGCAATGCTGCGTTTGAAGACAGACATTGTTGAAGGAGAATCTATTAAGGTGATCAATTCATTCATTTAAGTAACAGCATAAAACAATCACCAATAGCATTAAAACTCTTTTGGCCTGTTGTTTGTTTTATTTTTACTCAAAAGCTAAACGTTTCACTTTTAAGCCGGTACAAATACAAAAGCAAATTCATAGAGAGCTGATATCCCAACCTGGACAGGACAAATACTGATTTAATGTTTGGTGATGCAGATTATGCTTATGGAAGGTGTAAAAAAATATCAAATATATAAAGAGGAGAAAAGGGTATGAATAGTGTTCTTCTTGGGATTGATATAGGAACATCTGCATGTAAAGCAGCAGCCTTTGATAGTGAAGGAAAGGTTCTGGCACAAGCTACAAAGGGATATAACGTGTATTATCCTGAGCCTGGTTTTGTTGAGCAAAATCCTATGGAATGGTGGAATGCAGTAACAGTTGCAATTAGGGAAATCATTGAAACAGGAAAGGTTAAGCCCGAGAAAATTGCCGGTATAGGGGTAGACGGTCAGAGCTGGTCGGCAATTCCTGTTGACAGTAGCGGTTATGTTCTACATAACACACCCATCTGGATGGATACCAGATCAAAGGATATCTGCGAGGAATTGACCCGAAAAATTGGATTTGAGCGGATTTTCAGCATTAGCGGCAACTCTCTTGAACCTACATATACCACATCAAAAATACTCTGGTTCAAAAAAAATAAGCCAGAAGTATACAACAAGACTTATAAATTTCTTCAAAGTAATAGTTTCATCGCATACAAACTTACTGGAGTTATGACACAGGATAGGTCCCAGGGTTATGGACTTCATATGTTCAATATGAAAAGTGGTGAATATGATCATTCTTTATCAGATGAGTTTGGAATTCCTGTGGAAAAGCTGCCAGATATTTATGCCTGCCATGAAGTAATTGGAGAAGTAACTGCTGAAGCAGCTGAAGTTACAGGTTTAATTGCCGGCACTCCTGTGGTTGCAGGTGGTCTGGATGCTGCATGCGGCACTTTGGGAGTGGGCGTGCTGGAGACAGGTCAGACCCAGGAACAGGGGGGGCAGGCGGGAGGCATGAGCATATGTGTAGATAAAGCCATAGCTCATCCAAAGCTGATTTTAAGCTATCATGTTGTTCCCGATGTATGGCTTTTGCAGGGCGGAACAGTTGGTGGAGGCAGCCTGAAATGGTTCAGAGAGCAATTGGGCTTTTATGAAGAAAACCAGGCGAAGCTCACTGGCAAAAGGGCATTCCAAATTATGGACGAAGAAGCTGCAGATATACCCCATGGCTCGGAGGGACTTATTTTCCTTCCATATATGGCAGGAGAGCGTTCTCCACTTTGGGATGGCAAAGCAAAGGGCGTTTTTTTCGGGCTTGATTACAGCAAAACCCGAGCACATATGATAAGGGCGATTATGGAAGGATGTGCCTATGCACTTTACCACAATATAAAAACAGCCGAGGAAGCTAAAGTATCTGCCGGCATACTGAATGCCATGGGTGGCGCAGCAAATAGCAGGCTTTGGACTCAGATTAAGGCAGATGTAACAGGAAGGGTTATCAACGTTCCATCTTCAGACACCGCCACTACTCTTGGTGCAGCAATACTTGCGGGTGTTGGTACTGGTTTGTACAGCAGCTTTAAGGACGCAGTTGATCGTACAGTTTCAGTTAAAAGGGTACACGAGCCGGATATGAACGCCCATAAGCAATATATGAAATATTATGAAATCTATCTTGAGATTTATGAAAAGCTGAAGGAGACCATGCAAAAAGCGTGAGAACATAGATTCAAATTTTATAAGATTGGTGGGATTATTATGAAAGCAGTCATTTTGCATGCAAAAGACGATTTACGGTATGAAGAAATTCAAACTCCTGAACCGGGAGAGAAGCAAGTTTTGGTAAAAGTCAAAGCTGCTGGTATTTGCGGCTCAGATATCCCCAGAGTATTGGGGGACGCGGCACATTATTATCCAATTATTCTCGGACATGAGTTCTCGGGGGAAGTTGCAGCTGTAGGAAACGGCGTTGAAACTGTTTCGGTAGGTGATAGAGTGGCTGCTGTTCCGTTAATTCCCTGTTTTATCTGCGCTGATTGTCAAAAGGGGAGTTATTCCCAATGCAGAAATTACAGTTTTGTAGGTTCCAGAATACAGGGAGGGTTTGCCGAGTATGTTGTTTTGCCCGAGCGAAACGTTGTAAAATTTGATGAAAATGTTACATATGAACAGGGCGCATTTTTCGAACCTTCCACTGTAGCACTTCATGGACTTAAATGTGCAGAATATCAGGGTGGCAAAGATGTGGCCATACTTGGCGGCGGAACCATCGGGTTATTTGCAGCACAATGGGCAATGATTTTTGGTGCAAAGAGAGTATTTGTCTTTGATATCGATAATGAAAGACTGGAACTGGCAAAGAAACTAGGGGCAGATGTAACAATTAATACGCTTGAACCCAATTTCAAAGAAGTTGTAAAAGAACATACAGAAGGAAAAGGTTTTGAGTTCGTTTTTGAAACCGCTGGAGTGGGTGCAACAATGAAGTTGGCATTTGAACTGGCAGGCAACAAGGCAAGTGTGTGTTTTATTGGCACTCCTACAAAAGATCTGGTTTTTGAACCTAAACTTTTTGAGAATATGAACAGAAAAGAGTTTAAATTAACGGGATCCTGGATGTCTTACAGCGCTCCTTTTCCTGGAGAAGAGTGGGAGCTTACAGCCCATTATTTCAGAAATGGTAAGTTGAAATTAGATGATAGCCTTATATTCCAGAAAATTGCAATGAAGGATGCTAAAAAAGCCTTTGATATGTATAAAACACCCGGCAGCGTAAAAGGCAAGATTCTTCTGATAAATGAATAGGGAAGGAGCGAGTATTTTGAGCAGAAAACATCCGCTGAAAGAAATGGTGGCTTTACAAAAAAAAGGTGTACCCGTGGGTATATATTCAGCCTGTAGTGCTAATGACATAGTACTTGAAGCTTGTATGGAGAGAGCAATGCAAGATTCAGCATATGTATTAATAGAAGCAACCGCCAATCAGGTAAATCAGTATGGGGGATATACCGGGATGAATCCGGAGGATTTCAGGTGTTTTGTTTACTCAATAGCTGAAAAGGTAAAGTTTCCGGTTGACAGAATTATCCTTGGGGGTGACCATCTGGGGCCTCTTACATGGAAATCGTTGCCCGAAGAAAAAGCTATGGAGGAAGCAAAGGAGCTTGTAAGGCAGTTTGTTTTGGCAGGCTTTACTAAAATACATATTGATACAAGTATGCATCTTGGAGATGATGATATAAACAGAAAGCTTGAAACATCAGTTATTGCCGAACGTGGTGCAATCCTTGCAGATGTTGCTGAAAATGCATATAAAGAGCTTGTAGCTTCAAACTCGGAAGCTCTGCACCCTGTTTATGTTATTGGAAGTGAAGTACCAATTCCAGGAGGCAGTCAGGGAGAAGAAGAGCAGCTGCAGGTTACAACAGTAACAGATTTCTGTGAAACAGTAGACCTGTTTAAGGAGGCATTTCAACGAAATGGTCTTTCTGAAGCGTGGGATAATGTTATAGCAATTGTAGTACAACCCGGTGTTGAGTTTGGTGACGAAACCATTCATGAATATAACAGAGACGCCGCTAAAGAACTTTGTGAAACGCTTAAAAATTATCCTAATCTGGTTTTTGAGGGGCACTCTACCGACTATCAGACGCCGGATGCATTTAAGGCCATGGTAGAAGACGGCATTGCAATATTGAAGGTTGGCCCTGCACTCACTTTTGCACTCCGGGAAGCTCTTTTTGCATTGAATCATATCGAGAATGAATTACTTAAAGACAGGAAAGATATACAGCTTTCAAGGTTTATTGAAGTGCTGGAAGAAGCCATGATAAAAAAACCTGAGAACTGGATAAAGCATTACCATGGAAACGAAGAAAGGCTTCGGTTTGCAAGAAAATACAGTTTTTCTGACAGATGCAGGTATTATCTTCCTGTACCCGAAGTGCAGGACGCAATTAACAGATTGATGCACAACCTGAAAACTGTTGATATACCTTTATCGCTTATTAGTCAGTATATGCCGATTCAATATGACCGAATCAGAAAGGGTCTGCTGACAAAAGAGCCCGAAAGTCTTGCGAAGGATAGGGTTATCAATTGCATTGATCAGTATTTATATGGTACCCAACCAAAATAATTTTGAATAAGAAAGGGTTTGATGCAATATGTTGAAAGGTATTCCAAGTATTTTATCTCCTGAGCTATTGAAAGTACTTATGGAGATGGGGCATGGCGATGAAATTGTTCTGGCCGATGGTAATTTTCCTGCTGCATCGATTGCCAACAAGCTTGTACGATGCGATGGTCACAGCACTGTAGAACTGCTGGATGCAATATTAAAGTTATTTCCCCTCGACCCATATGTTGATGCACCTGTAGCGCTTATGCAGGTGGTTCCGGGAGATACTGTTAAAACACCGATATGGGATGTTTACAAGGAGATCGTTGAGAGGCATGAACCGGTAAACAATAAGTTTGAACATGTTGAACGTTTTGCCTTTTATGACAGGGCAAAAAAGGCATATGCTGTTGTTGCTACCGGAGAAAAAGCTCTTTATGCCAATATTATTCTCAAAAAAGGTGTTGTGGTCGAAAAATAAATTCTAATCAGGGTTGCTGTCTTGTATACAAGAATTTTTCTACTAATGACAAACTACCTGATGAAGATAAACAGCTCAAAGGTAGAATTATTTAGAATGTGAGCAAAAAAAAATTATTATAAAGGGGAGATTTTATATGACTAAAAATGTAACCGATGCAGTTGATCCGAAACTGGTTCCACAAAGGACTTTAAGGGGAGGAGATAAGATCCCTTGTATTGGTATGGGTACATTTGGTTCCGATCGTTTTTCTGGCGAGGACATTGCACAAGCTGTTAGAGGTGGGGCAGAAGTTGGATTCAGGCTTTTCGACTGTGCTTCAGTGTATGGGAATGAACACCTGATTGGTGAGGCATTCCAGGATATTATGAAAAGCGGAATAAAAAGAGAGGAATTGTTCATTACTTCAAAATTGTGGAATGACATGCATGGAAAGGGAGATGTATTGTTATCCTGCGCCAAAACTCTTAAGGATTTAAAACTTGATTATCTGGATCTTTATTTCGTACACTGGCCATTCCGCAATTACCATCCATTGGGAGCACCGCCGGATTATCGTAATGAAGATGCAGGTCCATATAACCATGAACAATATATGGAAACCTGGTATCAAATGGAAAGGTTAGTTCAGGCAGGCCTGGTAAGACACATTGGAACTTCAAACATGACTATACCAAAGATGAAGCTGCTTTTGAAAGATGCAAGAATTATGCCTTCTGCTAATGAAATGGAACTACACCCATGTTTCCAACAACCCGAGTTTTTTAATTTCTGCATCGAACACGGTATTCAACCAATAGGTTTCTGTCCTATCGGCTCACCTACCAGACCAGACCGTGACAAGACACCCGACGATGTAGTTGATATTGAAGATCCTGTTGTTGTTAAAATTGCAAAGGCACATAATGTGCATCCAGCGGTAATATGCTTAAAATGGGCTGTTCAACGTGGACAAATTCCAATACCTTTCTCAATTTACAGAAACGAATATGCAAGCAATATCCGTTGTACTATTGAAGATCCGTTAACAGAGCAAGAGATGAAAGAGCTTGAAACTGTAGATAAGAACTGCCGCCTTATCAAAGGTCAGGTATTTCTTTGGGAGGGCGCTAAAGGTTGGGAAGACCTTTGGGATTTAAATGGTGAAATTACACGTTAACAAAGTTGGATATTACATACTTAAGATGGAGTATACACTTTATGCAAGAAAAAGGTATCGATAATGGTGTAGGAACTTAAGCAAAGAAAAGGGAAATCTGAATGAACAATTATAGTTTGTTGAGTTCAGTTTTCCCTTTTTGCTTATATATGATTGTTCTAACAGCAGTGCAAATACTGTGGTTAGTATTAAGAGCAGTTATAAAATTAAGTATACACAAATTAACATCAGTAGTTAGTGCAATTTATTACAGCATTGTTCAGAGTTCATAATAAAAAACTGTTCCAAGTATGGATAACAGACACATAAAAGCATCCAGGGACAGTGCCAACATTATGCTAAATGATATAATTTGATTTTAGTAATTACCAAACACTTTAAATTAATTCTTTTAGTACTGCACCTGTCAAGCAGGTATAAGATTTTGAATTAACGTAAAGTTCTTTCCTAAATAATAATTAACTTCGGCTTGAAAAGAAGGAGGTTAACAATGGAGAATAAAACCACAAGATTATGGTATAAGAGACCTGCTGATTCCTGGAATGAAGCGCTGCCAATTGGAAACGGCAGATTGGGGGGCATGGTATACGGGACAATAGAAAATGAGCAAATACAGCTTAATGAAGATAGCATATGGTATGGAGATCCAATAGACAGGAACAATCCCGATGCATTAAAGAATCTTCCGAAAATCAGGAGGCTTTTATCTGAAGGCAGGATTAAAGAGGCCGAGAAGCTCGCATCTATGGCTTTATCAGGTATTCCCGAAAGCCAACGTCCCTATCAAACCATGGGCGAGCTTTTTTTGAACTTTGAGATTGATTCCGGCGAAGTGGATGATTATGTACGGGAACTGGATCTTGATAACGCTACTGTCACCGTTCGTTTCAGTGCCAATGGAGTGAATTACAAAAGACAATTCTTTTCGTCATTTCCCGATCAGGTAATGGTTATTCGTATAAGTGCAGATAAACCTAAAGCAATAAGTTTTTCTTCTGTATTAAGAAGAGGACGGTACTTAGATGAAGTTAAGGCATTTGGCAATAATACAATTGCTATGTATGCCAGTTGCGGTTCTGAAAAGGGAGTAAAATTCTGTACTATGGTCAGAGCCGTCAGTGAAGGAGGTACTATTTCAACAATTGGAGAAAATCTCATTGTTGAAGAAGCAGATGCTGTTACGATGATACTATCGGCAGCTACGAGTTTTTATCATAAGGATTATCAGGAGCAGTGCATAAGATATCTAAATGATGCCGAGGCTCTGAAATACAATGTGCTTTTGGATAGGCACATACAGGACTATTCAAAGTTGTTTAATAGAGTTTATTTAAATATAGACAGCCCAGACAGTATTGACAACTTAGGCACACTGGATACTGCGGAGCGTTTAAAAAGGCTGCAGGCCGGAGAAGAGGATACTGAACTTATAAATCTGTATTTTCAATTTGGCCGGTATCTTTTGATTTCGTGCAGTAGACCTGGCTGTTTACCTGCAAACCTTCAGGGTATTTGGAATAAAGATATGCTTCCGCCGTGGGACAGTAAATATACAATAAATATTAATACACAGATGAATTACTGGCCTTCAGAATCGTGCAATCTGTCTGAATGTCATGAGCCTCTTTTTGATCACATTGAAAGAATGAGAGCCCCAGGAAGAAGGACAGCGCAGGTAATGTATGGATGCCGCGGTTTTGTGGCTCATCATAATACTGATATCTGGGGAGACACGGCACCACAGGACATATACATCCCGGCAACCTATTGGCCTATGGGTGCAGCATGGCTTTGTCTGCATCTCTGGGAGCATTATGAATATCAATTAGATCAGGAATTTCTGGAACGTGTATTCCCTACCATGAAGGAAGCGGCAGAATTTCTTTTGGATTTCCTTATTGAGGACGATAAAGGAAGATTGGTGACCAGCCCTTCGGTTTCACCAGAAAATACATATATACTGGATAACGGGGAAAGAGGTTGTCTTTGCATTGGGCCTTCCATGGACAGTCAGATAATCTATATGCTTTTTACAAGCTGTATTAGTGCAGCCAACATTCTTGGCATTGAGTCTTCTTTCACAGAACAGCTAAAGTCGGCTATTGAAAAGCTTCCAAAACCTCAGATAGGAAAATATGGTCAAATACAGGAATGGGCTGAGGACTATGAAGAGGCAGAGATAGGCCATAGACATATTTCCCATCTTTTTGGGCTGTACCCCGGAAACATGTTCACTGTTCATAAAACACCCGAATTGGCAAAGGCTGCAAGGGTTACTCTTGAGAGAAGGCTTAAACACGGCGGCGGTCATACCGGATGGAGCAGAGCATGGATAATTAACATGTGGGCACGGCTAAAAGATGGCGAAAAAGCATATGAGAATTTATTGGGGCTTTTAAGGAAATCTACACAGTATAATATGTTTGACTCCCATCCACCATTCCAGATAGATGGAAACTTTGGCGGGACGGCAGGCATTGTGGAAATGATTATGCAAAGCCACGAAAATGGTATAGAATTCCTTCCGGCAGTTCCAAAGCAGTGGAGCAGTGGAAAAGTACAAGGGTTAAGAGCAAGGGGAGGATTCACTGTAGACATGGAATGGAAAAAAGGCAGATTGTCTGAAGCCGTTATAAGTTCCCATTGCGGGAAAGATTGTACGTTAATTACCAATCAAAAAATTTTGGTAAGCTGTGAAGGACAGCCTGTGGAGACCATTATTAATGGTAACGAGGTTACCTTTGCAACAAAAGCAGGAAATGCATATCATATTATGGTTTGTTCTAAAATGCATTAATGATGTTACTCTTATCAAACTATAAAAGTCAGAGGGCTTAATGCCCTCTGAAACTTTTTATCTTATGCCTTCATACCGGATATTTTAATACCCTCAATAAAATACTTTTGAGCCAGGAAGAAAATAATTAGTACTGGTAACATTGTGATGACAGCAACTGCCATCATCATACCAATTCTTGCTGTTCCTTGCGTACTGTTTAAAAACTGCAAACCGATAGAAATAGTATATTTTTGTGAGGAGTTCAGGTATATTAATGGAGTGAAGAAATCGTTCCAATGAAAAACCAAAGCCATTACTCCAACACACAGAGCAACAGACTTTATGGAAGGCAGCATGATTCGCCAAAAAGTCTGGAATGAATTTGCACCATCTATTTTTGCTGCTTCGGTTAACTCCCGAGGAAGAGATTTGAAAAATTGTGTGTAAAGGAATATATTATATGCACCCCCACCAAGCCATGAGGGTATAATCATTGGCCAATAACTATCTATCAATTTGAGTTTTGTGAAGATTAAATATTGTGGAATCAAGGTTACCTGTGAAGGAAGCATCAAAGTTGATATCATGATAATATACCAGATTGATGATCCTCTTGCTTTAAAACGAGCAAAACCATATCCTACCAATGCAGAGGAAAACACTGTACCGATTGTACAAGCTAATGTAAGAACTATAGTGTTTTTCGTAAATAATCCAAAATCCGCCCTCTGCCACCCATTGACATAATTTGATAATATAAATTTTTCAGGTATGATTGTTGGTGGAAAGCGAAGGGCTTCTGCATTAGTTTTAAAAGATGTTAACACCATCCATATAAATGGAGCAATACATACAATAGCAGATAGTATTAGTATGATATAAGTAATTGCCCGTCCGAAGTGGTGCAATCCTTTCTTATAGGTAAACTTTTTCATTTGCCGGTTTCCTCCTGTACCTATCTAATTATCATAAAATACCCAATTTTTTGAGCTTCTCTGAATAACTAAAGTGAAAAACATAATGATGACGAATAAGCACCATGCAATTGTAGAGCCATAGCCCATCTTTCCATATTCAAAAGCATTTGAAAATAAATACATGGATACAGTTCTTGTTGAATCCACCGGTCCTCCTTTGGTAAGAACATAGGGCTGATTAAAGAGTTGAAATGCTCCGATAGTTCCAACAACGAGATTAAAGTAAATTGTTGGCGTACATAGCGGTATTGTTATTGAAAAAATCTGACGTAAAGTGGACGCGCCATCAATACGGGCGCTTTCGTAATAAGTTACAGGTATATCCTGAATACCAGCTAACATTATAAGAATGTTATTTCCTATTGACCATAGGCACATTATAACTATTGATATCATTGCTATTCTTTTATCAGTTAACCATTTTGGACCACTTATACCAACAAGTGAAAGAAGATAGTTTATTAAGCCGTAGTCACTGTTGAATATCCATCCCCACATTATTGTCACAGCTACGCCTGCAGTTATATAAGGAAGATAGAAAACCGTTCTGAAAAATCCAAGCATTTTTACTTTTTGACTTAGTAACCACGCTATAAAAAAGGATAAAACAAGACTTGATGGAACAAACATTACCACATAATATAATGTGTTGGCAAACACCTTAAAGAACAACGGATCTTTTGTAAACGCTCTTATAAAGTTATCAAGACCGATAAAGTTTCCTCTACCGCTAAAGTCAGAATCGGTAAAGCAAAGCCACAGAGATCTTACCATAGGATATAGTGTTAATACAAAAAAACTTATCAGCCAGGGAAGAATATAAATATAGAAATTTATTGTATCACGCCGTTCGTTACCCGACATGGTTCTTTTCATTTTCACTTAAACCACCTCATAGATATTAAAGACTTCAATGCAGAGAAACGAAAATAAGTGTCCTCTGCATTGAAAAGTAAATATTATACAAATTTATACTTTACGTCTTCGAATTAGTTTGCTCCCCGTTTAGTATTAAACTCAAATTTTGCAAACTCTTCGGCTATTTGAGGTGCATATTTAGCTTGGACTTCAGCTGCATCCTGTCCGTCATCAACGACTGCTGAAACCATTGTTGCAAATATATCGCCAGCTGGTGCAAGTGTTCCACCAAACGGGAATATATGTGTATCCGCCATATGGTCAACAAATATCTTATTTGAAAAATTACATTTACCATATGTCATATTTGCGTAATAATTTTCAGCAACAGATTTGTTCGCAGGCATACCAGATTTACTAGTTGCCTTAGCCATCTCATCATTGGCATAAGCAGACTCTTTTAAGAACTGCCATGCAGCATCGGGGTTTTTAGATGTTTTTGTGATAGCCCAGCCTGTTGCAAATTGAATATTTATTTCCTTTCCATCGGCGACACCACGTGGCATGGTGCAGAAACCGATATTAATGCCATTTTCTTCAGCATCCAGAATGGTTTCTTGACTGTGCATACCACCTATGAAATACATTGCTGCTTTTCCGGAAATGAATAATGTGGAGGCGTCTATTGATGTTTGAGCTGCATCAGTTGGCATATATCCACCCTGAACTAATTGTTGATATAGTTGTAAGCTTTTTAACATCTCTGGACTGTCGAAATAGGATGTAGACAAGTCATCGGAATAGGGTACTCCACCACCGGCATAAACCATAACACTATTTGTAACCCAGTGTTTGGCCATAGCATAAGTTTGATTCACACCCTCGCCGCCGACAAAAGCCTTGCCCCAATCCAGCAGATCTTCCATTGTCCATCCATCCTCAGGATAAGGAACCCCAGCTTCATCAAACATATCTTTATTATAAGCAACACAGAAGCAATTTGCTAACAATGGGAATCCTTCAAGCTTTCCATCGGTATCATAGTAGCCGTCCAGCATTCCTGGAGTTAAAACAGTGTCCAAATCAACACCATCTGCTTCAACATAGGGTCTAAGATCGATGTAATATTGTGTGTTCATTCCAAAGTAGTCTGGACTCATTTGCATAACATCCGCTGCATTTCCTGCCGCTAACGCTGCTGATGCCTTTTGATCCCAAGCGCTGTCTGCAGTAGGAATAATAGAATAGGTTATGTTCAATTCAGGGTGATCTTTAATGAAGATCTCAATAGCCTCTTTTCTTGCTTGTGCCTCTAAGTCTGCACCCCATGCCCAAATCTCGAGATTACCAGAAAGTTTTGAACCAGATGTTGCGCCGTCATTGGTAACCGAGGTTCCTTTTGTGTTACTGCCAGTTTGATCGGTTTTTGCACCACAAGAAGCGGTGAATAATACTAAGAAAGCTACTAGAAGCAGTACAAAAAATTTTTTAGTTTTCATGAAATACCCCCTT
>ERZ773359.1382-NODE-1382-length-33811-cov-167.434441_pt1 | contig 33811 bp, 28 predicted proteins | sample MGYA00374955_ERZ773359 | MGnify/ENA primary metagenome ERZ773359 (study PRJEB29098, sample SAMN04486028) | biogas fermenter metagenome | study: EMG produced TPA metagenomics assembly of the Biogas fermentation microbial communities from Germany - Plant 4 DNA1...
GTCTTGCAAATTTACCATTGCAATAAATCCAATTTGATGTTAGAATAATAAAGCGTTGTTTGCAAAGCGTATGGCGGGGTGTAGCGCAGCCGGTAGCGCGCTTGGTTCGGGACCAAGAGGCCGCTGGTTCAAGTCCAGTCACTCCGACCACAGCAGAACCCTTGGGATCACTATATTCCCGAGGGTTTTGTTATTGGAACCTGTATTTGATATATACGTATGGCGGGTCATGCAAAATGCAACCCGCCATATCTTCTTAGTACACCTGAAAAGCATTTGATCGAACGCAATTTCCTATCAATCAACATACATTTCCGGCATTCTGATGGTCAATCGAACCCTCAGTCGTTTAATATCATCCGGGTCAGCTCCATCGGCGGTACAAACTTACCGTCCTTATACACACGCATGTTGCCGCTGGAAATCTCATCGATCAGGATGACCTCGCCGTTATGGTATCCGAACTCGAATTTGATGTCCCACAGCTCCAGCCCCTTTGCTTCCAGGTCATCAGCAATGATGCCGGTAATGCGCAAGGTCTGCTCCTTCATGGCTTTGAAAAGGTCCTCGCTCATTATGCCCAGCACTGCAAGCCCTTCGCTGGTGATCAGCGGATCGCCCTTGGCATCATCCTTGAGGGTAACTTCGACATAGCCGCCGGCCAGCTTTGCACCATCTTCTATATAGGCACCATACCGCCGGATAAAGCTTCCCGTCGCCCGTAGCCTGCAAATCACTTCGACCCCTTTACCAAAAGGCTTTGCCGGCAGCACCTCCATAGCCGAGTTTTCAATGTCGGCACTGATATAATGAGTCTTGATGCCCGCTTCCTTCAGCATTTCAAAGTATCGCGCCGTGACCTGCAAGTTTGCCTTTCCTATCCCTTCGATGGTCAGGCCCACAGTATTTGCACCGGGATCAAAAACCCCTTCCGCACCGGTACAGTCATCCTTGAATTTCAGAAGTACGTTTCCATTGTCAAGCTGGTATACATCCTTCGTTTTTCCCAAATAGAGCAATTTCATAGCCATTCTCCATTCCGTTGCAGCTAAAACAACGCATTAGCTGATTATTTTAGTTTATCAACATTCATAATTATACAAAACTGTATTTGTTCAAATCAAGAATAACACCCTATTTTGACATAATTTCTTCAATTTTTCTGAAAACTCCGTCGCCATCGCTTCCGCAGCTATTTATGATATGATACCATTATTTCTGGGAATGTTTTGAGAAAACAATCCTCACAATTGTATATTTATTCACTTATATGTATAATTATAGTCATAACTAAGTCAGAGGAAGTGTTCTTTTATGCTGAAGCCTGAAACCAACGATATGAACAGATATCTGCAGATGACCGACATCATCGACTTTAGACATAACCTTGTCAGAGCGGCGGCAGAAAAGTTGAGAACAGATGTGATGAAAAAAGCTGGCGTTCCGTCGGAATACGGCATGCCGGAGTTTGCTGCATCAGAGAAATATAACAGAGATGCACCCGGGACCTTTAATGAGTATACTGCGCAGGTGAACGGATATGAGCACTTTGCATATACAGGCTGTTATGAGCAGGCAGCTGGATACGGCGAAACTGCGTATGTGAAAGCCGCGTTCGAATATGTAAGGGATGCGTTCCCCCATTCCTTTGATCTGCTCATGTCCGGCAAACCAGTCTCCAGGGTTTCCTGCAAAGCATCAGACGTACTGCATAACGGCCACGGTATATGCTATGCAAAATCCCACCTGCTTGCGGCCCTGCTGAGGATAGCAGGCATCCCGGCGGGCTTTTGCTACCAGAAGCTGCAATTCAGTGATGAGGACCCATCGCTGATCCTGCATGCAGTAAGTGCCGTATATTTATACAGCCTTGGCAAATGGATACGGCTGGATGCCAGGGGCAACCATGAAAACGTAAACGCACAATTCTCAACCGATAAAGAGTTTCTCGCTTTCCCGGTGAGGCCGGAACTTGGTGAAGAAGACGGCTTGATAATTTACGCCGAACCGGCACATAATGTTGTTGAGGCGCTGAATAAGTCAGAAACAATATATGACCTCATAAAAAATCTGCCTGGTGAAGTATGAATTTTAGTCTATAAGGTACTGTTCATTCAGAGAATGATTGCTGAAGAGAACAGCTGTTTGAAGAACGATTTCTGAGGGCATTCTTCACCAGTACAAAACGAAGGTCAACGAAGTAGAAATTAATGGACCTGGGTGTACAAAATCCTGACTGTTGTGTGTTTATTTGCGCATTTCCAACTTCAGTCGGCCATCCAGGTTTCATAATGTGTATTAGCCAGTATTATGCTGCCCATTTATGGACAGATTCCATCATCTGCACCCTTATGACACACAACGCTAAAATTTTGTGCACCCAGGTCCATAATGCTCTCTTATCTTGCATCTATACTGGTATCCTGCTTGCTTGTTTTCCAGTTTCCCCGGTTACTTGTTATCCTGCTCATTAATCTTCAATATATGCTGGTTGCTTGTTTCCGTGCTTCCATGATCACTTACTTTCTGTTATCCTGCTCTCTTATCTTCTACTTGTACTGGTTGCTGGTTTCCTGCCTCCATGGTTCCGTGTTTGCTTACTTACTCGTTATCCTGTTCCACGGATATCCTTGATCACCACTTGCCCTTTTTCATATGTCCTTCCATTTCCGCCTTTGACCTCTGCTTGATCACTCTTGCTTCCTTTATAGCTGCCTTAAACAGTGCTACACAGGGCGGATCCAGATCGATTTCGAGACCTTCCTGAGCCAGTGCCGAGATCCTCTCAGCGAGCCCGACTATCTCCATATGGATATCATTTGTCCTTTCAGACATGTGTACCTTTTCTGCCTCTTCATCCGTCAGTCCCGTAAACTTCTCCTTCGGCGCACCGCATTTCGGGCAGGCATCCGGTGCCTCATCCCCTGCATGTAAGTACCCGCATACGCCGCATCTCCACAGTTTCTTCATTGACCATCATCCTTTCAAAATTTTTGAACATCAGTTTAATATATACCCTAAAAGCAATACTGTTAACATACCGGTTTTAAAAGGTCATTTTTAAGAAAATTGGTGTTTTGTGTACCAAATTTTGATTTCTGGGTCCGAAAATAAGACTAAACCGGGTTTTTTGCACAAATTCGTTTACATAATCCGGAATTCAGCGGGATTATGCGCCCAGAAATCGAAAAATGGTACAGCCAGCTGCCCAGAAATCAAAAAACGGTACAGTCAAACGACGAAAAGTTGAAAATCAAAGGGGTCTGTTGCCCAGAAATCGAAAAACGGTACAAAAAACACCGCAGTACCGCGCGCGTTTACTCGATAGTGACCCCGGCATTGAGCGGCATTACCTGGATCCAGGTCTGTCCGCGGTTCAGTACGATCGGCTCTCCGTTTTCATAAGTATATTTCGTCTGCGAACTTCTGCTTTCCTTCGACCACTTTATCTTAAACGCCTTGCCCGCTGTAATGAAATAACCTTTCCCGCTCCCTGTGGTATTCATGTCCTGCCGCCCGGCATAATCGCCTTCTATGGTCCAGTTTCGCACATACAGCACGATTATGTTTTTAGCTTCAAGCTGCTTTCCCGAAACCCTTTCCATATGCTCCTTGTCGTACCGGTAGCGCTTGTATGTCCCCGTCCCGCTGTCGTAATCGAACCTGGAGGTCATGGACGGATATTTCAGCGTAATGACCGTTGCATCATCACCACCGGCCGGCACCAAATCCTCTGCCGAATCATTGTATGTAAACGGGAATCCAACCTGGGCAGCGTCGCGGTAATTCCGCTTCTGTGCATATTTCTTCAGCTTTTCCATAGAAGTATATGAATCCTGCCAGTTCTTCGGATCATTGGTCAGGTCCCAGAAGACATCCGGGCCGAGAACGAGCCCGTCTATCGCGTTTATTTTCAGATTCCTGATGTCCGTACCTGCCTGCGGGCTTCCGCCGTAATGAACATATATGGCATCATATTCCATACAGAAGTCAAGGAAATAGTGCCTTGCGCTCCTGACCGGACCTATCATTTCAGGCTCAGTACCCCAGAATACAGGCATAAGTCTTGTGAGCCCACCCTCCACTATAACCTCATATACTATCTGGGCTTTGTCCAGACCACCCTGCGGCAGCACTTTTGAGCCCTGATTATCGATCATGACAGCTATAGGCCTTGCTCCTGTGAACTGAGAGGAATAGATATCCTCCAGATCCTCCACCTGATCCTCCTGGCCTTCTTCTGCTGGCCCCGGCTGCCCATCCTCAGGCTGTTCTGAAGTATTGTCAAACGGGTCCGGCAGCTCTGTCTCCACGACCACCGGCTGGTTTTCCTCTTCTGATGTTTTCGCCCCGCAGGCGGCAATGAAACCCGCCAGTACCATCAGTGCCAGACACAGGACAAGCCATTTTTTCATCTGTTTCCCTCCAGGAGCGTGAATTGTCGCTAATATAGTAATTCTATCCCATGAACTCAAATCCTCTCAGAAATCATATTTTGCAGCACGAAATTTTTGAGGAACAGCAGGAAGTCCAAATAAGCACTTGGACTTTATACCCAATATAAGTATAATAAAAATAGGGATATAAAGAAATATGACCCAGACAACGGTCGCTGACAGAACATCACCCTTTGCGGCTCCACAGGAGAAATGCCAATGACACCTCAAGATATATCGATAGGGACCAGGCTGGAACTGGAAATGCTGAACAATAACGGAGAAAGGATCGGGAATTTATTCATCAGCCAGCTCCTGGAGCATCAGGATGATGGGATGATGGTCATTTCTGCGCCGATTTCCGGCTCCAGAGTGATTTTTGTGCCGGACGGGATTACGCTCCGTCTCACCTTTATCCATCAGATCCAGGGACTGCTCGGTTTCACAGCAGAGGTCGTTTCCAGAGAGTACAGGGGAAAAGTCGCTGTTTTGATCATAAGGCCTGACATGGAGATTTCAAAAATCCAGCGGAGGATGCACTACAGGCTGGAAATAGTATTGGATGCAACGATCCGGTCGGCAGAGGAAAATGATGTTCCGGAGGGAACAGAAAAACCAGAGCCTGCGTTGGCTTATACCAAAAACATAAGCGGCTCAGGCGCCTGTATCGTGACAGAAACGGACTTTCCGAAAAACACATCGATCCTGGTTGAACTGAAGCTTACCGACGGTACGCTAATCAATGCCAAAGGAGTGATCGTCAGAAAAGAGATGATCGATGTCAGAAAAGGCAGAAGCTACGAATTGGGCGTGAATTTTATCGAAATCTCCAATAAAGATCAGAATGCTCTTATAAAATTCATATTTGAACAACAACGGCTGCTTTTGAAAAAAGACAAGGACAAATAAAGAGTCATGGTCCTGAACCATGGCTCTTTATTTTGATCTCTTATTCTCTGTCGTCAGTGTGATCCAGCGCTGACCCGTCATGAGCCAAAAGCCCGGGGAAACTTTAATCCTCCTCAGCTTCAAACTCTTCTTCCAAACGTGCCTGGAATTCATTGAACACTTCTTCGAGCTCGTCGTCATCTTCTATCGTTACGAAAGTGTCGTCGCCGTCTTCGCCATGCTCGATCTTGAGGATGATGACTTCTTCATCTTCCTGATCATCGTCAATGTCTTCCTCGAGCGGAATCAGCACCACATATTCGTTTCCGTTCATTTCGATGGTATCGATATGTTCAAATTCGATTTCTTCACCGTTCTCGTCAACCAAAACGACTATATCATCTCTTTCTGCATCCATGGCTATCCCATCCTTTCATACACAGCATACCATATTACAATACCCTTATTTTCTCATGCTGTCAAGATATCCCTGCAATATGAAGACTGCAGCAATCTTATCCACTGATTTTTTCTTTTTCGAAGTCTTCATACCGACCTCATGCATGACACGGTTGGCTGCTACTGTCGTAAGCCGCTCGTCCCACTTCACAACCTCAAGTCCTGTGACCCGGGCAAGAAGCTCCCCGAATTCGATGGCCTTCCCTGCACTGGGGCCGATAGTCCCGTTCATGTTCCTGGGCAGACCTATGACGATTTTACCGACTTCGTACTGCTCGGCCAACTGTCTGATCTCCTCTGCAGCCTTCTCCACAGGACCCTTGCGCACTATCGTGTCCAGACCCTGTGCCGTCCAGCCCAGCGGATCACTCACAGCAATACCGATTCTACTGTCTCCAAAATCTATACCCATTATTCTCATAAATGGCCTCCTGTCTGCTCCGGATAATCCATATTGCAGAGCTGCGGATCTGAAAGGCTCCTCAGCAGATCTTAATGGCAAACTCCGGACATGCGCTTGAACAGTAACCGCACAGAACACACTTTTCAGGATCTGCTGCTGCCTTCCCCTCAATGATCGTAAGTGCTCCCTGATTACATCTCTTCACACATTTGCCGCAGCCTGCACACCAGAAATCTATGTGAAGCCGTTTCATTCCGGAGGCGGCTGCCTTTCTCAGACTTTCAGGTATCTCGCGTCCTTCGAACTTCAGGACATTCATCTCCACTTCCTCCGCACTTTGCATGCCAATAGCAATGGAATGGACATAAGGCAGGCCGAGCACAAAATCCATACATTCATCATATGACTTCAAAAGGTTGCCGCCTCCCAATGGCTTCATGCTGTAGATACCTTTTCCGCACTCATATGCTGCTTTGACAGCATCCAGCATTTCTCCCAGGGTGCCGTCACCTATGCCGATCCCCGATATATTCACAAGCGGGTGCACGACATCTATCTCCGGCATTTCACATACAGCCCTTACAACTTCGATATTGTGGGTCGATACTCCAACCGCCTGTATCCTGCCCTTCTCCCGCTCGTTCAGATAATATTCCAGTGCTTCACGGTGTCCTTTGAGCGTAAGTCTCGTCTCCTGTTCATGGAGCATGAATATATCCAGCACATCCATGTCAAGCGTCTGTCTGGCTTTCTCAACGCTCCGGGCTGCATCCCCGGCAGTGTATGCATAGGACTTGGTCGCAACAACCGCCCTTCCTCCAAATCCGCGCAATGCTTCCCGGATATGCTCATAGGTGCCATAAAGCTCGGCAGTATCAATGAAATTTACCCCTTTTTCCAGGGCTGCCCTGATGACCGCTGCCCCTTCCTTCACTGTCATGTTTTTTTGGAGAGGACCGATAACCAGTGCTCCAAAACACAACCTTGAAACCTTCAGTCCCGTTTGCCCCAATTGAATGTATTCCATAAATGCCTCTTTCTGTCCGCATCATGATATCTCTTGATTTCATCTGCCCAGACTGCTGTACCCTCATCGCATAAAGCTCCGATACGAAAAAACAGCCCCGAACTGGTCGGGGCACTGGTCATTTCTTGTTTTCCAGGTAGAACCGCACGATCTCTTCAAGCAGTTCATCCCTTTCAAGCCGTCGTACAACGCTCCGGGCATTCAGATGATTGGTGATATATGTAGGATCTCCCGAAAGAATATAGCCAACGAGCTGGTTGATAGGATTATAACCTTTTTCGTTCAGGGCTTTATAGACCGTGAACAGTATGTCCCGTGCTTCATTCTCCTTGTCCTTGTCCATTTTGAACATCATAGTTTCGCTTCCTGCCATAATCAACACTCCCCTGCCATCATGCAATGCCCGGCATGTACCCGGTTTATGCAAAACACACGTTTCGCGTGGACACTATTATATTATAACATACGGAAATTATATGCAAGATGTCTGCCCGCAAAACATCATATATCGCCGAAAATGAAGTCCTTTTCAGCCTCCAGCAGTTGTGTCGGCATAATATTTCCCACAATGTCAGCATTCCCTCTTGTCAAAACTCTTATGTAGTTTGGTGTAAGACCTTCATACCAGCCCTTCATGTTTTTGCTCTCCTGTTCATACAATACAGGCATCGCCCGGCCGATGAAGCTTCTGTTGAACTCCATCTGGCACCTGTCTGACAACTCAATGAGCCTTGCGCTTCTTTCCTCTTTGGTCCCGCCGTCCACCTGATTCTCATAACGGGCAGCAGGAGTCCCCTTTCTCGGCGAATATTTGAACACATGCATCTTTGCAAAGCGGATCTTCTCCAGGAATCTGTAAGTCGTTTCAAACTCTTTCTCGGTCTCTCCCGGGAAACCCACCATCACATCCGTCGTGACAGCCACATCCGGTATCCTTTCCCTCAGCAGTTCCACTGACTTCTCATAATCGGCAGTAGTATATTTCCTGTTCATTCTCGCCAGAGTCTCATCGCAGCCGCTCTGCAGCGAGATATGGTAATGAGGGGAGAGCTTTTCGAGCCGGGCCGCTTCGGCAGTGAATTCATCGGTGATCATCGTAGGTTCAACAGACCCCAGCCTGATCCTCCTGATCCCTTCGACGTCATGGATCATCCTGATCAGATCCGACAGCCTGATTTGTCCCTGGTCCTTTCCATAGGATGCTATATGGATACCTGTAAGTACGATCTCCTTAAAGCCTGCCTCTACCAGCTTATGCACTTCTCTGAGGACTTCTTCATGGGGCCTGCTGCGTATAGGCCCCCTGGCATAAGGAATTATGCAGTATGAGCAAAACTGACTGCAGCCATCCTGTATTTTCATGAACGCACGGGTCCTGCTTTTGTATCTTTCTATCCTGAGATCCCCGAAGGAACGCTCCTTCATAATATCGCCGACTGCAGATATCCTTTCCTTTCCCTTCAGGATTTCCTCCACATAGGCAGGCAGCCTTTGACGCTCAGCAGTCCCCACTATTATGTCGACCTCCTGCATGCTCTCCACTTCCTCCTTCGAGGTCTGTGGATAGCACCCGACAGCGGCTACGACTGCTTTGCTGTTCTTCTGCCTTGCTCTTCGTATCGCCTGGCGTGATTTCCTTGAGCTGAGGCTGGTGACAGTGCATGTATTGATGACATATACATCCGCGGCCTCCTCGAAATCGACCGGTGTGTAACCCGCCCTTTCAAATGCCTCAGCCATTGCTTCAGTTTCATATTGATTCACTTTGCAACCAAGTGTGTAAAAGGCAACTCTCTTCACGATTCCTCCAGTTTGATTCAGCAGTTATGCATTTTTAATATTCTCGTAATTGACTTATTGGCAAATACAGGATATCATTTATATGACCCTGTATACATACTATATACATATCAGCAATTGAAGTAAAGGAGGCGGTGCCGTGAAAGCATTTGATATCATGCTCAAAACAATCAACGATGTCAAGGATTTTGTGAATATAGCCAATAAATACGATTTTGATATCGACCTTACATCAGGACGTTATGTTGTCGATGCAAAATCGATAATGGGAATATTCAGCCTCGATTTCAACAAGCCGATCAGGGTGGAAGTGCACTCTGACGACTGTGAAGACTTCTGCAACGAGATCAGGCCATTCATGGTTTGATAGACTGAAGCCCGGTATTGCATACCGGGTTTTGTTGTTACAGGACATCCCCTGCCGTTTCTTCGCTGTATACTTCGATCCCGTTGCGTATAAGCAGCTCAGCAGTCACTCCATTTCCCGGCATTGCCCTCCTGCTGAATGTGCCGTCATAGATCAGTCCCGATCCGCAGGACGGGCTTTTCGCTTTCAATATAGCCTTCTTCACTCCGCAGGCCTTTGCCAGCTTCAATGTTTCCTCAGCGCCCTTTATATATTCCGCGGTCATGTCCGCCCCGCTTTTGCTCACTACGATGCCCCTGCCATCCAGTACATCGCTGCCGCTTCCGCCCGATATCTCACAGGGATCCCGCGGCGTCGGACATCCGCCGAGCTGTTCCGGGCAGACAGGGATAACCTTCCCCTCCAGGGCAAGCTTCCTGAGAGCTTCATGGCAAAAACATCCTCCATCATACCTGGTGTTTATTCCTATGAGACAAGCGCTTACGAGATACATCTGATCCTCCCTTTACATGATCTTCGATGACAAAGTCGATCTGCCTGGCCTCCACGTCGGCCCTCGCCACAAGTACGCGGACAGGATCCCCTATCCGGTAGCATTTGCCGGTACGTTCACCTATGAGCATATAGCGTTTGTCATCATATATATAATAATCATCATACATATCGCTGATCCTTACAAGACCTTCTATGGTGTTTTCAAGCCCGACGAACATACCAAACGAGGTCACATTGGATATTATGCCGTCAAAGACTTCGCCTACTCTCTCCTTCATATACTCGACCTTTTTCAGATCTTCAGTTTCGCGCTCTGCTTCATCTGCAGCCCGCTCTCGCTCAGAGCATCTCCGTGCGACTTCAGGAAGCCATTCCGTCAGATGCTGCTCCCGCTCCTCTGAAAGAGCACCTTTGAGCTCTTCCTTTATCAGTCTGTGTATTATCAGGTCCGGATATCTCCTGATGGGTGCTGTGAAATGACAGTAGTACCTGGCTGCCAGGCCGAAGTGCCCTATGCTCTGATGGCTGTACCTGGCCTTTGCCATAGATCTCAGCATCACTGTACTGACAATCAGCTCTTCCCTTTTGCCCTTCACCCTTTCAAGTACATCCTGCAGCGCACCCGGATGTATATTGTGCAGACCTTTCAGCGGGTATCCCAGGTTCCTGGCAAACTCTGCAAACGCCATTATTTTCTCGGTGTCGGGTTCTTCGTGTATCCTGAACACAAAAGGCATGCCTGTCCAGTGGAAATGCTCGGCAACCGTTTCATTGCACACCAGCATGAATTCCTCTATTATCCTGTTGGCAACAGTGATCTCATGGCGCCTTACATCCACTGGTCTGCCCTTTTCATCCAGGATCACCTTCGCCTCATCGAAATTGAAATCCATGGCTCCCCTGTCCATTCTTCTGCGGCGCAGTGTCAGTGCCAGATTCTTCATGTTTCTGAAGTCATCCGTCAGATGAGCGTACCGTTCCATGAGTTCCCTGTCCTCTGTTTCAAGGATCTTGTATACATCGGTATATGTCATTCTTTCCGACGATCTGATCACACTTTCAAAAATGTTGTGCTTCAATACCTTCCCTTTGGCATCGATATCCATCATGACTGTGAATGCCAGCCTGTCCTCACCGGGATTCAGGCTGCATACTCCATTGGACAGCTTGCGGGGCAGCATAGGTATCACTCTGTCCACAAGGTAAACGCTGGTGCCTCTTTTCAGGGCTTCCCTGTCCAGTGGTGAACCCTCAGTGACATAGAAGCTGACATCAGCTATATGCACGCCAAGCCTGTAGCATCCGTCAGGAAGCACTTCTATGGATATGGCATCATCGAGATCCTTCGCATCCTCACCGTCGATGGTGATGACCCTGAGATCTCTCAGGTCCTTCCTCCCCTTCATCATATCTGCGCTTACAGTATCAGGTATGCTGTCGACCTGTGCCATAACATCGTCAGGAAACGATTCGGTCAGATCATACATTTTCATTATCGATAATATATCGACTCCCGTGTCCCTGCTGTCTCCGATGATCTCTGTTATTTTTCCTTCAGCGTTGCGCCTTGCATCAGGCCATTTCACTATATGTGCCACTACCTTCTGACCCGGTTTGGCTCCGTTTATCTCGTCTTTGGGTATGAATACATCCCCGGGTACTTTTCTGTCGTCCGGCACCACAAAACCAAAATACCTGCTGTTTTCAAAAGTGCCAACGACTTTGGTGACGGCACGCTCAAGTATCTTTATGACCTCGCCCTCAGCCCTTTTGCCGTTTATCTCCTTCGAGGTTATGCGGACTATGGCCTTATCATTGTGCATCGCGCCCGACATTCCGTCTGCAGGCACGAAAATATCCGGGGCATCCACGTCATCTGGTATCAGAAATCCGTATCCGCGTTCATTCCGCTGGATACGGCCCACAACAAGATTCATTTTTCCGGGTATCCCGTATCTTTCCTTTTTCGTCTTGTATATCAAGCCTTCCTGCTCAAGCGATTCCAGTATCTCAGCCAATTTGCCCCTGTCCTCGCGGGGCACGTCCAGTACCACTGCAAGCTCACTGAGCTTGAGGGGCTTATATGCTGCCTCTTTCATAAAAGCAACGATTTTATCCTTGCGTTCCTGCAATATATCCATTAAAATCCTCCTGTCTCTGACAGGACTGCGCATGCGTCCTGCAACCGGATGTCTGTTTTGATCCGATCCTTAATATTATCCCTGTATAAGTCATTTTTAAACAAAAACGAGGGCACAAGCCCCCGTGATCCCTGCTGTATATACGGATCCATGCCTGATCCCTGTCCGCAACTTTATCCTGCTCAGCACTGCATGTGGCCGGTCGGTTACATCAGGCACCAAGGCAATACAAAAAAGACCATGCATTTCTGCACAGTCTTTTATATCTTCTCTCACAGGATAAGGAACAAAATCACCGATGTGATAAGAAATGCGACCGCAACAACGGACGTGTATTTGCTCAGTAAAGCATCCAGCGTCCTGCCTTTGTTCTTTCCGAAAAACGTCTCAGCTCCCCCCGCGATAGATCCCGAAAGACCAGCTGACTTGGCAGACTGGAGAAGCACTACCACGACCATGGAGATCGAGAAGATTATATGCAAAATCGTTACTATTATCTGGCCCGCATTCAAAATCAAACACCTCCTGAAAAATCAACAAAACAGATTGTACCATATATCCTGTGAAAAAACAAGCAAAAGATCTATTTATTCTTCAGGTTGAACCATGCGTCCAGTCCGGGATAGATCGCAGCTGCACCAAGCTCCTCTTCGATCCTGAGCAGCTGATTGTACTTGGCGACCCTGTCAGTACGTGACGGAGCGCCTGTCTTGATCTGGCCGGAATTGACCGCCACCGCGATATCGGCGATGGTCGTATCCTCAGTCTCTCCGGATCTGTGAGAGGTCACTGCAGTGTAACCTGCCCTGTTGGCCATCTGGATCGCATCCAGCGTTTCGGTGAGTGTGCCGATCTGATTTACTTTTATCAGTATGGAATTGGCAACTCCCATTTCGATCCCTTTCTTAAGTCGGTCTGTGTTGGTTACAAACAGGTCATCGCCTACCAACTGGATCTTGTCGCCAAGCCGCTCAGTCAGAAGCTTCCAGCCTTCCCAGTCGTCTTCGGATACCCCGTCTTCCAGTGATATGATCGGATATTTCTCCGCAAGCTCAGCCCAGAAATCCACCATTTCTTCGCGGGTCTTCGTGATACCCGTTTTCCAGAAGTGATATGTGCCGTCCTCCTTATACATTTCAGTGGCTGCAGCATCTATGGCTATCCTGAAGTCGTCACCCGGTCTGTAGCCCGCCTTCTCCACTGCTTCAAGGATTACTTTGATCGCCTCCTCGTCATTTTTGAGGTCAGGCGCAAAACCTCCCTCATCACCGACGGCAGTCGAATATCCCTTGTCGCTCAGTACTTTCTTCAGGTTGTGGAACACTTCAGCACACATCATCAGTGCATTTTTGAAGCAATCCGCTCCAACGGGCATTATCATGAATTCCTGTATGTTGACACTGTTATCTGCGTGCTTGCCGCCATTTATGATATTCATCATCGGCACCGGAAGCGTTTTTGCATTCACACCGCCGATATACTGATAAAGGCTCAGACCAAGAGCCTCCGCAGCAGCCTTTGCTACTGCCAGTGAAACCCCTAGGATCGCATTTGCACCGAGCTTCCCTTTGTTATAGGTACCGTCCAGTGCAATCATTTTTCTGTCCACGGCTACCTGATCGAACACATTCATTCCTTCGATCTCGGGAGCTATTATCTCATTTACATTTGCAACTGCATTCAGCACGCCCTTGCCAAGGTATCTCCCCTTGTCGCCGTCCCTGAGCTCCACCGCTTCAAAAGCACCTGTGGATGCTCCTGATGGCACTGCTGCGCGCCCCACGAATCCGCCCTCGGCTATGACCTCCACTTCGACAGTAGGATTGCCCCTTGAATCGATTATTTCACGCCCAAAAACGCTTTCGATTTCCAGATACTGTTTCATAGAACATACTCCTTTCATCATCCATACTGGGTTTTATATCATAAAGCCTGTCCAATCAGGATCGTACACTGCCTGATCGTTGGCATGTCAAACCTGTCTCAATATTCCATTCCATATTATACCACCCATGTGATCGCGTGTCCACGGGACAAACTCATTCGGTATATTTTATCCACAAAAAGCAAAAACAAAACAAAAATCACCCCTAATCACCCCTTGAATCGTGAAAAATACTCCCCTTTATATCCAGTTATTATGATACCATTCAATACAGTCAGTAAAAATGCAATGAAAGTTCCTGCTAAATTCACAAAGTCCGGAAAATGCCATCCGGAATAATAAGGAGGATCTTGATGCCGGTCAGGAGAATAATTTCGTTCATATTGATCTTTACATTCATTCTGTCGCTCTTTGCAGGTTGCTCACTGAAACGAAAGGAAAAGAAAGAGGATCCGCTGTCCGAAACATCACAAGGCCAATCAGGTCCTGGCGGGACACAGCCAGGCGGCACCGGTACGCTGCCGGCAGGCCACCTGTTACTTTCTGCAGCCGAGCCGCCAAACCTGGACGGATTCCTGGAGGCTGCAAAGGATCCCATCGGCACGCCGGGGAAGGATTTCCAGCTGCTTGAGACAGGAGACCCTGACGACTGGGGCAATATGCCGGTGCCGCTGATAAACCCGCTGGGTTCCAGGAGCCTTTACTATGATACAGATCACGAGCCGCTAAATGACAGTTTTGTTGAAATGAAATGGCTCGATGGAGTGACTGAGGTCACACAGCATATATACGGCGAAAGATGGGAACTGGTAATCGAAGATGAAAACCTGACCACCAACTACATACGCTGGTACGCAAAAGAAATCGGGGCGACGCTGTACGGCAACACGGACGACCGGATCACCTTCAGGCTGGAGAAAGACAATCAGGTATGGTGGGCGACAGCGATATGGGATGACCTGGAATACCCCGAAGCAGACATTACAGTTGTAAAACAGGAAGCAGTTCAGCCGGGGAAAACCTTAACGCTCAAGCCGTCGGACATGAACGATGATAACCGGTATTACTTCTTTACAAAAGCCGGAAAAGAAGATTTCATAACAGCCTTCATCGAAATAGCGGGCACCGATGCAGCCGAGGCGACAATAGAGGCTTTTCAGCGCAAGAGGATCGGCAGCTATGAACGCATTTTCGAGTACCGTAAAGGTATCGAAGCAGGAGTCTGCCGCCGATATGCGCTCAACGACATCCCACAGACAGACGAAATGCTGCTTTGGTGCGTCACATTCGACACAGACCACCATACTCCCGAATCTGTCTCCATCAGGCTTGAAAAGACCGGATCCATCATACCGGCCGACATCGGCGGGCAGCCGGGCAGCCTTCGTGTCATCGGAGCGCCGGGCAGTGCAACCGTGACACTGCAGTCCGCCCTGGGAGAATTAAGGTATTACAGCAAAACTTATCACACTGATGATGAAATCAGCGGAATTATCGACAGCGAAGGAAATACAGTATTCCAACTCCCCGCCGGATACTACAATATCAAGGCAGCCCTTCCGGGCGGCGGAGCGGGAGGTATCCGCATGGTGCCGGTAAGCAGCGGCGAGCTGACGGAAGTAGTGCTGCCGGAGGAGTTCAAATCAACATATGCATCTTTTGAGTCTATTTTTGGGGATTTTGAAACGAACCAGGGTTCGATCACGATACATGACAATGTGGATAAGGGAGACACTGCTGAAGTGTCCATCCTGATAAATGACCCTTTCAAGCGCGATGTGTTTCCTGAAAAGAAGGACATAATGATCGCCGAGGGCGGAATGACAGCCGAAATACTCGATATAAAACGGCAGACCGCTCCTGTGAACGTTGTTCTCGTCATAGATACATCAGGCTCCATGGGCAAGTTCATGCGTCCTACCATTGAGGCCGCCAAAAGGTTCGTGGAAGGCCTGCCGGAAAAAACGAATATCAGGCTGATTTCCTTCGAGTCAAGCATAACCACATATAAGGAAACGGGGAAAGAAGCTGTTCTCAAGAACCTGGACAGACTGAAGGCCAACGGCGGCACTGCGCTGTACGATGCCACGGCAAGTGGGCTCGAACTCCTGGGTGCAGGCGAGAACAACTTCCTGGTGGTGTTCGCTGATGGCGCGGATTCCCGGGAACTGAAAGGCCAGGGCAAGGGCTCCGACCTGACCCGCGACCAGGTAGTCTCCAAAATATCGGATAGCGAAACCACCGTGCTGACCATCGGTTTCGGTGAGGGACACGATCCGCAGGCCCTGATCGCGATGAGCATGGCCAACGGCAAAGGCGCATATTTCTCAGCCAATGACGAAGCCGGCCTCGACCAGGCATTTGCGGCCGTTGCGGGAAAATTCGGCAACGAATTCGTCATTACATACAAAAGGCCGGAAGCGACCGCAGATATAAAATCGGAACAGCCGGTCGTCGGCGTAATGATAGACGACTCGGGTTCCATGGATAGCTACAGGGACGGTGTCATGACATCGTTCCACGAATTCTTCGCCGCATTGCCTGAAGGTTCACTGATCCAGTTTTCAAAGTTCGGCGACAGCGTCGATATGATGCATATGACGACAGACCAGAAGGCTGTCCTGATGCAGGCTGCGTCAGAGGCCGGCGATACCGGGAGCGGCACCGATGTCATCAGGGCGCTGGAGGCGGCTGCAAAACAGCTCAGTCCGCTTCCCACAAATAAAAAGGTCTTCATATTCGTGACAGATTCTGCCATGCAGGATGTCGACCATCGAGGAGGCGGAAGTGCTGATTTCGCGCTCAAGGAACTGAAAGATGAAGGGATACGCTGCCTTTTCGTAGGCGTAGCAGATGCTCACTATGCTGAAGACTCGTTCAAATACGCAGCAGAGATGACCGGCGGCGATTATATAATCACACAGGATATCAACGAAGTCACGGCAAAACTGAATGAGCTTGAGAAAAAGGTCACAGTACCGCTCAACCAGGAAGAAATGATTCCGTTCTCTATCGGCATCAGGGCACGGACAGAGGATGGATCCATAATGGACTATTATGCTACCAAAAGCCTGGCCGGGTTCACCACAAGGACAAAGCCGGGCACAGCCCTGGAGCCGAGAACTCCGATAATCACCACCGGCGGTAAAATGATCCCTCTGTACGACAGGGAGACCGCCCGGCTTGTCACCGGCGGAACCCGGCCCAACAGCGGGGCGCTGGCTATCACATCCCATGTCGATTATGAAGAAGGTCGTGAAGGAACCGCAGGGCAGTCCGCTGACGCGGCTGCTCCATCGACAATGACCGGCAGCACATCATACGGCAAATCTGGCAAAAACCAACTCATCAGGATGGCGGTAAAGGATGCGTACACCTTCGATGTCCTTGCAGGCGTCGGGGCGGACGACGAGAAACAGTTTATTGCGCTCAATATGGAGATCGATTTTCCAAAAGGCACCGCAACACAGATGGAAGCATACATTATCCCCTCAATAATGCAGCACTTTTACCTGAGCGTGAACAACGGTTCGCCGGTACCGGCGTCAAAAGCCACATGGCTGGCTTCCGAGCCGCTTTCGACCCCGGGCAACGAATCAGTGACCATTGAAAAGGGAGACAAAAAATCAGGCGTCCTGGTGTTTTATGCCGACAAACCGGAGAGGATCACGCAGCTCTCTTTGCACTATTATGACACGGTATACGGACATATACACATGCCGCTGGCAGGCACGGTCAGCGACCAGCTCACGGAAATAGCCGAGCTGCCGAAAACCCAGCCGGCCAGGATAACAGATGCCTTTTCCATGAGTGCTGCAGGAATATCTGACCAGACCGAATACGGCACATTCAGGCGTGATCCCTACATGGCGCCCGATAGTCCGGAATACAAGCAGTACACGGTGCTGAGGACAATACAGGTCAAATTCGACAGCAATGTACAGGCGCTTTTGGACCTGGACCCCATGGAACGCTTCTACTACGCTGTGGATACCACGGAAGGACCGCTCATGGCCAAAATGAACAATATCGTATACAACATCCCTCTTGGGTTTACCGGAAAGACTATGCTGGCTCCCGGAGCGTCAAACAGGTTCCACATGCCGTTTGAGATCCCCGAAGCACTTTCAGGAGTGTCTTCAAGGCTCATCGGGGACATCAGTGACGGCAGTCTCGATATCCCGGTGACATCCGGCTCGCCTGCCAAAACATCATCGATGGGCCTGAAATTTTCCCATGAGTATTTTGACCTTACAATAAACTCATTGGCCCGCAGTCCTTTCAGCAACAGCTATGTCATTCTTGATGTGACGGTCAGCGACAAAAAGGACGGTTTTGGTACGACAGGTCTGGACAGCATATTGGCGATCGAGGATAAAAATGCATCGGATGACCGCAGGTACATCGAGCCATACAGCCGCACATCCGAATACCTGTACGGGATCGACGGCGGATGGGCTGTCCTCGACGGTCAGACCAGGCGCGGCATCATGGAATTCTCCGTCAGTTCCGATACGTCTGGCAGGTATGTGCTGCGTTCTCCCTACTTCCCGGATATGGCAGTGAAAATCAGCGCAGACCGCTATCCTTATCCTGAACTGCTGGCTATGAAGCACCTGGTCAAAGTCGACACGGATTTTGAAGATGAACTGGATGAAGCGGTAAGCAAAGCTATTGCAAGATATGAGGCTTCAAAGCCAGCAGCAGAACCCCGGGCCAAAACCTTAAGCCTGTCATCGGCCAAACCGGAAGGTACTGACATTCCTGCACCGGCTGCATCGGTTTTCGGCAGCAAGGTACTGGATTCACTGACATCGGTGCAGGATTTCTTCCACGTTATGTACGCCATACGCTGGCTGCCCTCCGGAAGTCATCAGAACAGCTTTTATGCACCAGAGGCGGTTCTTGCGCAGGGCTGGGGCACAGAAAATGACATGTTCTACCTTGCGGAGCACATGCTTGCCAGGCTTGGTATCGAAAGTCAATTCCGGCAGGTTAAACTGCTTAACAAAGGCAAGGAAGCACTGATGCATCTCAGCGGTGTCGACAGAGTCCCGGATCATCTCCCTGCTTTGGCCTTTACAGATGAAAGCGGAGGATCCCACATATTCGTAGTGCCCTTCATGAGAGATGCAACTGAACTGTCCGGCCTGATCTGGCTGCCATCAACAGAAGGATCCGAACCGAAAAAGACGACTGTGAGAATGACGATAACCGCCACAGTAGAAGGTCCTCCGGAATCCGAAGGCTCCGGACAGTCCGGTTTATTCGACGCGTTCTCGGAGGCGCTCGGCGGATCGTCGGAGGACGCGGGTACTTCCGTAACTGTTACGAAAGAAATCGAGCTGCTCAGTGAAGAGCTGTCTATACCATCTCTTAGCCTCAGTCCTATCGATATAGGCTATAATATAGCGGCAAAATCTGAAAACGGCGGCGATCTGATAACGGCTGTGGTCAGCACCACAGACGGCCTGCTGCAGGGCAGCGACGCTATCGATACCGGACTCGACAGGATAAAGTCGGTCACTGTGTCATTGTATGTCACCGATGCCAGTAGCGGCGCATCTGTCCATACGACCATCCTGGAAAGCGGTCAGAAGCTGACAGATATATGCCACACCCTTGGATTCGGCCTGCCTGAGATGGGTGAGAATACAGTCAACATCCTGATGCAGGAAAGCAGGGTCATCGCTGCTTCTTCAGGCGGTTCAGGTACCCAGGCACTTGCAGATGCCAGCAATGCGTCAAAGGTCAGATGGTTCACGCGCAATGCCCTTTATCGCTATATTGCTGCAAGAACCGCTTATGATAATGAAACAGCGAAACAACTGGGACTTGTAATGGGCAGGGTAAGTGAACCCATGGCCGTCATGATCACCTGTAAATCAGACGGCACCAATGCAGTCGCCAGCTTCGATCTGATGCGCCATCAGAACCAGGTCCTGAGCGGCGAAGAAGATAAAATCCATGCATACAACCTGTTCAGCGGGATTTATGCCTCAGTTCTTGAAGGCGAAGCCCTGCCCGGCGGCGATGGTGTAAGCTTCCTTGACATATGGCAGGCTCTCCCGGGCGAAGCCGGCTTCATACTGATAGACGACAGTGAAGAATCCCGCACCGAGGCACTGTCAATGATGCAAGGAAAGTATCCGGCTGTATTGCTTGAACGCCTGCAGAACTCGATAGACTCATACAACAGCACAATATTCCTGGTGCCTGAAGAGCCGGGTATCATAGCGGGCAAGCAGCGCTGGGCATGGCTGGAGATCGATGCAGAGACCTATGAGGCAATATCCGTATTCGACACCGGCGAACGCTCCGGCGCAGCCTCTTATATACTGGGTATCACCGGCAACAAGTTCAATCAGACCTTCGTCGGGTACTTCGTCGGGATGAACTGTGCCTCCTGGTCCATAGCCGCCTACTCCCTTTCGCTGGATAACTACGGCGACATAAAGACAAATGCGGCTCTGACGTGCGCTGATGTGCTGAGGATGCTGGAAGAAGTGATATCATTGGCTGAAAAAGGTGCATCCGGCTATTTAAAAAGCAAAGTGAAAGATAAAGTGCTGGAAGATCAAAAAGCCTATAGAGATTACAAAAAAGTCAAAAAAGCATTCAAAGTGCCCTTAGGTTTCGCTGAAGGCTTCAAAATAGCCGTAGAGGTATACTTCGGCCTTTAATCTTCGGTGGCATGATCTTCGGGGTCAGTCTTGAAATTCCACTTTCGTTTTGAACCTGGATACCGAAAGGTAAGATTTCAAGTCCGACCCCGTTTTATTCCTCCGGAGAATAAACTACTACCTTGTTGCCGTCCAGTTCCACCTTAACCTTGTTTTTGCCCTTCAGACCCAGGGTCTGCAAAAACTCTGCCGGTATCTGCAGCCTGCCGGCTCTGTCCAGAACGACCAGTTCATCATGAGTTTCAGATTGATCGCCGAAAACGCCCTCGCCCATTGCTGCAAGCTCTTCAGCATAGGATCTTCTTCTTATGAATTCACTGCTGGTCCGCCCGTCCCGGATGGCCACGACTCTGTCCACCTTGCGTGATATCTGCCTGTCATGAGTGACTATCACCACCGTCACACCAAGCGCTTTATTCAGTTCGCGAAAAACGTCGAGTATCGTGGCTGCGGTCCGGCTGTCCACAGATCCTGTGGGTTCGTCTGCCAGCAGCAGTTTCGGATCATTTGCCAGTGCTATGGCTATGGCGACTCTCTGCTGCTCGCCCCCTGACAGCTGGCTTAGCTTATTATTCCGTCTGTTCAGCAGTCCTACCAGGTCCAGAAGCTGTAATGCACGGCTTCGTCTGTTCTTTTTGCCTGTAAGACGCATCGGCATTTCCACGTTTTCCTGGGCAGTGAGATATGGTATGAGGTTTCTGGCATTGTTCTGCCAAATGAAGCCCACCGTTTCCCGTTTGTATTTGATCAGCTGCTGTTCATTGAATTTCAGCAGATCCTGTCCGTCAACGAATAATTTGCCTGCTGAGGGTCTGTCCAGCCCTCCCAGCATATTCAGCAGTGTGGACTTGCCGCTGCCGCTGTTTCCGATTATGGCCATCAGCTCGCCCTTCTCCACCACCAGATCGAGGCCCTGCAGCGCTACGACTTCAAGATCCTTGGTCTTGTAGATCTTGACAAGGTTTTCGCATTCGATCATCCTGGGCCGCTCTGTCTGACCGCCGGCTTCAGGCACGCCGGTCGCTTCGTCGGGCATATCGATATTGATACGTTCATCTTGCATCTATGATCTCACCATCCTCCAGAGTCAGTACATGGTCTGCGATCTCGATCATGCTGGGGTCGTGGGTAGTCATTACTACAGTCAGGCCCTCCAGTTCGACAAGGTTCCTGAACAGTTTCACCACCTGAAGACCCATTTGGGTGTCAAGCTCAGCCGTAGGCTCATCGGCAAACACAACGTCCGGCCTGTGTGCTATGGCCCTGGCAATAGCCACTCTCTGCTGCTCACCGCCAGAAAGCTCATGTGGCCTGTGATCCATCCTTTTGCCCAGGCCTACGAGGGAAAGGCATTGCCTGGCTCTCTCGCTCCTCCCCTTCGCTCCGGCTCCGGCGATCCTCAGTCCGAATTCCACATTCTCATATGCTGACATCATTGAAATAAGGGCTACTGACTGGAACACGAATCCCATATGCTTCCGTCTCAGCTCATTTTTGACCCTTTCGCCTGCGCGCGTTATGTCAATGCCGTTAAAGACCACTGTTCCTGAATTAGGCTTGTCAAGTGCTCCCAGCAGATTGATGAGTGTAGTCTTGCCTGAACCCGACCGCCCTCTCAGTATGGTCAGCTTCCCCTTCTTTATCTCTATCGAAACGCTTTTCAAGGCGTGGACTATCGTATTCCCCGATTTGAAATCCCTTGACAGGTTTTCGGTTTTGATGATCCAACTCATTATCCGACCTCCGATAGTTGCTTTATTGGACACTTCCCGGCTGCGGTGCCGTCAGTCTTCGCCAAGCTTGACCGCCTGGTCTATCCTGATTTTCGAGATTATCCTCCACAGGGTCATGAATCCCAGCGTGATCATTATGCCGATAACGATGTACACCTTGATATAGTCCTCTCCGTATGCCATTATTCTGAACGGAGGCACCTGATCCGCTGCGCTGTACATTATCTGGAGCAGGGGAATGAACATATCCCCTGTCATGCCCCCCACGATAACTCCCAGTACTATGGCAGCTCCGGACACGAGCAGCTGCTCGCAGGCCAGCATCCCTATCACCTTCGCCAGCGACATGCCCATGGCCCGCAATATGCCAAACTGCAGCGTCCTGTTCTGGATCGATATGATCCAGTAGATCAGGAATCCCAGCAGGCTTATGAGCATCGATGCTATGAACCCCAGCGTGAGCATGCCGTTCATACCTTGCAGCAGGGCATCGTTTTTCATCTTCACAAGTTCCTGATCCGTGTAGTCTATGAATAACAACTCCAGATCCTTATTGATGATGTCGTCATTTATCTGCTTGTCTGAAACACCATCAGCTTTTTTGATCCAGACTTCATACGGCTGCAGTGCCATTTTGTTCTGTATATATGACAGGTTGGCCACCACGAGTCCGGGCTCGTCCTTCACTCTTTTGGAAGCCCTGGGATTGAAGGACGGCCAATAGTCTACAAAGGCAAATATGGTTCCTTCCAGATAACTTTGATCGCCCCATGTGATATATACGGTGTCGCCTGCCTCCAACCTGTATTTTTCCTTCAGGTTGGATGAAACGAGAAATGCAGTGGGCGCTTCTGACATCAGGTTCAGATACTCATACCAGTGGTGCGGCAGCAAATCCGGTCTGAACCAGGCCACCTTCGCAAATTGGTCAGGGATTATGCCCATGATATTGATGCCATTTGCCCAGCCCATGGTAGTCTGCATCGTGCCGTCTTCTACATTGAGAACCTTTGTAACCAGTTCTGCCCCGGACAGGTTGGCATAATCATTGAAGTTCGGCTCAAAATAACGCAATGGCTCCTGTGACTGTGTTTCCGCCATAGGCGGCTGCTGTCCGGGCGGCGTCGTCCTCTGATTCGTTTTCCATACTGCCTGGAGCCGCACATCAGCTCCGATGGAATAACGTATCTTGTCCTCCATGTTTTTGTTGATGGTCCTTGCCGTGTTGGCATTGAAAAGCCCGATGGAAATGGCAAGTATCATGAAAAGCATCAGGAACTGCTCCTGGCCCCTGGATCTTCCGACCTGTATCAGCGATATATACGGGACAGGAGTCCATGACTTCCTGCCGATCCAGTAGATCGCTCTTATCAGGTATGGATAAAGTCTGATGAATAGCAGTCCTGCCCCAAGTATGAAAACGGTCGATGTCAGAAACAGCAATGGATCTATCTGGAGTTCATTGGCCGAAACTCCCGTGGTCTCCAGCACCTCCTGCTGCTGCCGGTACCTGTAGATACCGTATCCTGCGACCGCAAGCAGTATTATATCCAGGCCCATCTTCTTCCATACCGGTGCCTTTTTTGACCGTGCCTTTTCCTGCTTGTGGCTGACAATGGTCTTTCGTGATACTGAGATTACAGGTGCCAGCATGGTTATGATCAGAAAGAGGACAGCACACAGCGAATACAGGTATACCTTCGGGCTCAGCCGGACAGGCAGTGCTGTCCTTTGCACGAATTCCAGAAAACCGTTGGATGAGCCCAGGAATCTGCATATGAACATCCCCAGGAAAGGTCCTGTCAGGAAGGCCAAACCGGCGATGATAGAGCTTTCCAAAAGATAGCTCAGGAATATCTGGCTTTTTCCTGCACCTCTGCTTTTGAATACTGCTATTTCATTTTGATCATGATCGATTATAAGCTGCGACACCATGAATATGTAAAAGGTCAGCATTATCAGAACAGGCACTGTGAGGACCCACAACATATTCTGCAGCTGTATGGCTCTTTCATTGTACCTCGCCAATATCCTGTTTATCGGCATATTGAATTCGATGTTGACCTTATATTTCGAATACCACATTTCATGCTCTTCATATGTTTTTGTTATGTGAGCCAGGTTCTGCAGGGTTATTGCATGATAGTCGTATGCACAGTTCCACTCCGCTTCCGTGATCGGCGCGTTTCTCGGGCGGATGAATTCATCATTGAATAATTTGTAATCCATCATGAATTCCTTGTTGTGCTTTGAAAAACCATGGAGCCAGTAAACATCTCCGGGGTCCTTCATCTCAAAAATCCCGACGACCCTGACCTTGCACACTTCCTTGTAATCTTTTGTCGGATCGAGAAGAGTATATACATTATCAAGCAGCAGATCCTGTATTACCATTGCCTGCTGTGAAACTATGACCTCAATGACACCGTCAGTGATCTGATCCGAATACATCCTTCCCTTCGTGATGGTTATATGGTTTTCAAGATCCGAAAGAGCTCCCAGCCGTGCGAAAACCATCTCGGACCTGTGATCGTACTTGTCGGCAGGTACGAGGGGAAAGTTCAGGCTGCCCATTACCACATGGTGTGACGCGCTGATTATCGGCAGACCAAACTCATGTATCCTTTTGGTCATGATCTCCCTGTCGAAATAGCGCTGATTGCTTATCCTTTCCTCCGGTTCATTGTAATAGTTGAAGGTTGCTCTGACCATATATTGTCCGGGAAAATTCCCGGTTTCCAACTGGTAATTTTCCATATCCTTGGTCAGCATCCTCTGCAGGATGCCATCTGTATAGATAGGGATACAACTGACCAGGGCTGTGGCCATGATGGATCCCAAAAGCAGGCATATGATCAGCCAGGGATTGCTGAACATCCTTCTGAGCACTATCTTCAGCAAATCTTGCCCTCCATTCCGTTATTTTAGCTGCACACGGCCTCAGACACCGCAGCCTATCTCATTATCAAAAGCTCTCCTTCCTGAAGGCCTTTAACTACTTCCACTTCTGTATTGGTTTGTATTCCGATTTCTATGTCCCGTTCTTCCCTTATATCGTCCTTGAGCACATTGACAAATTTCCTGTTTGCAAATGAATTCACCAGCAGCTTGGGAATAACTATCACATCTTCCTTTCGCTCCAGTGTAAGCATAATAGATGCTGACTGGCCCAGCCTTATCCCCTCGGGCAGCTCATGGACGTCGATCAGCACGGATTTTCTCGTCTCTTCGTCCGCGTCGTCGGGTGCCTCCGCAGGGGTCATAACGATTTCAGCCTCATATTGCTTGTTGTTGATCTCGACAACGACATCCATACCGAGCCTGAAGACCGTCACCCTGTCTCCCGAGTACCTGAGCTGCAGCTGCGAGGGGTCTGCGACTCTCACGATGGTCTGATAGGCATTCACATAATCTCCCTGCCTGACATTTGCCACATACACCACCGTACCGTCGATGGGTGATACCAGCTTGCACTTCTCAAGCTCAGTTTTGAGCCTTTCCAGTCTTATCCGGTTCGCCTCCAGATCCAGCTCCGCCAGATCCAGTGATGTCCTGCTCCCGCCCACTATTTCGTAATTGGCTTTGGCATCTTCGTATACGATCTGCGACCTTTTCAACGCGATCTCCTGCAGTTGTATTTCATTCAACAGGGAATCGTTCTCAAGCTCTGCAAGAAGTTCGCCTTTTTTGACCTCCTGCCCGGGAGTTATATATATTTCCTTCAGCCTGTCCGATTTGACATAATAAAGGTCCTTTTGGTTGATGGATACGAAATTGCCATTGACTCTTATTACATTTTCAATGGTTCCTCTTGTGACCTCCAGTGTATCATAGGTAATCTTCTCGGGCAGTTTTATCGGCGGCGCCAGCACTTCCTCCTCCTTCGGGAAGAAATAACAGCCTGCAAGCGCAGTTGACAGTAATAATGAAATTAAGACGATGCAAATGCTCTTTGACAGGATCTTTCCGGTACGGTAATTTTTGGTACGATACAATGACAACACCTCTCGTATAAGTGATCGAAAATGCCATTCATTTAATTTTAGCATTTGTTCTGACTATAAGGTAGTTGATTATTTCAGGATGATGGTGTTTTTTTTTATGAAAACGTATTTTGTTTGCTTTTCATTATTCCTTTTAATAAAATATTGGTAATGAGGTGCTTCGAATGAATCCTTTTCCTTCCCGCTACAGCAAAACATCCCGTAAAGCGCCCGGCATCAGCCGGCTGTATATGAGACTGAAATCACGCATCACTCTTTATTTTGTACTTATGGTGATGCTTCCCTCGATAGCAGTATCTCTTGTCATATACATGCACACACGTTCACTCATGGTACAGGCCTCATATGAAGCATCTCTCACCAGGATATCCAAGGAGAATGACTATATCGGATATTGTCTTGGAGAACTGGAACTGGCGATAGATTCATCAGTCAGTTCCATAAGCGCGCAACAACTGATACAAATGCTCAGGACCCCAAATGAGGAAAGCAATGAAGATATGCTGGCAGTTGTGGCGGCCAGCTGCCTGTCACCCGCCCAGTGGAAATCCCTGTCGGCAATATATGTGACAGATCCCGAAGGCATACGGGCTTCTTATGGTCCGGAGGCAGACAAGGCCGTCATCAGTGATCCGTCTTCCCGGAGATGGTTCACTGACGCACTGGACAATGGCGGGAAGGTGCTGATGCTAGGCACTGTACAGCGTTTCTATGCCGAGGGTGAGAGCCGCCTGGTGTTCAGCGCGGCAAAATCGATCAGCCATGGTGATGTCCGGGCTGTAGTCCTGTTCGACTTCAATCACAGCCTGCTCACAGATTTCCTGAGAGACCCGGTTCGGGATCCGGCATCTGACAGGCAGCCTGGAAATGCCGAAAGACTTATACTGGACAAGGACGGATATGTGCTTTACAGCCGCGATGAGGGCATGCTCACGGCAAAGGCATCCGAGGCGATCCTTGCCAGGATCAGTGACAAACAGCAGGATTTCAGCCGTATACGCTATAATGACAGCGATTACTATATGGCATACATGAAGTATTCTGAATTCAACTGGATCTTCATAGATCTTGTGCCTGCATCGAGCGTGACAGGCCGGCTCTGGCTGCGCAGTCCGCTGCTCATCACAAGCCTTGCGCTATTCGGTCTCATTAGCCTGATTTACCTCGGAGTACTGCTCCGACAGTTGAAGCCGATAAACGATCTTTCATCAGTCCTGTCCGATTATGAGAGCCACTTCACAGGAGGCGCCGCAAGTATGTCAATGCATCAGGCACAGGACAGAAGATCCGGCATAGGCGATCCTTCCGGCATCGATTACCTGATAGATAAAATCAGCAGCATCAAATTGAGACAAAAGGAAGCAGAGTTGAACTCGCTCCAGAACCAGATAAATCCCCACTTTCTTTACAACACCCTTGAATCGATCCGTGGTGCGGCATTGTACCACGGCATACAGGAGATAGCCTCCATGTCGAAATCGCTGTCACTCCTGTTCCGCTACAGCATCAGTGAACGCGTACTGGTATCTGTAAAGGAAGAGCTGCAGCATTTGGAAAACTATATTTCCATACAGAATTTCAGATTCGGGGACAAATTCCAGTTGCAGTACAGCATTCCTCCGGAATTTATGGATTATAAGATTTTGAAGCTCACGCTGCAGCCCCTTATAGAAAACTCCATCAAGCACGGACTTGAAATGAAGCTTGGCAAGGGTACGATCAAAATAGAGATACTGCAACTGAACAGCAATATCAAGATAGTGATCTCCGATGACGGACTGGGAATGCCCGCAAAGAAACTCGAAGAGCTCAACAGGTCGCTGGCGGTTATAAAAGGCGGGGATCCGGCCACAGCAAGCCATTCAGGGACCGGTATAGGCGTGATGAATGTCAATGCCCGCATCAAGCTCTATTTTGGCAATCAGTATGGCCTGAGATTCAGAGAAGCAGCCGTGGGTACGACAGTGGAGATCACACTCCCTGCTGTGACTGAAAGCCTGGAGGGTTGAAAATATGCTGAAGCTGATAATCGCAGACGATGAAAAATGGGTCAGAACAGCCATAAAATCGATCATTCGCTTTGATGATCAGGAGTTTGTGCTGGCCAGCGAAGCATCAAACGGCATCGAGACTTTGGAGCTGTGCCGGCAGCATGAGCCTGACATACTGATCACTGACATAATGATGCCCGGACTGAACGGCCTCGAACTGATAAGCGAACTGGCACGCACACAGCCGGAGATAAAGATAGTGGTGATCAGCGGCTATAACGACTTCGATTATGCCAGAACGGCGATGAGGTACGGTGTAAAGGACTATCTCCTGAAACCTGTGGATGAGAACGAACTTAACCAGGTCCTCAACAGGATAAAAAATGAAATCAGGGAAAAGGAAAGACAAAAGCTCGAAAGAGAATCCAGGCAGAAGCAGTACGAAAAAGTCCTGCCCGTCATATACGAAGCATTCCTGAACAAACTGATATCGCGGAACAACATGACTGTCGAAAATATAAGGAGCGAAGCGGAGAAATATGGGATAGATCTGTCAGGCGACACCTTCACGGTCTGCGTCATCTCACCGGATACAGGAACGCAGAACGGCGAAGACCAGGAGGCATACGACTATTACAGGACAGTAGTAAGAAGAGCCATGAAAAGGTTTGCCGACGCCGCAGCTTTCCCTTTTGAGAATGACAGGTCTCTGCTCGTCGCCATCGCCAGCGGGAAAAATGCAGTGGAGAGACTATGCAGAGCTTATGACGTCAGCAGCAGGATACTGCAAAAAAGGCGCGGTATCAGTATTTCATGCGGCATCAGCAGCGAAACATATTCCCCATGTATGCTGCAAATCCTGTTCCCTGAAGCTGTTGAAGCTCTTGACGCAAGATTCTGGAAAGGTCCGGGTACTGCAGCATCACATGCACCGGACATGCTGTCAGAAGATCCGAAGCTTTCACTGCAACAGGACACACTGAACAAAATCATCCTCAACATCAAGCTGTCAAATCTCAAAACTGCCATTTCATACATCGAAAATGTATCAGATTCATTGAATACAGCGCCTGCTCCAAACTACAAACCTGCCCTGGTAAAGGAGTTTTTCTGGCAGTTCATACAGTCGGTCATCACCATGCTTGATATCCAACTACCCTTCATTCGCCAGGAAACAGTGGTTTCAGGCCACCATCCATATGACAGGATCAGGGAGGTGCGCTTCTTCACTGATTTGGTAAATTATTCAAAGGAACTGCTCCAGCGCATTTATGACTTTTACCATGACAAAAACCCTGTCGACAGCACGAACCTTATCGAAAACGCCAAAAGAGTGATCGAGAGCAATTTCGCAGGTGACATAAGCCTTGAGCAGGTGGCAAGGCATGTGCATCTCAGCCCCGCCTATCTGAGCGAGTTGTTCAAGAAACAAACGGGGATGAGCTTCATCGACTATAAGACCATCGTCAGGATAGAGAATGCGAAAAAGCTGCTTTCAGATCCGACTGCCACCATCAGCGAAGTAAGTGTCAAGGTCGGCTATTCCGACCCCAAGTATTTCAGCAAACTGTTCAAGAAAATCACCGGCAAAACAGTGTACGAATTCAAAAAGGAGCAGATGGTATGAAGGCATCCCTCACTGTCAAAACTCATTCAGATTCCGTTTTCCTGTAATATGTCACATAAGTATAAGGAATATCACCATCGAAATGCTCATTGATTTCCTTTACATAATCATCTTCATCAAAGTACGGAAACACTGTATCGCCTTCAATTTCAGCATCGATCTCTGTAATATACATCCTCTCTGCCAGAGGCAATGCCTCCTCATATATCCTGGTGCCGCCGGAAATATAGACATCTCTGTCACCGGCAAGCTCGATGGCCTCTGCAAGAGACTTTACAGTATAGCAGTTTTCCGCATCAAAATTCTTTGTGCCGGAAACTACGATAGTAGTCCTGTTTGGCAGCGGCTTCCCTATTTCCTCATATGTACGGCGCCCCATTACGACAACATGGCCTGTTGTAAGCTCCCTGAAGCGCTTCTGCTCGCCTTTTATTTTCCAGGGAATGACCCCTTTGTTTCCTATCACACGGTTCTTTGCATATGCAACGATTATTGCTATCACTTCACCATGTCCTCCTGAATCATTGGTCGTATTTTCAAGTCCGCCCGGCAGTATTTGTACCTGTTTGCTTTGCTCCGACCAGCCTTTATCCATTTCGCCGTTCAGACCAATAAATCATCAATAATTCAATTATACCAGTTTTGTGCTGATCGAAACAGGTTAGCCGAATCTGACGAGGATGTTGACAGAGTCATTCGAATCATGTTATTATTAGACCATGCGGTTTAGACCGTCCGGTCTAGTTCATGGAAAGCGGTGCTCTTATTGAAAAAAAGTAATTTCAACTACCATACTCTTATAGGTGAAGGAAATCCATTGCTGCGTTACCCCGGCCTGAAAGAAGCAGCTATTGACGAGTTTGCCATGAGAAGATTTGAGGATACATCCCTTAATGATATCCTCAAAAAAGCCGGCATGAGCAAAGGAAGCTTCTATCACCACTTCGGAGATAAATTCGGGCTTTATCTGGCCGTTATAGACATCATTGCTCAAAAGAAGCTCTCCTTCTTTTATCCCCTTATGCAGGAAAACCTGGATACCAGTGATTTTTTTGGCATGCTCAAAAAAGTCATGCAGGCAACGACAGAATTCATGCTGTCCGATGAACGTATGCACCATCTTTCCAACAGGCTGATGGAGGAGGACGATGGATTCCGCAGCCGATTGTACAGCTTATTTGGAGTGGATTATTACAAATCATTCAGTGAATGGGTTTATCAGGGAGTGGAGTCAGGACAGATCGACAGCATCTATTCTCCTGAATTTGTAGTCAAAATCATTGAAATAATGTTTTCCAACATCCACAAGCTGATTTCTTCCGGAGATCCTGAAAACCTGCTTGGTACAGCTAACCAGGTGATAGATGTGATCCGGTATGGTATATCCCGTAAGCATCCGGTTGCCGACGATCATCAGGATAAACGGCATCTCCCAGCAAGTAAATGAAAGGGGAAAGGTTATGGTAACTGCTTTCAGTGTCAGGAATCTGTACTTCAGGTATCCATCTTCTGCCGAAGATACCATCAAAGGTATAACCTTCGATGTATACGGGGGTGAGATCTTCGGCCTATTGGGCCCATCCGGGGCCGGGAAATCCACTACTCAGAAAATACTCGTGAAATTGCTTGAAGACTACAAAGGCAGTATAGAATACTTCGGCAGGGATCTCAGAGGCATGGATCATTCATTTTATGAAGAGGTTGGTGTCGGCTTTGAAATGCCGGTACATTTCACCAAGCTGACAGCCCTTGAAAACATGCAGTTTTTCTCAGGCTTCTACAAAAGCACAGCTGATATCCGCAAACTGATGGAAAGGGTCGGCTTGTGGGAATACCGCGACATGAAGGTCGGCGAATATTCCAAGGGGATGAAGGTGCGTCTTAACTTCGTCAGAGCAATGCTCAACGATCCGAAGGTTTTATTTCTGGACGAGGTGACAAATGGACTCGATCCCGCCAATGCCCGGATCATAAAGGATATGATAGCAGAATTCCGTAATCAGGGCGGCACAGTATTCCTTACCACCCATTTGATGAATGATGTGGAGGATCTCTGCGACAGAGTAGCATTCTGTGTCGATGGCAAACTGGTGGAGATTTCAACGCCGAGGGACCTTAAGCTGAAATACGGCAAGCGGGAAGTAAGGGTGGAGTACAGGGACAATAAGGCTGTTAAAACCGCTGTCTTCCCCCTCGATGGGATCGGCTTCAACAAGGAATTCCATAATCTCCTGCAAACCGCAGGCATCGAGACAATCCACAGCGGGGAAACAACGATGGAAGATATTTTCATTACTGTGACAGGGGTGAAGCTGAATGAACACGCTGATCAGACTGATTAAGGGCGAACTGACAAGGCTGCTGAAATACAAGATCCTTCCTGTAAGTCTGGCCACTTCAGTTCTGTGGATCGGGCTGTTCCTGTCCGTCTCCGCCAGGGAGGCCTGGGATCTGGCTTCGCTGGTAATATTTGTTGACGTTGCGGCTATGTCCGTTTTGCTTCTTGGCGCATCACACCACCTGGAAAAGCAGGACGGCACTATCCGCACCATGATGGTCATGCCTGTATCCTTAGTGCAGATCATCACAGCCAAGACAGTCGCTTCCATGGTCCTCGCCATTGAATCGGCAGCAATCACATCTCTGGCCCTTTACATTATCCATAAAATCACCCTCAACTATGCCATGCTGCTTTTGTTCGTGGTCATTTCCTGTGCTGCCCATGCAGCCATCGGCTTTGTGCTTTCCCTCAACAGCAGGGACTTCAATTCCATGCTGGGACTGCTGATGGCTTATATGTTTATCTTTATGATACCTTCTCTTCTGTTCGCCTTTAAGGTTTTCGATGCTAAATACGAGTGGCTTATTATGATTTCACCCTCCCATGCTGCAAATCATCTTATTACTTCCGCTGTGACGGGAGAGTATAAGCCAGGTATGATCATCGTCGGATGCCTGTACCTTCTGATACTGGCCGGAATACTGTTCAGGTTCGTCGTCTGTCCGAAATTCAAAGACAATGCGGTAAGGGGGTAATAAGATGCGCAAATATATGTCATTGCTGAAATATGAGGCCAAAACAATCATTCGCGATCCCATCAACATATATATGCTTGCTTTCCCGGCGATCATCCTGGCTTTATCAGCCTTTGTCTTCCCCATGATCTTTGATTCCATCGATCCCATGAAGGGAGCCATGCTCAAGATAACGATGCTCCTGCTGATAATTATCATCCTGACTTTCGGGCCCTTTTTCCTGGCAATCATGGCTACCTTTCTATTGCTGGAGCACAAAGATGAGCACACACTAACTACAATTGCCGTTACCCCCGTGGGCACCTCCGGCTACCTGAAATTCAAATTGACATATACCTACCTGATGTCAGTCGTGGGCATTATTATAGTCCTTGGAGGCACCAAGCTCCTTGCCGGCGACAAGTACTCCATTATGGGAGTCTCCTTTTTCGGCAGCACAAGCCCCGCGCACATAATTTCCTTTGCATTTGTCAGCGGATTGTCTACTCCTGCATTGGCTTTGCTGCAGGGTTCACTGGCAAAGAACAAGGTAGAAGGCTTTGCAATGATCAAGGGAACAGGGATATTAGCACTGGTTCCGGCTTTGATGGTTCTGGAAACCTTCCAGGGGAAACTGCAGTACCTGCTGGGTCTTTTCCCAAACTTCTGGGCTATAAAGGGCATGCTCGTTAACTTCATGCCGATGGCTGACAGCTCTGACTTAAGCTTCCCGGTATACCTTTTGATTGGATGTGTGTACAACCTGATACTGTTGGCTGTTGCCTACAGACTCTTTCTTAAGAAAGCCGAATACTAGGAAACTCTGCCCGAGCTGAACTATACAGCTCTTGCAAATG
>ERZ773359.1387-NODE-1387-length-33681-cov-61.164367_pt1 | contig 33681 bp, 34 predicted proteins | sample MGYA00374955_ERZ773359 | MGnify/ENA primary metagenome ERZ773359 (study PRJEB29098, sample SAMN04486028) | biogas fermenter metagenome | study: EMG produced TPA metagenomics assembly of the Biogas fermentation microbial communities from Germany - Plant 4 DNA1...
AAGTACCGATGTGGTACTTAATATGGAAGAAAAAACAAGTACCGGGTTGGTACTTAATCCCGAAGATGAAAAAATAAGTACCGATGTGGTACTTAATAATGACCCAGGAACAAGTACCGACGTGGTACTTAATAAAATAAGTACCGCTAGAGTACTTAATAAAGACTCCGAATTAAGTACCGATGTGGTACTTAATAATGAGACAAGTACCGCTGGAGTACTTAATGTCGACGACGGATTAAGTACCATAGCGATACCTAATCTTTACCATGTGAAAGTGAGTTTTGAACAGGAACATCTGCTGCGGTTTATAAGTGGAGCATATAGTATATTATTTTGTCCCGAAGCAGAGCACCGAATAAAGCTGATACTTTTAGCCGCTCTTCTTAAAGCGACGTGCGAAAAATCGTGTTCGACAAAGGTTAAAACAAACGATCTTCTCCGTGATCTCCGCATGTCGAAGTCCCTTCAGAAAAAGATACCCGAAGAAGCGGAAAAAGCGGGCCTTGCCGAGATAAATGTCAAAAAGAAAGGCGGAACCGAAATAACGTTTAACGAAGAAATATTTAAACCGAACTGCAAAAACAGTTCAATCGAGATAGATAGATTGATTAATATATATAATCTATCTATCTATCAAAGAAACGATGAAGAAAAAATCGAAGAAAGAAAAAGTATCCCGTTGCTGGAAACGGGGAAATATATCATGATCGTCAGCCTGTACCTGGCGGGATTTCCTTTGAACGCAATCACGGGAAGTCTGATGGAAACCATTAAAGGCAAAGACCCGGAGCTCGTTACGGCTTTCTGGATTTATGCAAATGCCGGCACGGGCAGGATTAAGTCTCCGGGGGCGTATCTGATCAAGGTCCTTGAGAACAACGACACGGGAAGCCTGTCGGGCGAAATCATGGAAAAGGCGAAGATATGCGTCAGGAGCGCACAGACGATCGTCCGGGAAACATATGACGAGCCGGAACTGGCCTTTCTGAAAAACCTTGCGCAAAGGCTGTCTGTAACCGACGTATACTACAAAGACAGGGCGTCGCTGACGGCGGAACTTAAAAAAGCGGGAAGAAAATTGATTGACGAGTGCGAAGAAACATTAAAGAAATTGCCAAATATTGACAACTAAAACCAAAAATGTTAAATTAGTATTATGTCTAAAGAGATGATAATCAAGACCTTCAAATACCGAATATACCCCAAAAAGAGCCAAGCAAGAAAGATGGAGCTGTGGTTCAAATTTTGCGGGCTCATGTACAACTTTTTCATCGAATTTGCCGAAAGAGCATACAAAGAAGAAAACAAGCATCTTTCGCTGTACGACCTGACCGCCGTCATTCCGTTGGTCAGGCACGAAAGCGAAGGGATAAGAGACATGTATTCCACCATACTTTACGACGTGGCAAAGCGCGTTTCTCTCTCCTACGAGAATTTTTTTAGAAGATGGAGAAACGGAGAAAAGAACAACCACCCGCCGAAGACGCGCGACGTCAACAGGAATTTCAGCTTTACCTATCCCGGCAGGCAGGGATTTGAGATCAAGGGTCGGTACCTTTGGCTTTCCAAAATAGGGGACGTCAAGATCGTCTTGCACAGGCCACCGGAAGGAAAGATCAAATCGTGCACAATAAAGAAATATTCCACGGGAGAATGGTTTGCCCTGTTTATTTGCGAGCTTCCTGCCCCGGAACCGAAGGAAGGCAGCAATCCGGTAGGGATAGATTTGGGGATCAACCGTTTTGCCGTCCTGTCAGACGGTACAGAGATACCCAACCCGAGATTTCAAAGGAGTTTCCAAAAACAGCTGACGAAAGCGCAAAGGAAACTGGCAAAGACTCCCAAGGATTCTCCCGAGTATGCAAAAAGGATCAGGATCGTCTCAAAAGCGAGAATGAAAATATCTAACCGAAGAAGGGATTTTTTTCATAATGTATCCAAGGATATTTTAGAAAAATTCAATATCGTGGGAGTCGAAGACCTGCGAATACGCATGATGCAGAGAAACCACAAACTGGCCGGCAGCATAACGGACACAAGCTGGGGAACTTTCTTGAAAATACTTGAAAATAAAGCCAAAGACAGGGGAGCCCGGTTCGTGAAGGTCGATCCGGCAAATACCAGTAAGACGTGCTCTTCCTGCGGGACGATAACCAACCTGAAGTTAGGAGAGCAGATATTCGAATGTCCGACTTGCGGTTTGATTCTTGACAGAGACTATAATGCAGCCTTGAACATAAAGAGACTGGCGACACAGTCTTTGGGAGAAATCCCGAAAAGCCCGAAGGGGAGTGTCGACGTGCAATCGTCTGTACCCTTTGTCCGCAAAGGTACTGACGAAAAACGACAGAGTCGCACAAGTAAAAAGCAAAGAAAAACAAAAGCAAGGAAAGATCAGACAATAAAAAACGACAAAAGGATAGACAAAGAGATCACCGAAAAGTTGATAATCTATATCCTTGCGAATTACGAAGACAAGACACGGCTGACGGAAAAAGTCCTGCGCAGCCTTGTCTACCACTGTGATTTCAACTATCACCGGCTGTACGGAGAAACGATGACAAAATCAAGATATACAGAAACAAAGCGCAGGTTGTTAAATCCGGAGCTTAGTTCGATAATGCGTAATCTCTTAAAAAACAGAATCATTAAAAAGAACTTTTACACATCTTTTGACGGAAGATTGAAGAATTATCTGACATCTGCCTTCCCCTTCTGCCCATCGGCCTTCACCGAAAAGCAGAGACAGGTCATCGACGAGACGATAAGACAACACATATCGTCCGGACGATGAAAAATCCGAAAGCGGGACTATCCGCCCGGACCCATATCTTCTCATGGCCCACAGCCCGCCTGAGACGGCGCAGAAGGCATGTAACCTGTCTCGGCATAGCTTTGTATCTTTTGAAGAAAGAAATCATGAAATAAGACGTCCTAGGACCGGGTCTTTATAATTTTTTATCTTCTTGACATTTATTTGGAAAGAAAGTACTATATACTCGACGGGTGATTAGATTACCTATAAGGGTTGAAACAAAGACATTTAGCCCGTTGGAAAATTAGGTTACCTATAAGGGGAAAAGGGCGCCCTAACAGAAAGGCGCCCTTTTTCGTTTACTTGCCGAAGTAAAATTAAAACATCATAAGTCTTCTCTGAAAGAGATCTATCCAGCGCTCCGGAGTGTAAAAATCGGTTATCAGGTTTTCTTCGGGGATGGGAATGGCGCTGTTAGTATTCCATTTTTCGTTCGTGAGAACTCTTGAATCAAATATCGTTACGGCTCCGAAATCACTATGACTCCTTATTAACCTGCCGATCCCTTGTCTCAACGAAAGCTTCATCATTTCAAGCCGGTGTTTGAAAGGATCGTTAAGCATTCTCCATCCCTTTAACAACTTTATCGTGGTTTCCGTTTCTTCGTTTTCCATCGGGCCGAAGGGAAGTCTGTCCATAATTATCCAGGTGAGTTTTTTGCCCGGAGCGTCAAATCCTTCCCTGAATGAATTCGAAGATACCAGTACGGGAGAATGAACGGAAGAAAACTTGTTCAATATCTCCCTTTTGGGCAGCTCTCCCTGAACCAGTAAAACATCGTTGCCCAGCACGGTCTTCAGCGCATTCGCGCACAATTTCATTCTTTTAAGCGAAGTACACAAAATCAGGACTCCGCCCAAGTCCCTTTCCACGAAGGGCGGTACGTATTTAAAACAAAAGGAAGTAAAGAGCTTAGAAAAGGTCCTTTCGTTCTTTCTCGGAGAAGGAAGAGCTCTTGGTATCCAAAGTATCGTCCTGTCCCACGGCAGGGTAGAAGGAATGACAGGTCCTTCCCTGAAGTCCGCTCCCGTACCTATTCTGAAGGGCGAATAGTCGTTATCTACCGTAATGGTAGAAGAAAGAAAAAGACAGGACTTTAAGTTTTTATTAACCGTCTTTAAATCGTCGGTAAAACTCTTAGGTTCCTTGGGAAGATCTCTTGTCCCGCAAATCTCCGGCGTGACGATGACATCTTTGCCGGAGACGGCGTCATTATATATAAGCCTTGCCGTATTGTAGGAGTCTGCCACCATGTACAGTTCTTCCTTTAGCAAAGTCGCCACGTCGCTGTCGTTTATTTTGTTTATGTCTTCGTACCGGGAAGAAAGAAGCCTTTTCATCTCCCTTAGTACGGCGATAGCCATTCCGTAGGAATATTCCGACAAGAAGAAGAAAAACTTGTCGAAAAGATATGCCAGTCTCTTGGCGAATATATTTCTTTTTTTGGACAGGTTTTTATAATACTCGGGAATGGGGGAATAAATGACTCTCACGGGCCTTTGAAGAAATCTCGAAAACTTATATGAAGTGGAGTAGCCCATTAAGTGATGAGCTTCGTCGAAGAAGTATAAATCGGCCTGCATAATTCCCAAGGTGCTTTCCGAATTTCCGTTTTCCATAAACGTCTTTATCAAGCTGTGGTTGGCTACGGTTAAATCGGACTCGAAGAGTATGGCCCGATAATATGCGCAGTGTTTTCCGTAATACGGACAGGCCCGCTTTATGCAGTTTTCGCATGACAGCACAAGCGCCAAGGGGTCTTCTTCCTTGAGTCCCGAAGAATCAATCCACTTCTTCTTCCCGGTCATGTCGTCGTCTTCCGCGTATTGCGCAAGAGTTATACTGTCGATTATCGTGGTTTCTTTATCTCCCGGCAGAATCAGCGGACCCTTTTCTATTATTAAATTTCTCAGCTCGTTTCTCTTTTTTTTACAGACATATCTTCTCCTTCCCATGACGGATCTCGACATAAAGTCCGCCTTCTCGGGAAGGGATCGCTTGAAGTAAAAGATATCTCTTTCGGCAAGCTGCGATTGAAGAACGTGCGTGTTGGTGGATATTACGGATTTATACCCTAAGTGCTTCCACGCCGAGTATGCAGTAACCAAAACGGCAATCGTCTTCCCCGTGCCCGTAGGAGCTTCAAGAGCTCCGTTTTCGCCGTTTTCTACGCATTCGGACATGAAGGCTATCATATCCCTTTGGTTATCTCTTTTTTCGATTCCTTTCATGGAATCATATACATCAAGCGCAATTTCAACAAGAGACATATGATTTACTTCCTTTTTAGTTATCGTTCTAACGAGTATTAGTATATCAAAAGGATCTGTAAAAGTAAATATAATATTTGTAAAATCAATGACTAAAACATTTTTGAGTACAATGAATATAAACCATTATAGGTATATTTGACTTGACAGGTAAAATATAAATGGTATCCTTATCGTAAATGTTCAACAAAAGGAGATGGTCGAGTTGGATGCACAGGAAATTATAAGAGCGATATTCCCCATAGCAAGCAGGTATATTGCAAATGGTGGTTTCATATCGGAAGATACAATCAATTCGATTTATGAATTTATCTCTTTTCATGATGACGAAATACTATATTTGAGCACCTTAAAAAACGTCCTGGAAGATGCCGTAGACGAAGCGTTAAATCTATATGCGTGACGCCGTTACTGTGAATGTTTCTTCACGAAGAGTTTAAAAAACAAAAACCTGAGAGAGAGCATGACGATCCCCGAAATTAAAGAAAAAGGAGCGAAGGCGTAGTACTTATTTAAGGCAATCGAAGGTATGTAAAAACTTCCCCATCTTATGTCCTGCGGTCCGCTGTAAGGCGTAAGATGGGGCCTTTTTGTGGTAAAAATCGACCACGTCCCGCCCTTTGAATTGACAAAGTCGGTCAAAAAGTGCATTCCGTAGATGTAAATTCCGAAAAACAATAAAAAAACGGAAAGAAGATACCACCATACGGAAAGCGGAAAAGGGACTTCCAGCTTCTTTTCAAGGGCACTTCTTTTCTTGCTTTTTCCCAAGGTTCGTCAACTCCCTTTACATAAAGAAATCGTCGTCGTCGTCATACTTTGGAAGTATTACCCTTGACGTATCGAACCAGTAGTTGGGCCTTGGCAAGAAAGCGGGTATAAGTTCGTGATTGGTCCACGGATAGTAGTCTATCCTGTTTTTAAACCAGTCATGTTCCGCAAACTTTACGAAATACGTCAAGTTTTGAAGCTCCATTATCTCCGAAGGCAGAGTCACGTTTCTGAGCTCTCGCCTTTTTTCTCCCTTTCGCTCCTGCAGGGAAGTTTGATATCCCTGTCTGTCATCAAAGGAAAGGCTCGAAGTTTCTCCGGATTGCTCTATTTCCGCCTGTCCTATGTTTTTCGACAGGTAATCCGCTTCGTCATAGCTTGTAACGCGGGCTATGATTTTGTTGTTGCAGTTATTTATGATGGTTTCCGTCTCTTTGTCGTATTGCTGCCTTATTTGAGACATATCCTGAGTTCCCAGAATGGTGCAGGCTCCCTTTGCCCGGCCTTCCGCCAGAAGCCTGACTACCGATCCCAATTTAAAGAGAGAGCCGAATTCGTCTACGAAAAACCATACTCTCCTGTCGTTGTCGTTGGGCAAGGATATCATCTCTTTCAATGCAAGGTCGAGTATTACCGTGAAGTAGGACTTGTAGTTGTCTTCGTATCTTGCGGGATTCATCAGGAATATCGCCTGTCCTTCCGTGTTTGGATCCTTGAGCCAGTCTCTTATTGAAAACCAGCCCTTTTCGGCCACTTCGGGACGGGTAAAAGAATGCGTATAAGCCGTCAGGGTAGCCATGGTAGAAGTGGGAACGTTTGACGGAGACCTTTTTTCCGCTCCCGCCAACGTGCTTGCAAAAGCAGCAGCTGCCGTGTCTTTCTTCAGTTCCTTCCACAGGACGGCAGGCTCTGAAGCATACGAATTTAAGAAGGTGACCAGCTCCCAATTGGTCGCCCTTTCTCCCGTCCGTTCGGATTGATGCATCAGGTATATCAGGATGCCCTTGAATACCTTTCTTGCCGATTGAGTCCAGAAGAAGTCGTTCGCCTGAGTATTGGGCAAGTCCGGGAATAATGACATGACGATTAAGTCAAGGTCTTGTTCTCCGTGTATCTCGGCAAACAAGTCCCACTGAGTATGCCGGATATCGGCGGGACATATTATAAGATCGCCTTCCTGATAAAAAAGCGGCAGATATTCCGGTTTTCTGTCGTAAACTATCAGCCTGTCTCTGCCGTTTCTGCTTCTTATATCGTGTATCATCTGTTTTAATACCTGCGATTTACCGGAACCGGCAGACCCTTGTATATACATTCCAAGGTTCTCGCATTTATACGGAAGCGGAGCTCCCGCAACCATAACGGGAAGCAGGTAATCCTTTCCGAGCTTTTTACCGACGTTAAGGGCCGTTTCTTCCGCTATCTTCTTGGTAATGACGGGACAGCCGAAATGAAGCTTTGCTCCCCTGACGAATTTTTCCCCTTCGGATAAAAACGATCCTTCGTTGTTTGTTTGCGGCATATTGTCCATGATAGTCACGGGATGTTTATATCCGTTTACAAGAAGATATCCTACGGGAAATCCTACGCAGAGACCGCCCGAGACGGCAAACATCGTCATCTCCCACAGCGCTGCCAAAACCGTTCCTTGTTGTCTTTTATCGTTAAGAATAAAGGTGGAACCTACTATGTCTATCCACTCGTCTAGTATCCATGAAGAAAAAAAGAAAAATAAAGCCAAAAGAAAAACGAAGACGCCCACGACCGTGGCGGTAAACATCTTTCTTTTCCATCTTCCCATTTCTATCTTAAAATCTTTCATGATATCACCAAGCCCTTTAAAGTTTCTCTCACTTTTTTATTTCTCCTTAAGATTTTTAATATTTCGTTTTCTGCCTGTCGAACGTACTCGTACGAAACCCCCAAGGCTTCGCCCGTATCGCGAAGCGTCAGCGGAACTCCCGTTTCAAGGCCGTATCTCAAAGAAATGAGATTGATGCAAAATTCCTTATCGCGGGGAAGTTTCTTGCTGTTTTTTATGGCGTCGAAGATGATCTTTCTGATCCTTTCCCTTTCAAATTCAATCTCGTCTTTTTTGTCTTCATGAACGGGCTCTATGTAGTTTTCGTCGTCGCTCAGACTTATCGGAATTTGATTTACCTGAGAAAACTCGGGATCGGAAAAGGATCTTTCCGCGGTCCTTACGGATACGCTGCCAAAGGGCATGTTGGTCAAAAGAAATCTTCTTATTGACTGCCTTATCCACCAATAAACATACGTGGATATTCTAAATCCCTTGTCGGGATCGAATTTTTCCAATCCGATCATCAGCCCTTCGACTCCCGCCGATACCACGTCATCGAAGGAAACGGAAGGCGATCTTATCCCGATGGAGCGTACGCTGTCGGAAGCGATTTTTATGACGAGCCCCATGTTGGACAACACGAGCTTGTCAAGGGCTTCCTTATCTCCCTTTTGGGCCTTCCTTATAAGCTCCTTCTCTTCTTCTTTCGTAAGTAATCGTGTTGAATATTTTTTATTCATCGCTTATAATTATAACAAACATAACAAAAGGAGTCCAGTAATAAATGAAGAACAAAAAAACAACCAAATTGGATATTAACGAGAAATTACAAAGGTGGAACGAAACGAGCGAAGAAGAGAAGGAAGAGATAATGAACCTGGCAAGACCTTCCTTGAAGAAATGGCTTGATCTTCCCTTTAACAAAAGAAAGACCGTTACCTATTCCTGCTTATTGGGAGTCTTGTTTATTGCGGCCTTTCTGGTTTTCTCCGAAAGTCTCGCAATAAGAGTCATCGCCCTTTTTGTATTTATCGCCGACTGGATGGCGTTTTTATTTACGGAAAAATGTATTAAACAGGGAGTGGATTTACTGCAGGGACTTTTGATTTACGGTCATTTCACGGAAGAAGATTCCAAATTAAGCGATTCAAGCGCTTCCAATACGACAGCCAAATGAAAGGGCTCAATTCTCTTTTGAGCTCTTTTATAAATGACGTTTACAACTTCCTTTTCTTCGGAGATCTCCTTCCATGCCTTCGCAGCCGTCAAAGCCAATATCTTTTCCTTTTCGTCCTGCGAAGCATAAAGCCCGTAAATTACGCCTTCGGCATGGGCATTTAATATATCGGGAACGGGATTGATCGTCTTTATACAAAATCCCGATACGAAACCCGCCAGAAGGCCCATGACAAAAAATACCGCCCGATTTCGTTTCTTTTTGGAATATCCCGCTAACATTTTATCGCTTCCTTTATTTTTTCGAGAGATGATTCAGAAACGCACGGCTGTCCGTCTTCAAACTCGATTTTGAAGCCGAAAAAGGCGAAAAGAAACGATCCAAAGGGCATCTCGACGTTTTCATATACTTCCCCGGACTTGTTCGTCTTTTTGATCTTTTCAAAGGGAAGGACGGAGTTGTAGTGATTTGACTGTTGTGTGTCCACTTCGATTTTTTTATTGATAAAATCACGCCACATTTTTTTAAGTATCGGCAGCGCCTTTTTTGCGTACCAGTCGGGAATCGGAACCAACTTTTCGGGATTTTCAGGATTCATTTATTATCACTTCCGAGTAGGGAGTTACATCAATTCTGCTTCCGGATTCGGACAGGAAAACCAATACGACGGGATCGCCGTCTATTATATCCGTCAGTTTATATTCCTTCCCGTCTATTATATAGTTATTTCCCGCCTTTAAGAATTCTCCTTCTCCTACAGAATAGGAAAGAATTTCTTCTATGAGACTGTCAATTGAACAAGCTTCTTTTTCAACCTGCCTGAGTACTTTTTTTCTGGACAAGACGACACCTTCCTTTATACAGCCTTATGTTATATAATATTAAAAAGTATAACAATTGTCAACAAGAAAGGAAAGGAAAAATGAAGAAAACTGAAATATTTATACCTTTTACAAAATCTCTAAGAGAAGCCGTAGGATTCGATAAAGAAGTATCCGAAGACGAAAAATACTTCCGATGCCTGCGAATGTCGGGTTATTTTCCGGTAAAGGGAGACGTAGAATCTTATGCGGAAAGAATGTGCCAACTGCTGCTCGAAAAACACGAAGATGCCCTGCTTTATACGGAAAAAGGATTGTGGCCGGTCATTAAAAACGCTCCCTGTGCTCGGGAGTTGTATGAAAAAATGATTGACGCCTGCGAAGGTCAAGTCCCCGAAGCTTACCTGATTTTAAGCAAAAAGGACGACGAATGCGTGGCGGTAGTCGGATACGAAGACAGAATCGAAGCGATAATAATGAAAAACGGCCGAATATCGAGATATTCCGATATGGCGGAAATAGAAAGGTAGAGACTTCAATGAAGATAATGACGGTAATGCAAATCGAAAATCGATGATAAGGAGACAAGTAAATGAATAAAGAAATAGGATGGGAAGAAGAATTTATATCAAATTACAGGCCGTCTCATACATATATATTTTGGGACAGGCCGGAACTGGAATCCATGATGGCTAAGGAGTTCGTTTCTTATGTAGACTCCTTGAGAAAGGGAAACAAAAAAGAAAAACACGAGCTTGAATTACTTCTTATAAGGTTTATAGAAGCGGGAAAGATATCGGACGCCATACGTATATTCACGCCCGAAGAAATAATCAACGTAATCGAAAATCGCAAATTTTTCAGGCTCGGGAAAAATAAACTAAGGGCGTGGAAAAGAATATGTTTAAAGAGCGCAGAGAGTGCTGGAACGAAAGGTTAAGAAACTCCTGTAAAGAAGTATTCTCGTTGAAACCGATACGAGAATACTTTTTTTTGACCGGAAGCGCGGCCCTTTCCGTGTTTTGGCTCGGACACAGAAGGATAGACAACCTTGATTTTTTTACCGTAAAGGACGTAGACTTTACGGAGCTCGGCCTTTATTTTAAAAATATCTTTTCAAAAAACTTAGTGGTATCGAACGAACAATATATATTGATCAGAGCTCCCGAAAAAATAAGTTTCGCCAAGGACCATTTAAGCATAAAAATCAAAAGGCCCGCCATAATGATTGATGACGTTTCGATAAGGGTAGACACGCTTAGAAACTTACTCGGAAACAAAATGAGCGCTTTCGTATCAAGGTTTTCCAGGAACGATGTCTTCGACGTTCTTTGTTCACTTCGGCGTTTCAAACACAAAGAACGAATTGCCGCCAAAATGCTTTTGTGGGCGCAAAAAACGGAAATCCTGGCGGAAGATACGTCGTATATCTACAGCCTTTTGGAGTCTGTTCCTGAAATATACCCCGATATATCGACAATGTTTCCAAACGAAATAGAAATACTGAAAGAAACGGTAAAAGCTCTTGACCTTAAAGTTGAAGAACTTTACAGATAAAATACGGACTTTTCAAAAACGGCATCATGATGTAATATTTAATGTAGAATAATATCTTATTAGAAACTTGTTTTCAAAAAGGGGATTAACACAAAATGAAAATTACTTCTGAGTTTAAATCAAATGCCGATGTAATTCTGTACGAAGGGGATTGTTTTGATTTACTTTCCCAAATTCCCGATGGATTTGTCAAATTGGTAGTTACTTCGCCGCCTTATAATTTAGGAAAGCCTTACGAGAACCGTATAGATTTAGAAAAATATATTTCTTGGCAAGGTAAAATCATTACAGAGTGCGTCAGGGTATTAAATAAAAATGGAAGTATCTGTTGGCAAGTAGGAAACTACGTTAATAATGGTGAAATCATACCGCTGGATATAGTATTGTATCCGATATTCTCAAAATTAGGACTTCAATTGCGAAATCGTATTGTTTGGCACTTCGGTCATGGGCTCCATGCTTCAAAAAGATTTTCAGGTAGATATGAAGTTATACTGTGGTTTACTAAAACTGATGACTATACTTTTAATTTAGATGCCGTTCGCGTACCGCAAAAATATCCTAAAAAGAAACACTTCAAGGGCCCAAAAAAAGGACAATACTCCTGCAATCCATTGGGGAAAAATCCTAGCGATGTCTGGGAGATACCAAATGTCAAGGCGAATCATGTAGAAAAAACGATCCACCCGTGTCAGTTTCCTGTTGAGTTGGTCGAAAGGTTGGTTTTAGCGATGACCAATAGAGAAGAGTGGGTATTAGACCCTTTTATGGGAGTGGGAACGACAGCTATAGCGGCATTGATGCACGGACGTAAAGCAATTGGTGCAGAAATCGTGCCGGAATATGTAGAAATCGCAAAAGAACGCCTTTACTTGGCAGAAATTGGCGAACTTCGCATAAGACCTATGACAAGGGCGGTATATGATCCCAATGATCCTGAACCAAGCGCCCCGCAAGTAGTAAATCTTAAAAAAAATCTGCTATTCCAGGATATGAAAAAATGAAAATAGTATATGAATATTCTCACTTAGGTGGTTCCGAGATATTGCACGTTCACTTTCCGGAATGTGAACAAGATATTTATGAAATCATATCAAAAGTAAAAGGACAAAAAACCAAAATTAGCAAGGAAAAAACAATGAAGGGAAAGAAACTGTATTCGCCTAAAGACATGAACTTACAATTTAAGAAAGCCTTCGAATCCAGGGGATACACAGAATTACGCGACACATATACGATCATTCTCCCGAACAGCGACATCTCAATTCCCGGTTCCTTTAAACAAATAGACTTTGTAAAAGACAAAGTATTGATCGAAGTCCAATTTGGGAAATATGCCTTCATGTTTTACGATTTAGCGAAATTTCAATACTTCTTTAACGAAAACAAGGCAGAAATTGGAGTAGAAATAGTCCCTTGTCATAGTCTTCATAAACAAATGTCTACGGGTGTTTCTTATGGAGAACAACTCGTGTATGACATAGAACGATTAAAAAGACATTTCCCTGCCGTGCCCGTCAAGGTAATATTGATAGATGCAGACAAATGATTTTGGTTAATATATAATATAAATCGTATCGAGATTTGCATACGAAATAATAAACCTTACCGAAAGGGGAGAAAGATATGCCCGTTATATCTGTTTTTACGGGAGAAGACAAAGGGCAACGGCTCGGCTTCATTGCCGAGAATCTTGACTTTTATAAAAGGTTGGGCAAAAAGACGGTCCTGCTGGCTTCGCGGGACACCTTCGGGCTGGCTAAGGACGGATACGTTCTCGCTTCGGGATACGTTGAAGACGTGCCCGTAGACTTCGCCATGGAAGCGCTGTATGCCATAGGAGACACGAACAAGGGAGCGAAGTTTTTAAGCAAGATTCTCGTTACCGAAGAAGAGATGAGAAACGCAAAAGAGCCTTTTTGGGAAAGATGCGCAAGAAACATCATAGAATCCGTGGCGAAGACGGCAGCCAAAGCCGAAGCCTTCGCGAGAAAAAACACCCAACCGCCTTATGTGTCTTTGTCTTCAAGGATGGGAAGGATAATGGCCGATGCAGCGGAAAAGAAGTACTCGAAATCAAAAGAAACTTATTGGTGGGAAAAGTTTGAAGACGGCACTATAAACTTATTGATTTACAACAACGCACCAAACACGGCAGCCGGGATAATCTCGGTCACGCAGTCCCACCTTGACGTACTGTGTCGCATATCGGCTTCCGAAAGGGCGCCGCTTTTAAAGGATGACGAGAAAACCATCGTCATCTACGGTCCCGCTTACGATGAAGACGAGCTTCGCGCCATCTTTTCCGTCTTGAGCTTAAGGTTTAAAGATGCCGTCTTCTTCTTCCCGGAAGCTCAGGAATACAGGTCTTTGATATCTAAACTCGATGTCGACGCCATATGTTCGTCCGACGTTCCCATGACGGACCCGGCCACAAAATCCGTAATTTTCGGCAGACAAAGCGTGACGCCCTTTTTTAAGTCCAAGGTGTACGAAACGACGGGATTTGAAAGGCTGACCTTCCTTGAGTACGAGACTCCCGACGCGTTACCGCCCGGCGAAGCGATAGCCCTTATGAACTCCAAATGGAGAATAGTCAAGGTACCCTGCATAAGGATAGAGCCCGAAGAGCCGAAACTCTCCTACGAAGAGAAAGACGAGACGATAAAAGACCTGCTGCGTGCCACTCCCAAGACGGTAAAAGAACAGGAGACCGAAAGGGAGCAGTTCATAACCGAAGAAGACCTTGATAAATATGGTCTCGAAATACTGACGGACGACTTCATTTGGGACCTTGAAGAGCTGGAAAACGACGATGAAGATCAATAAAGGTCAATCTCTTTTCACCCTTCGGCGGTAAGCCGATTTTCAATGGATAATTTATTCTTATCCTTATTCCGGTTAAAAAACACAAACACCAGATAACAAGCGAACTTTGAAGCGAGAAAACCGAATTTCGGGTCTCGCTTTTTACACTCTTTTTAAAAGGCGGGATAATCATGAGAAAAGAAGTAAGGGACTTTGTAGAAGAGTTAAACTATACAAGGTCAAAGAATACGGCGCATGTTTACGAAGAACACTTAAGGAAATTCTTCAGATGGTTGAAATCTCAGGAACTTGAACTTGAACTTGACGAAGTTTCCTTCAGGGACATCAGGGAATTCAGAAACAGCCTGTGCGACGAAGGACTGTCTCCCAGGTCGATAAACGCCATAATCTCCGCTCTCAGGGCTTTCTTTAAATTTTTAAAGGAAGAAGGAATCGTTGAAGACAATCCCGTCAAGTCGGGGAGACTGCGTCTCAAGGAGCCCGACCTTCCGCCGAACTACATGGACGACAACGAAATAGATATCGTATTCTCATTTATAAGAAAAAACTTTCCGAAAAACGTAGTGCTCGCCTTTGAGACCATGCTCAACACGGCGCTTCGCGTATCGGAAGCGGCAGAATTAAAAGGCGAGCATGTCATAACTCTTCAAAACAGGGTATTTTTAAAAGTAGAAAAAGGAAAGGGAAGTGCCAAAAGGACCGTTCCGGTAACGGACCCGAAGTTGGCTTTCAAGCTGCTGAAGGCCGCGAGAAACTGCGAAAACACGCTATTTAAGGTAAAATCCGAAACGCTTCAGTTTTACGCTTATAAAATAAAGAAAGAAACGGGGATAAATTTTCATACGCACAGACTGCGACACACGGCAGCGACGAAGATGCTCTCCCGCGGCGTGCCCATAGATGTGGTGCAGGTGGTGCTTGGACACAGCAGTATCAATATGACCCGAAGATACGCCCATACCCTTCCCGAGAGCCTGTTTAAGATAGCCGCAGAAATTCCATTTTTAAAATAACATACCAATTTTTTTCATAATTTGAAAAATAACATTTTAAATAAATTGACAAAAAAGAATGTCTCCCTTATAATAATTTTAAGTATATCCAAATTTAACAATAAAGGAGTGAACGATATGGCTAAAAGGGCAACGAAAGTCCCGGCCGAAATTCTTCAAAAACTTCAAAAGGATTTCGAGTTGGACAATTACGAATTTGCGGATTTTTTCGGTATCAGTTTAAGTTCTGCGTTGGATTGGTTAAAATACGGAATCAAAAATCAAAGGGGGCATAACATCGCCTTTGTGGATTCGCTCTTGGCGCTGCAGTGGCTTGCGGAAAAAGACCCCGAACATTTTATCTCCAAGGACGAGTTAAAACAGCTCGTTCAAATGGTGGTTAAAACGCCGGGACTTGTTTACATGAAATTTCTTCCCTGTAAAGAAGAATTAGGCCCGTCGCTTTCCGTATTGAAGCACCAAAGACTCGTGACCGTCATAATGGCCGTTCTCTATATTTTACACTTGAGACTGAAGGATATAGAAGTCGACTTAACGGCTCCAAATATCATGGAAGAAATACACGAGTTTTATTAAGAAAGGAGACAGGAGATGCCGGATTCGGTGTCTTCTGTCTTTTTAAGATTTATCTTTCCGCTTCAACGAAGTGTAATACTCCTTCCGATATCAGAAAATCAATTTTTTCATGCAGTTCTTCAAGGGTGCCGTCGTTTTTTACGGCAATTCCCGGAAATTGCTCAAATTCCCTTTCGCTTTCGTGCTTGGAGAGAATTCCATCTATTTGTACTCCCGGACGGAATATTTTTATCGGAATGAAGACGTATCCGTTACTTCTTGCGAACTCGCTCATCAGTACATATTCATTCGCATATCTGCAGTCGGTTATCACGATCCTGTCGGGCAAATCCTTTTTTATCCCGTTTAATACGATGTTTACCCAAGTGTCGGGATCGTAATTTCTGACGACGGAACCGAGCTCCTGCAGAAACTTTCTTCCCGCGAAGTCTTTTTCTCCGTTCCATCCGAGTTCAGTCGCAACTTCCTTCAACCTGTCGGCAAAGGCGTATCTTTTAAATCCGTATTTAAAGACGAGATACTCTCCTATGCTGTCCTTGCCCGATTGCGCCTTTCCTGAAACTAAAATTAAAATTTTCATGACTTTTCTCCTAGATGTAAAAACTCAATACTGTGCCTGCATACAAAAAAGGAACCAGCGGAAGAGTAGATTTAAAATTTATCTTTTTCAATAAAAGCAAAGGGATTATTATAAATCCCGCAAATATGGAAGAGATAAAAAAGACCCTTATAAATGCTCTCAATCCCAGCCAGGAACCCAAAAACGTTAAAAAAGTAATGTCTCCCTGTCCCGCTTTTTTTGTTATAAAGACAACGAGAAAGGAACAAAAAAGAGCGACGATTCCGCCGAGCAGACATTCCACGAAAGAGTTAAAGGAAAACAAAAAAAGGGACACCAGGGGAAATATCAAGGCGAAGGGAACGGTGAATGCATCGTAAATCAACCCTTCATAGATATCCGTCAACGCAGAAACGTAAGCTACGCACAATCCCGCCATTACGTAAAAAGCATAAATCGGCTGCATATATCCGGTCGCAAGGTAAAGGGATACGCCAAAGGCAAGTTCGCTCAAGGGATATCTCAAAGGTATGCGTTCATTACAGTAACGACACCTTCCTTTAAGAAATATCCACGAAAGAAGCGGGATTAAATCTCGCCAGGAAAGCGTATGTTCGCAAAAGGGGCATTTAGAACGGGAAAATGCCCAATCTTCTTGTGCCCTTTCCGCTACGACGTTTAAAAAGGAACCGAGAAACAGTCCAACGATAAAATAAAACAAACGAATCAACTCCTTTATCGTTCCTTGTAAAAACAATTATACCATGTTCTTTTTGTTTGACAATAGAAACGGATATGATAAAATAAATAGTACAGATAAAAAGAAAGGCAGGTAGTCTCTTGAGCTGGATACCGCTGCATGTCCACACGGAATACAGCGCCCTTGACGGGGCAATAAAAATAGAAAGATATATAGACTGGGCGGTAAAAAATAACGTATCTTCGATAGCCATAACCGACCACGGAAGATTATCGGGAATACCGATTTTTTACGATAAAATAAAGAAGCTCGCCCGAGATAAAAACATAAAGATTAAACCGATATACGGAATGGAAGCATACACGGAATCGGTAACGGGCACGGGAGAAAAATATCACCACATGGTCATGCTCGCCCGAAACGAAGCGGGGCTCAAAAATCTCTTTACCATATCGAACCTTTCCTTTGAAAACATGTACGACGGAAAAGGCATCGTAAAGCCCGAAGTATTAAAAGAATACAAGGAAGGCATAATATTTCTTTCCGCATGCATGCAAGGGGAGCTCTCCTTCCTGCTTAGAAACGGAGAAGCGGATAAAGTAAAACAATTTATGGACTTCATGAGAGATACGGAATTTTTCATCGAGCTGATAGACATAGGAGACCCCGAACAGGAAGAGTTAAACGGAAAACTGCTGGACGTATCCGAAAAGTATAAAATACCTGCGGTAGTAACTCCCGACGCCCACTATTTTCAGGAAGATAAATGGTGGTATCCCACTTTGTGGGCTTCCAGCTGGGGATCTACGCTGGACCAAATAGAAGAAAAGTACGGATTGTCAAAACAGGACCTTTCTCTGCCGTCGCCGAAGGATATAGAAGAAAGATATCCCGCCCACATAATAAAAAACACCGAAATGGTCGCGGATATGGTAGAAGACGATATAAAAATAGGTTTTGACAAATATATGATGCCGAAACTCTCGCATAAAGCGGACTTAAGACAGATAGCGGAAAGCGGATTAAGGGAGAAAATAAAGAAATTCAACTTGCCCGAAGAAGAATATTCGGAAAGATTGAACCACGAGCTGGAAGTCATAACAAGCCTTGGTTTTACGGACTATATGTTGCTGGTAAAAGACGTAGTCCAAACCGCTCGAGACAAGAATATATACGTAGGCCCGGGACGCGGATCCGCAGCCGGCTCGCTGGTTGCGTGGGCGATCGATATCACCGCCGTAGATCCGATACGTCACGGCCTGCTCTTTGAAAGGTTCATAAACAAGGACAGGAAGGGCTTTCCCGATATAGATATAGACATAGAACATGAAAGACGCGAAGAAGTCTTGGAAGACTTGAAGATCAAGTACGGAAGAAACTCCGTAGCGGGAATAGTGACCTTTTCAAAGTACAGACTGCGAGCCGCGGTATGGGACGTGCTGAAGGCAATATACGGAAGAGTAGAAGCCGGCAGCGAAGCCGATAAATTCAAGAGAATAGCGGGACAGGAAATAAGATACGAAAAAAGGGAAGGTTCCGACGAAATAGTCGAATATATGGACGAAGAAGCCATCATAGAAAGGACAAAGGACTTCTTTCCCGAAGAGACCGCCAAAAAGATTTTGGAAACTGCGGATAAAATCGTTGACCTTCACAAAAATCTCGGAAGACATGCCGCGGGAGTCGTGATAACTCCCGGCGACGTAGAAGATTTCTGTCCGGTAATGTACGTAACGAGCGAAGGAAAAAAGATCAAAGTAACGCAGTTCGATATGGACGGAATAGATATCATAAAACTCATAAAAATGGATATACTGGGACTTAAAAACCTTACCTTCGTCAAGGAAGTGTACGAAACTGCAAAAAGTTTCGATAAAAATGCGGAATCTCCCGAAGATATCTACGATTATTTAAACGGATTAAAAAATCTCCCGGAAGACAGGGTAAAACGCATGTGGGCCACTATATGCAATAAACCTGAAGAGCTGTTTCAGATAATGGCCACGGGAAAGGCAAAAAGAATAATAAGAAACGTTCAACCGAAAAATATAAATGAATTGTGCGACATAATAGCTCTCAACCGACCTGGTCCGCTTAGCAAAAATCTGGACGAACATTATTCCAAGATGACAATCCCCGAAGACCTTGATGTCCCGGAAATAAAGGAAATAACGAAAGATACAAGGCATGTCCTGATATATCAGGAACAGATAATGAAAACCGCGCAGGCCGTGGCAGGATACAGCCTTTCCGAAGCCGACGATTTAAGAAGGGCGGTCGGAAAGAAAAAGGCCGAAGAAATGGAAAACCAAAGAGAGAAATTTATATCGGGAGCGATGGAAAAAGGATATTCCCGGGAAAGAGCGGAAGCCATTTTTTCGGTAATAGATAAGTTTGCCGGATACGCCTTTAACAAGTCTCATTCAATGGCATATTCATACCTGTCGTGCGTCACGGCATGGCAGAAGGCGAATTATCCCGCCATATGGGCAAAGGCCTTCCTTAACATGAGACGAAACAAGGATAAAAGGGAAAGTCTCGGGACTTATATCGACATGGCAAGCGAGTTTTGCCATATTTACGGTCCGCAGTTGATAAAGACCGACAAGACCTTAAGGGACGCCTTTGAAATGAGAGTCATACGCCAGGCGGGAATTCCGTTAAAAGAAAAGGACGCCTTTCTATTGAAGGACTCATGGTATACCTTCTTCGGACTAAGGGATATCTACGACGTAAGAAATAAGATAGAGAAGTTCGCCGACTTCCCCGTTCCTAACAATCCGAAGGAGCTGTGGGAATCGGCGGTCAAATACGGAATGACGAAAAGCGTCTTTGCTTCGCTTTTTTCTCTCGGAGTATTTGACAAGGCGCTTCAAGGTTACGGAAACGACGCTGCTCTCATAAGGGCGGTCATGATGATCGACGACGAGATATCGGCGGATTTTAAAAAAGCGGTAAAGGCGATAATGCCAAGGGCGCGAAAAACGCCGGAAGAAAAGCTTGCGGGACACTTTCCCTTTCTGTCGCTTTTTTTATTGGCGATAGAAACGAAAAGATACGACGAGATCATAGACGAGATTGCCCTTAAGTACGCAGAAAAGGCAAACGAAGAAAGATTTTACAAAGACCCGGAATTTCGAATCAAATGCCTGTCAGTTATATACGAAACGGAAAAACAACTTCTCGGAGACGGTCTCACCGTGAAGTGGTGGGATATTGCTGCAGAAAGCGTTCTTTACAGATTCTCCTGTTTCGCGGACAGCGCATACAGGATTGTATATTCGAAAAACGAAGCCGCAAGAAGCGTGGCAAGGGAAATGTGGGTAATCGGCAAGGCATCGAGAAGAAAAAACGACAATGCCGTATTCCTGTCCGGGAGAAACGGACCCGCCGGCAGGCCCGTATTCTTTTTCATAAACGAAGACAGCGAAGACGGCATATGGTGCGTAAAACTAAAACACGACGGAAAATACTTTCAGTATGTAACTCACATAGAGATAGAGCCGGGAAAGATATATGAAACGGATAGCAAATTCCGACACATAAACGAAAAAATGCCCCTTAAGCTGAAGGAGTATATCGTATCCAATTCGCCCGATTTGAAGAATATAAAGTTTGCATGAAAGGGAGACTGCTATGTGGATTCTTAATTTATTGAAAAAGAAGCAAATCGTTGAAAAAAAAGAACTGCCCGGTTTATATAAACGTCCCGTTCCGGGCCATATATCGGTATTTACTTCGGGAAAAGGCGGAGTGGGAAAGACGACCTTGTCAACTTCAACGGCCTATATCTTAGCGGAAGCCGGTAAAAAAACTCTCCTGATAGATCTCGATACGGGACTGCGAAATATAGATATACTTCTCGGTATATCGGACAAGATTGTCTACAATTTATATGACGTAACGGAAAAGAAAATACCTTGGCAGAACGCTCTGGTTTCTCCAAAGGAAAATCTTTACGTCATCGTGAGCGACCACACAAGAGAAAAGGAAGCAATAAGAAAGGACGCATTTGAAATGGCGGTCTTCGATATGGCCAGATATTTCGATTTTATAATCATCGATTGTCCCGCCGGAATAGAGTACGGCTTCCGCCTGGCGGTGTCATGCGCCGATGAAGCCGTAATCGTAGCAGGTCCCGACATGCCTTCCTTGCGCGGCGCAGCTCAGGTGGCGCGACTTCTCAGGGACAAGAAGCCCTGCGTAGGAGTTGTCAACAAAGTAATACCGAAGTTGCAAAAGGAAGGTTTGTGCGCGGGGAAAAAAGAAGCCGAAGAAATTCTCGGAATACCGATAATAGCGGAAATACCTTCCGACGATGCCGTCATCGGATGTGCCCATTTGGGAGTTCCTATAATGTCCGTAGGAAGAAATTCGCCGTTCAAAAGGGCAATAATGAAATTCGTAAAGGAAAAATACGATCTTGAAGAAGAAAACGCAGTTTGAGACGCAAAATCACCGGAACATGCGCTTCAGACGGCGTACAGCATGCCTAACTTATCTTTGACATAGTTTTATACCTGCGAGCGAAAAAGGATACGAAATAAAGCGCCACAGGTGCATGTTTTTTAAGGAGCCGGCCTGCAATAATCGCAAATGCTATACAAAGAAACGAGACTGGAAATTTCCGTCCAATCAGTCTCTTCGAAAGTCTTTCTAGAAAATTCAAAATATAATTTATCCAGCCACGTACATTCGTCCCTTAGCAAAAGATATCCTAAGGGTCCTTCGTCGGGAACTTTTACGAGAAAGCGGGTAAGATCGAGCTCCGGAATATTATTGTAGAGCCCTTGCAGCCTATAATAAAAATATGCCCTGAACCTGTCATGCATGAGATTGACGGGAACCATGTAACAAACGGATTCCAGAACTTTGTCTTTGCCGTAACATACTTCAACGGCATGGATTTTAAGTTGAGATTCATCGACGCCGGGAATGGATCCTTTAAGTATTTCTGTCGCCTTTTCTTCTATTTCCTTCGAAGACATTCCTTTTTTGAAGAAAAAAGCGCATGCTTCTCCGTTAAAGATAAATACCGACAACATAACCAATAATATTCCGGCAACAGTAATTTTCTTCATGGTTCTCTCTCCTTTTAAATTATATTTTGACTCTAAAATATTATGACATGATTCTCTGAATTTTCGTATGCTTCGATCCATTTTCTGCATTTGGGACACAAAACCGCGGCCGACGATAAAGGTTGTTTTAAACCCAAATCGTTTCCGCACTTCGGACACGAAAGCCTTTCAATCTTATCGGAAACTTCCTTTTCCAAAACAGATTTTTTCATCGTTTTATCTCCTTAGTATCCTTCCCGCTCCTGATTTTGCAGCTCCCGCCCCTGCGGATACCGCTGCTCCGCTTGCTCTCTGAGACGCCATGGAAAAAGTAGCCATTAAAACGGAAGAGATGACAACTCCCGACATATTATCGGCAAGTTTTGGGATATTAAACGCCACGTGTACGAAGGCAATCGCCGTGATAAATACCACTAAGGGATCGGCGGCTCCTGCTTTTGATATGAAATCCACTATCGATAATCCGACCAGGGCAATTGCGGAAAAAATGCCCCAAAACTGAAATTTGAAGAACGTTTGAAGCCACCCGGCCAGAAAACCCTTTATGACGTCGTTGCTCGTATATAGATTTAAATATCCTATTGCGAGACATAACGGCCCCGTAACGAGAGACACGGCGAGCAGAACATCGCGAGATATTAACAATACCTTTATCGCCGCGTAAGACGCCCATCGCATGGCGCCAATGACGAGACTCGTGGGCTTTAACCAGTCCAGCTTGCTTCCGGCATTGGCTGCGTCGGCGATCGCCCTTTGCAGCTGCTCCTGTCCGCCCCATGGAGCCATTAAGTATCCGCCGAAGTTAAATACGTCGATTACAACGGAAACCCAAAGTCTGAACGTGAGAATGGCGATAATAAAAAACATTACCCTGGCAAAATCGGCAAAAAAGTTGGAAGTGTTCGTATCTTTAGAAAGAAAGGTCAATATAATTTGTATCGTAAAGGAAAGCATTAAAATAGCGCAAGAAATGGGAATTACTATCTTCGGAATAATATCCTTTGCATGCGCGGCAGCCGATTCGGCTCGCGGGATGGCGTTTTTCGTCAGATTATCCGCCTTGTTTGACATGCTTATATAGTTGCCCGAAGGTACATACTCCTTTAACGAATTGACAACTTCGGGCCAAAATCTCAAATTAAAATCAACGGAGCCCAGCACGGCCCTTGTAATGGGCATGTCTCCCGCATGTTTATACGTGGAAAACGTTACGTGATTTAATTTTTCCGATATGATCTTCTGTTGGGCGTATTCATATCCTTCGGAAGTTCCGCCTGTTTCTTCCCATGTCGGCATTTCGACGTCTTCAATGATTGCGTCAACGATCTCCCTTCCTGAAGCCGTGGAAGGCACGTGAACTTTTTCTAAAATAGAAGTATATTCCGCAACGGCAGGACTTACAAAGATTAATATTAAAATTAACGCAGTTAGAAGTTTTTTCATGTTAACTCTCCTTTGGCGGAGTGGCTTTGTCCTTTAACGAACCAAGTATCTTTGCTCCCGCAACTACCGCTCCGGCTCCTGCGGCATGAGCGCCAAGGGAAGCGCCTGCCTTCAATCCCTTTCCTACCATTCCCGTCATCCCCGCTCCGACGGCAGCGGCTGCCCCGCCCATGTTCTCCGCCATGCTGGGTACCTTTACGGCAGCCATTACGAAGACGATACAGGTAATCATTAACTCTACAAGGCCGACGTCAAGCCCCGTAAGCCCGACGATGTAAAGTACTACGCAAAGCAGGCACGCCAAGGGACGGTAAAATAAGAAAGTTATAAAGCTCTTTACCCAATGGGAAATCCAATTTTCGCAAAAGGGAAGCATGGACAAAACTATCATCCATGGACCTATTACGATGGTAATCGCCACCATGACGTCGGATAATATAAACATTACGTAAACGACTGCCCTGGCGACTAACCCCGATATCGTAATTATAAGATCGGCAGCGAATCCTTTTAAAAATCCGGAAGACGAAGCGGAGACTATATTTTGCTTGAGTTCCACTATTTCGCTGATATCGGAGACCGCATGAGCGACATCGGTTCCGCCAAGCATTGCGTCTCCCAATGCGGTAGATATGCTCACTCCTATCATGGCGATTTCGCGTATAAAAAACAAAGAGATAAATACGAACATCCCTTTAAATATGGTTGTTATCATGTCCTTGTTTTCTCCCGCTATCAGCATTTTATAGGCCGTCCATACAATTTGGACGACAAAGATAACGCTCCATATGACTCGGGATATCGCCAAGGACCGATCGTAAATACTGTCTTCCGCCTGAATGCCCGGAACATTTTTTAAGCCGGAAGCGAATTTAGAGACTTTCAAAAGATCTTTTATTTGAATTTGCGCTTCCAGGGGAACCATCAAGGTCTCTCCATCGGTCTCGACTCTAAACTTCATATCGGAGATTCCGCCTGCGATTCCGCCCGACGGTATGGTCGCCGCTTTTGAAGCTAAATCCGCGCTCTTTGCGAGCATCCATGCCGGAGATCCCTTCTTTATCGAGCCGATAAAATTGTTGTCCTTAAACGTTACCCAGCTGTTAATTGTCTTCTCGGCTTCTCCCAGTCCGGTAAATCCGTAGACGAGCGCCCTGGTTATCAACCAATTTGCGGACGACTGAGCGATAAATCCCGTAGCTTCGTCGGGAATGGAGATATCTGCCGTAACGCTCGGATCCATCGCTTCTACTACATTTTTTATATTTTTTAAAGCGGCTCCCTTTGCATTTTGCTCTATTACTTGAGAAAAATCGATTGGTTGGTTTAATTTTGTCTCCGGGATTGACGAATCGAATTGCGAAATCAACTCTTTAACTTCGTTGGCAGCTTTTTGCAAATATTCGTCATCGGCAAAGGAAGGTACCGCGATAAGACACAAAACAAGAAATGCCAAAATAATTTTTTTCAATTTGACCACCTGAAATCAAATAATGGACCGGGTTCCCAAAGTATCTCGTCGTTTTCGGGGGATCGTTTAATTTCGGCGAGCCTTACGATCGGGGAAACTTCTTCTTTTCTTTCGGGATAGTCGGATAAAAATTCCCTTTCGATCTCCCTTTCTGCGTTAAAAGAAGGCCTGTCTCCAAAGAAAAACCAGAATTTCTCAAATAACTCTTCGAGACCAAGCCTTACGACGGGACAATCCGTAAAATACCACTTGCCGTCTTCTTCCCGCACTCTGTAATCGCTGTAAAAAGAGATCCACTGCAGTATATAATCCAGCTCCGCGGGAAGTTTTTCAAAAGAAAGTCCCTGAGATAAAACCGGCAAGACGATAAAACCAGACTGTACATAAACGTCGATCGGATCAATGACCGGAAAGACGCCAAAAACACGATGAGCTTCGGACCACCGGTCTATGATTCCATACAAGGAAGAGACAAGGACGAGTTTCGTCCCGTCCCTGCCTTCCGTTCTGCTTTCAAGCTCGTAGCCTTCGGGTTTTTCAATTTGTCCCTTGCCAGAAACTACGATCTTCTTACCATAGGGAATTACCGCGATTTTCATTAATTAGCTGATGGATATATCTTCAAGATCTTCTTCGAAATCGGTAGTAAATTCTTCGCCTTCGGCTAACTCCGCCTGTTTCATTTCCCTGGCTCGTTCCGCCAAGGTAATGTTGAAAGCATTTCTCGGAAATACGGTAAAAGACAACCTTTCGATGCCTTCCTTGTCGACATACTTATTGGCCGAGAAATTCCCTTCGATGTCCACCAAGTCGCCTTTTTTCCAATTCTCAAGATCCCATTTCTCGCCGAAAAGAAGGGGGAACCACGTAGTTTGTTTTTCTCCCGTCCTTACTGCGACGCTGGCCCTATAGAATTGTTTCCCGGTAGCTGCCGTAAAAAACTCCGGATCGCTTCCCAAAAATCCCCTGACATGAATTTCTGCCTTAGTCATTGCCACTTCTATCGCTCTCCTTTTGTTTTATTTCTTTTCTTAATTGCTCCATATAGGAGTCAACTTCATTTTTTTCCTGTATTTCCCTTTCCTTAGCCCGAAGCTTCGGAGAATCGAAGGATAAGATAAAATCCGAAGCTGAGACAAGGTAGCTAAAGTCCATTTCCTGCTCTCCCTTAGGGGTCCAAATAAGCGCCTTATTTCCTTTGACGCCCGTTATTACCATGGCTATGTCCATTTGAGCGTATAAACCGCGATTTAAGGATCTCTTTTCCTGGAAGTTCATCCCCAAAAAAGGCCCTATAAAGGAATAAACCGCTTCGGTAGCCATCTCTCTATCGGATTCCATATAATCTTCGTCTACATGTACGTATAAAAGCTTTCCTTTTTCGGCTTCTTCTTTTAACTCTTCTGCAGAACAAAGTATTATATCGTATCTGCGATCGTTGTTTTTAACAAGATCAATTTCTATTTCGTCTTCTGATTTTTTGGCGCGCATTATCATCTCGAAATACCTTAATGCATCTCCGGCGTCTTCAATGTAGGTGCCCGCGGAAGAAGACACTCCTTTCCAGAGATCTTTTACCTGATCTTCGCTCACCTGTCTTTCGCACGTCTCGTTGTAAATCTTGACGGGACCCGCAAAAGCCGGAGAAGGAGTTTCTCTCAAGTTTCTGGTGCTTTCCTGAGTAGCAAGGTTCATTATCGTTCCGACGGGATCGAAGAAAGCAAAGCACGGCGAAACAAGGATCAACAACGCTAAACCTGCCAAAAACAACTTCTTCATTAGTCTTACCCCCTTTTATTATATATATAAATTATACTAAAACTACAACGATTGTCAACTAAAAAGTAATTATCTTTCTATATCGACGATATTTTTCCTTATCTGCCTTTCGGCTTCCGCAGCTCTTTTTTCTCTCATATCGACAAAGGAATATTCGATCTCTTCAAATTTTGAAATGATCTCTACCGCTTCTTTCTTGGCTTCTTCGATTTCCGATTCGTCGGAGCCTTTAGGTATAAGAACGGAGTATGTAGAGACGTAAATTCCCGGAAAAACAGGATCCCAGTCGTTCAATTGAAATTCCTTGATGAGATTGTTTAATGCCTTCGAATATTCGTGGGCGTTTTCTCGATCTTTTAAGCTCCTGTCCCAGGGATTCGGAATCCTGACGCATACGCGAGTGTTTCCGGAAGCGTCCTTCGTCTCGTAAATCTCTACGGCAGGTTTTGAAATTTCAAGGTCTATGCCCGTTCTTTCCGAGAGCTCTCGGGCAAATCTTATCCTTTCTTCCAATCCCTTCATGCTTTTTGAAGATCCTACTATATAGCTTTTGTAATATCCCAGTCTCGTATTCGGCACGAACTCGCCGCCCTTTAATCCCTTTTCTTCCGCAAACTTTTTAATTTCGTCCTTTTTCTTTTCGTAAGTCTTCGGAAGAAGTTGTACGTAGATCAATCGAGAGTCGTTATAGGGAACGATCCTGTCTTTTATCGTCCTTTTGACGTGCTCTTTCTTTTTTCGTTCGTCTTTAAAATCCGTTACTATACGGGCAAATTTAGAGATATGAGAATCTTTTAACTTCGCTTCCTTGGCGTCAAACCTGATCGAGAAATTTCCGACCGATTCAAGGCCCTGTTTTACCAGGTTGGCTACGTACAATCTCGTCTTTTCGTCTCCTTCTACCTTTATTCTCTTCGTCCAGACGGAAGAAGAAGCTTGAGCGGGAAGCGGTTCTTCCATGACTTTTCCCTTAAATGACTTCAACAGCAAGGAAGCAACGTTTTCAAAAAGCGGAGCATAAAACCTGTATGCCAGCCAGGGAAAACTTACCACTACGACATCTTTGTCTTCTACGGAGAGATCGGCCCTTAAGGGATAGGGAAACTTAGGAAACACCTTTGCCGATACGAGATTCGCCGTCTCCCAAAGAGCGGAATCTTCGGAATAGATAGCGGCGCTTTTTGCGCAGATAAGTTTCTTGAAGGCAATTTCCGCTTCCTTCCTGAAAGAATTGTCGTCTTCGGATTCCTTGGGGAAATCCAGTCTTTCGCACAGCTCCGCCGTAGGGATAGAAACTTTGAACATGAAGGTATCGCGAAAGCCGTAAACTTCCTGCATTTCGGGAAACGTGCTTTTCAGAAAATCCAATACTTCCCGTTTATGTCTTTGACGCGCGTCCTTTGGAAGGTCGCTGTACGAAGGAACTCTGATAAAGATCGTTGCGTCGTCTTCGCACCTTCCCATTACTACGTCCAAACACCTGTCTACATAACTTCTTTCTTCGAATTTCATCACACCATTACTCCTTGTCTTAAATTATAGTCTTCCAACATTTCTTTTAATTTATTTCTTATCTTTAAAGGATTCGGTTTAGAGATAAAGAACCCGCAAATTTCGTTATCCTTTCTTTTTAATATATGAAAATTTCTTGCCGATAATGTTTCTGCAGCTCCGTGCCTGCCAAAGCACCAAAATTTCTTGTTTTGTATCATAAAGACCAGCTTTGAACGAGTCTTTATAAAGACCAGCTTTCTGCCGAAGGGGCCCATCTCCTTCGGTAAGATGTAAACTTCAGCGTCGTCTCCCGAAGACTGCATGATGACTTCTTCCGACAGTCGCTCCTGAAGGTTTTTATACTCTTTGACGTTTTCGTCGTACCATGAATCGGGATCGCTCCGCAGCTGCCCGAAAGCCGACGAAGCGCCGTACAGCTCGAAGAAGCAGGAAAAATCTTCGTTTTTTTCGCATAAATCCGTCAAAAACGCATACCTGTCGTTCGGGAAAAGCTCAAAGGCTATTCTTGCCAACGTCTTGTCGGGCTTTATGACGACATGTTCCTTTTCGACGTATTCTCCTTCGTTATCTATATAAAGATCGCATTTCGCCTTTATCCCGACGGAATAAAAGGAAACTCCCAATGACTTAAAAAGATGTATCTTTTCAAATTCCCCGAACAGCGGATCGCACGTATCGAAATGCGATTGCAGAAAAAGACAGGCGACTGCTCCGTCCTTCGAGTTTCTCGAGATAAGCGCTTTTTTCATGCCGTAACGCCACCTTCGAGTTCGTATCGCCTTCTGCGCGAAAACTCTTCTCTCCGTTCTTTCTTCCAGCTTGAAACGGGAGTTATAAATCCTACTACCCGCGTAAACTTGTTGAAGTCGGCTCCACCGCAGGCCGGACAAAGGACCGGCTCTCCGACGGAGACGTCTTCGCAGGACAGACACTTGGACAATACGTAATTTAACGCAAAGTAAACGACTCCCTGTCGGGCGCAGAACTTAACTATGGAAGAATGCGTTTTTCCGCTCACCCTGCCTTCCGTGGTAACGTGAAGTATCGCTCCGCCCGTGGCGAGTTTATCGAGCTGTCCCGCTACATATATTCTTTTTATTACGTCAACGTCCGAAGAAAGCGGAATCCACTGATTGGAATAAACTTCATATTTATCCTGAAGTCCCAGATCGCGATCCTTTTGTGCCATGTAGACGGCCATGTTCTCGGCGGGAACCTGCTCTACGTTATAGGGAATTCCCGTCTTTTTTCTCCTTTCTTCGTTCATGTAATTAATCGTCTCAAGGATTTTTTTCGCAAAGGAAATATAATCCTTGATCGCCAGAAATTCCGCAGCTTCATATGCTCCTACGATTCCGACCGTGCAGTACTGCCTGGAAAGGTCCATAAATCCGTAATCAAAAAGCGGAAGAAGGCCCTGATCGATATTCCTTGATACCCACGATCTCCTGAATTCCGTAGCTATATGACAATCATGTATATCTTCCTTTAATCTCTCGAAGAAGTCTTCTTCGTCCTTGGAAATCAAGGCTATTCTCGGAAGATTTACGGAACAAACTCCCACGGAGCCTACGCCGTCTCCGCCCGATCCGAAGGAATTGACGTATCCCAGTCCGTTTCGCAGCCTGCAGCAGGAAGACAGGCTGTCTGCGTCTTGAGACATATATATGTTTATCATTCCGTATCTTGAATTTACGGAAGAAAGCCAGTCAAGGAACTCTTCGTCCCTGATGTTTTTGTTCTCGTCAAGCAGCAAACACGCTGTTAAAACGGGAAATGTAAAGATAAATCCCGTTTTTTCCACTTCTTCCGTGATCCACTCGACGTACATTCTCTGCAATTTTTGCACCGAATCTTCGTCTATCCCGCTCCCGTCCCTATTCCTGAAATGTCCGTAAAGTCCGTGAAGATAATACCTGTCAAAGACGGATAAATTCACGTAAGGCGATTGAGCGGAAAAACGCACCGGTTGGTTGATGGAATAAGTAAATATCTGAAAAAGCTGTTTGATGTCTTTTTCTCCCAGTCCGTCCCTGCGAACGTACCAATCAAGACCTATGAAAAAACTGGTGAGCGCCGTAGCTCCCGACTGGTGATTGGAAGCATACATGAGAAGCTGTATTGCGTGTTGAACAAAGGAATCCGCATGAGACGCGGGTTTCGACGGTATTCTCGGAATAAAGGGAAGCCCTTGAAGCATTAGATTGGATACGGAAAAATTCCAGCAGTAGGGAGAATAAAGCATATGGGAATCGGAAACATAAAGCTCTCCTTCTTTTATTTTTTTCTCTATGCCTGAATTGCCCTGACTTTTTGCATAATCACAGAGCTTTGATATGCAGTACTCCTTCATGAAAGGTTTTGAGACTTCCTGCATCACCGAAGCAATCGATTTTTGAGCTACGTTAGCATTGGGATCGACGGACAGGTCCGCTACGACTCCGTCGGTATTCAACAAATAATCAAAGTATTTCTCAAACTCCATTTATTATTTCTCCTTTCATTTTGTTCAAAAGAATTATATTCATTTTTTATCTTTTATCTCAAAAGTGTTTCTTCATCTTTTGCGGAAAACTCATCCAAAAATTTCTCGATCTCGGAAAATTTCGAGAGTTTTGTCTCGATCTCCGCCAGGGATATTTCGTCGGGTATTTTAAAAACTCCTGTCTTTTCGAGAAGTCTTTCCACGCGGCCCAAATCCTTCATGTCATATCCCCTTGGGAAATTCGCGTTCTCCGAGACAAGTCCCAAACATACTTCGGTCTCGGGAACGAACAGCATTCCGTATTTGTATATACAGCACGAAGGCTTTATGTCTCCCGTTATAAGGTTCCACGTCTCTGAAATTCCGTAATAGACGAAAATATCCCTTAACTCGTCGAAGTCTCCGATCCTTTCTCCCTTTGCAAAAATACCGCTGCTCTTCGGCGTATAAATTCCGGTAAAGGAAATTATCCTGTCCCGAAATATTCCGGTAATGTCTGCGGCAAAGTATTTCGGACGAAACATCACGTTTACGTCCCGCCAAAAGAAATCCTTGCCGGCCATCCTGCCTTTTTCTTCTCCCGGTCCGATCATTACCACGAACCGAAGAAGGCGATTTTCCTTCATTACGACCGATACGGGATATAAAAACCCCTTTGGAGATATCCTGTTCGTGGGCAAATATGACCAAAAGGGCAATAAAATTCCTACCGCTTGTCCGGTAGAAGAATTCAACATATCGTTTCCCTTCTTTCATATGATCGATATCAACGATATAATTATATCAGAAAAAGTTACCAAGTAAAATACATTTATGATATAATTAAAAATACATTACGAATGAAGGGAGCTTCGAGATATGGATTTAATTATCGAATCGTGGGACAGCCAAAGGGGGATCATCATAGCGAAACACGTGGAAGACCGCGATACGGGATTCGAGAAATTAAAGGTTCGAAAAATACGTGCTTCCGGAATAGGAAGAAGCTGCGACGCTGAATTGTTCCTGTCCGCGGCAGGCGTTGAATCGCAGTTTGACACCAAATCTCTTCGCATATTCGAAATAGGAAGAGTCATGGAGCCCGTAATAGCGAGATGGATGGTCGAAGACGGATGGGAGCTGAAACACAACGACGACGACTCGCTCGGCATGCTGATGTGGGCAGGAGCAGGCATCATAACCGGTCACTTCGACGTCATAGGAAGGCACCCGAAGATCACGGAAAACGAATGGGCGCTTCTCGATATCAAGACGATGAATACAAGACGTTTCAATGCATGGTCCAAAAACGGAGTACAGTCTTCCGATCCCGCCTATTTTGCTCAACTTCTGTTTTACGGATATGCATGGAAATACAAGAAACTCGGACTCGTCGGAATGGAAAAGCCGACGGGAGATTACGAAGTGGAGATATTTGATTTCGATAAAAAGAAGTTCGATGAACTGTATGACAGGGCGAAACAAATATTGGATGCCGACTTGGCGATGGCTTCGAAGGACCGGAAATGCGATTGGTGTTCCAAAAAGGAATCGTGTGAAGGAACCATGACTAATCCGCTTCCCAAAATAAGAGATAAAAAATATCTTATAGATTTAGTGGCTCATTTCTACAATGCATATAAATATACGGAAGAAGGAAATCTCATAAAGTTGGCTCCGCGGTATCCGCTCGAGAAAATGCTGATCCCGCCGGATAACATTAAATTCGAGAAAAAGGAAGAACCTGAATTTGACGACGAATGGATAATATTTTAAGCGTTTTTCAAGCGTTCGGCAGTTGTCTTTTTTGCGAGATCCTTTAATTCGTCCCTTAGGATCGCCCTTGCGGCTTCGCCGTCCACCGGCAGTATCGATGCCTTTCGCTCCGCCTTTTCTCCGTCGTTTCTCAACGTCAAGTGGACTACTCCACGGAGCGAAAAGGCAAGCCTTATCTTCGCATCGGGAAGCCCCGAAAGAAGTCCGTTCATTCTTTCTATTACGCCCGTCGGGCTGGAAGCATGAACGGTGCCCAGTACCAGGTGTCCCGTCTCGGCTACCGTCAAGGCAGCGGAAGCCGTTGGAGAATCCCTGATCTCGCCCACCAGTATCACGTCGGGATCTTCGCGCAAAGAATCTCGGACGGCTTCATCATAGGTTTTTACGTCGTCCGGTATCTCCCTTTGAGAGACATGACCTTCGCCGTTTTTCAGCACGTACTCGATGGGATCTTCTATGGTGACTACGTGAATCCTAAAATTGTCAAGCAGGTGTTGCAGGTAGGAAGCAAGAAAGGTACTCTTTCCCGATCCCGTAGACCCCGAAACCAGGAAAAGGCCGGGAGACAGTATATCCGGAATCATCTTGGAGATAACTCCTATCGATCCTATCTTTTCCGCCAAAGGAACGTCTCCCGGCAATACTCTCACGAAAAGCTGAGACTTTCTCTTTGAACGGGAAAATCTCAGTCTCAATCTCTTTCCGTCAAAATCACAGGCTCTGTTCCCGCGATCCCACGAACCGAGCATAAATACGTTGGAAGAAATCATCATAATTCCTTCGGAAGGAACATATACGTCGGTCTCGATCAACTCGCCGTGCCGACGAAACCATATGTTTTCCCCTTCCGTCAAATGAACGTCCGTAACTCCCGGACTTCCTATCAGCTCCCGCGTCTTTAATATATAGGGAGCATCGGAAGAATCGTAAACCGCTAATATATCTTCATACATGGAGTTGATGCAACTTCCTTTCTCTGATATAAGTTTTCACGGCAGTATTCGTCCAAAGAATTTCCTTCGCGGACCTTCTTTCTTTATCTCTTTCCATATGCATTCCGCCGAGATAGGCCTGCGAAATTCTGAAGGCAGCGTAATCATCTCCGAAAAATATGCCTAGAAGCCTTTCTATGGCTCCGACGACGCCGTCTCCGTGAATGGTGGAAAATACGGTATGTCCCGTCTCCGCAGCCAATAACGCTGCATCTGCCGTTGTCCTGTCCCTGATTTCTCCCACCAGTATCACGTCGGGGTCTTC
>ERZ773359.1388-NODE-1388-length-33629-cov-19.317984_pt1 | contig 33629 bp, 34 predicted proteins | sample MGYA00374955_ERZ773359 | MGnify/ENA primary metagenome ERZ773359 (study PRJEB29098, sample SAMN04486028) | biogas fermenter metagenome | study: EMG produced TPA metagenomics assembly of the Biogas fermentation microbial communities from Germany - Plant 4 DNA1...
TAAAAGAAAGGTGACAAAAATGAAATCAATAAAAAAAGAAGTAACACTAATCTCTGATAATACCTGGCTTATTAGTGATTATTATTTAGATAATTATTTCCTTGTAGTTGGCGAAAAGAAGGCGGTACTAATTGATACCGGTTGCGGTATTGGTAATGTTTTAGATGAAGTTAGAGAATTAACAGATTTACCTGTTGAAGTACTACTTACCCATGGACATTTAGATCATTGTGGCGGAATGTTTACTATAGATAGTTGCTATATGCATCCCGATGATGAAAGTATTGCCAGAGAGCATTTTAATAAAACAGATATGATAAAATGGTACATTGAAACCCGTGTACCTGTTCGTTTTCCCGGCGAAGGTCATGTAGAAGCACTTACCGCTATGGTTTCCGATGAAGATTATCCCTTTTTCCAATATAAGCCCATTAAAGACGGCGATACATGGGACCTAGGTGGACGTATCATAGAAGCCCTTCATACTCCAGGTCACTCTCCGGGATCTGTTTGCTTTTTAGATAAAGCAAATCGAATTCTATATAGTGGAGATACTGTAAATATAGGAATTATTATACCTAATAAACCTGAAGGTACTGAAAAAGATCTGGCTATTTATAGAGATAGTATAGCAAAGATTTGGAATCGCCAAGAGGAGTTTGACAAACTTGCAATTGGCCACGACGGAGGATTAATAGATAAGGGAATCGTAAAGGATTACCTAGATCTTGCCACCGGTATTCTTGAAGGTTCAATTGTTGGACAATATGAAGAAGTAGGAATACGTAAAGGGGTAGTTGCAAGACTGGGTGCCGCAGAACTTTGGTACCGTTGTGATGCTTAATTTTTTACATTAAAAACCACTCTTTCTAATCATGTGATATACAACACAGGATTAGAAAGAGTTTTTTTATATCAAATAATTGCCTCCACATGATCTTTACTCAGATTTTCATAGAAAGGTTTTTCTTCATAAACTTCCCCTTTATGTAAAGTAATCACCTTATCTGCCATTTCAATAGTTGAATGTCTGTGGGATACAACAATAACTGTACATTCTTTTTTTATTTCCTGTAAAATTTCTGCTACTGCTGCTTCATTATCGGTATCCAAGGAAGCTGTAGGCTCATCCAATATCAATATGGATGGCTTTTTAATCAAGGCTCTTGCAATACCAATCCTTTGTATTTCACCACCGGATAAATTAATCCTTTCGTTAACAATACTCTCATATCCTTTGGGAAGACTTATAATCTTATCATGGATTTGCAACCTTCTACAGATATTAATAATATCTTTATCAGATACTTTTTTATCACCACATCTTATATTATCCTTAAGGCTAATATTAAAAAGTTCTACATTTTGAGAAACATATCCAATATTTCTTCTAATATCTTTTAGGCACATTTCTTTCATATTTCTGCCACTAAATATTATTTGCCCGGTAAAATTATTGTAAAATCCGGCAATAATTTTTATCAAGCTGCTTTTACCAGACCCAGATGTCCCTGTAATAGCTGTAATTGTCCTGCTTTTTATCTTCATATTTATATTTTTAAGGGCATAGGAATCCTTCTCATAAGAAAAAGAAATATTATCTAATATAATATCTCCCTCTAGTCGCCCTCCTTCTTCTTGGTCTAATTTTTCTGTCTTCATGTTAAGATATTCATATAAACGGTCAAAAATTGGTATGTTTTTTTGAATATTGGTTGCATTTTGCAATAGCCCCATAAAGGGGCCAGTAAACATCTGAAAATAAAGACCGATGGCAATAATATCCCCAACAGAGCTTTCACCTTTCATAACCGAAATACTACCAATTCCATATATAAGACTCAGAGAAATAATACGTACAATACTTGTTAGGTTGTTTACTAACATTGAAAGTGTTCCGATTTTTATATTGTCCTTATAGCATTTTTTCAGCAGTTCATTATAATGACTAATCTTCTCTTCTTCCAACATATATGATTTTAAAGTATCTATAGAATTTATAGTCTGAGTAATTGCAGTACATTCCATATCATAGTTCTTCTGCAATATCATAGATAAATTTCTAAATCTTCTACTTACTAAATAATAAATAATATAATAAATAATGAAAAATGTAAGAACAATCACAGTTATTTTTACAGATAGATAAAGCATAGCTGCTATAATCATGATAAGTAAAATAAGATTTTGTAGAAATCCTGTCATAAAACTTGACAGAAAACTAGCGGCAGCATTACCATCGTTTAATATTCTAGAAATTATATGTCCTTCATAGGTTTTATCGTAGAAGTTGATTGGAGCATGTACTATTTTTGAAAAAACTTGGTTTTTTAAATTTAATGAAATCTTTTCCTTAAGCCTTAAAAAAATCATTCCACATAAATATCCCAGTATAGGCTGCATAGTACAGACAATCACAAAAACTCCGATGCCAAGATAAAGCTTCTCCATAGAATTTCCCGGTATTACTTCATCTATACAATACTTTGAGACCATGGGACTTGCTATTTCTGAGATTGCTAGCAAAATAGAAAATATAAGTCCCATAGCTTGCAAGGGTATATAATACTTTAATATGGCAATTACCCTCTTAAAAAAAACACCCATTTTACAACCCCTTTTCCTTCAAGAACCTCATCCACTTTATCCAGTTAAAAGTAATCTTACTAACTTAATATAAGCTTATTAAGCCATTTTTCTAAAAAATCATCTATAGTAAAGGAGGTATGCTTTATAAATGCCCTGTCAAAGTCCTTCTTTATCCATGTATCATAAACAATATCCTTTACTGTAGCAGCTTGATATATATTACAGAAATGATTCCCTATACTTTTAATTATTTCATAAGCCAGACTGCATTTTTCTATTAGCAAATCTTTTTTTAACCATAATTTCAATTTATCAAAAGGTATAGCAATTATCTCCTTAGACAGCATCTTATCTATCCGTGAATTATTACTGATATAATATGCAATTGCCTCATTAAACCATTTTGGAATTAAGGGTTCATTTTTCGTACATTGATATACTCCACAATGAAACATTTCATGATTTAAAATGTCAAGCTGGCGTCTACTTTTAAAAAAGCCAGACAGTAGATGTATCTTTCCTTCTGCAGAAAATGCTTTCACCCAGTTTTCTAAGGATAGATCCTTCATAATCTGTAATGTGCTTTCCCTGTCATAAATAAAAAGCTCAGGTATTTTATCCATTGAAACGAATTCTCTTACTTGTATGAAAGAGTATCCTACTATTCTTTTAAAACTCTTATAAATTTCAGTTATATTCTTTAATATGTAATTATCATCTTTTACAGCAACACTATATATTCGGATATCCATTTTATCTATATCATTCATCCCGATACAAATACCTTTCCCAGTGTTCTTAAATTATAATAATCTCTCATCTCTTTAAACCCCATTAATTTTGCAAATTTATCTACTGCTTTAGACTCAAGTCTGGTTACGCCTATATTACCTATTAGCTCCTCAGGAATAATATTGTTGATATTTATGAAATCATAGGACATTATTTTGTGGTTCATCCTAAAGTTTCCTGTGCTTTCAAAAAATACGAAGGGCTGTAGTTTAAGAACTTCCTTCACTATCTTTATCAATCCATTTATCATAAAATATTTAATCTTAACATTTTTAGTATCACTAGTAAGGCTATATCCCATGGTCATTGCCATATCATAATTTTTTGGCATTATATTTTTTAATGTTACTTTTTTTAAGATACCTTTCTCATTATCCCTTTTCCAAAATTGAATATTATCATAATCTCCAAGAAAGAAGATAAAAGAAATTCCTCCATAAAATAATCCAGTGTCATTATCAACTGCAAGTACTGCAATATATCTATTTTCTATATTACTATTATCCATCCTAATATCCTTGATTTGATCATAATATGGCAAAAGCTCTTCTTTCTTATTTCCTATAATAAGTCTAAAAGGAAGCTGTCCCTCTTTGGTCATAGACTGCAAAATTTCCCTTATTATTCTCTCCATGTTATCAACCTTCCTAGTCATGGCAATCACCCTCTTTCCCAATTATCTATGGTCTCTCTTATTTCTTCATCTAGTAATGAGTATATATAGAGGGAGTTTTTAATAACTTCTTTATTAAAGAAACATTCCAGATTATTAATATCCCTTGTATTGTTATTTTCTGTATAAGCTGCATGATAACAAAGTCCTCCACATAAACTGGCTGCCCAACAATTACTGCAACTGTTATTCCTGTTAACAATAGAATGATTTATAACAAAATCCTCTACTCGCTTCTTATCTAACCCATTAGCAAAATTTCCAAAAGTATACTCATCTAGATTATTAAATCTATGGCACAAATAAAAATCACCTTTAGCTGATAAAGTATAACTTCCTTTGAGAGAAGAACAGGGATGATAACTTTTTAATCCTTTATGTATTTTCTTTAAGGAATTAGCGTAGTTTGTAAAAGGAATCAGTTCCTTATTTGATAGTTTCTTGAAAGTGTAGTCAGCCATTTCTCTTAATCTAATTGAAAGTGTTTCCTTTTCAGCCTCAAAGTCAAACTTATTATCCTTTGTAGATACTACGGCTATAGTAACGCTGCTAAAACCTTTTTCTATTAATTCTTCATATAATTCTATTAAATCCGTATTAAGATCTGTTATTGTAACTCTGGCTGGAACTCTCATATATTTACTGATTTCTTGGACATTTTTTATTATGGTATCATAGGAACCCTTACCATTTATGAATTTACGGGTTTTATCATGTACTTCCTTTTTACCGTCAATACTAATCATCAGTCCTATTTGCTTTTCTAATATAAAATCAATTATTTCATCTCTAAAAACAGTACCATTGGTGGTTAAAGAATATGTAAACTTAGTGGAGTATTTTTCTTCTAAATTCTCTAATAAGGAAACAGACTCCTTAATAAAGGAAAAGTTCAGCAAGGGTTCTCCCCCAAAAAAGAATATATTAACATATTCTCCATATTTCATATTTTGCAACATATATTCTACTGTTTCTATAAATAATCCTACATTCATATTTTCGCTGAATGTAAAATTATTTTCCTTATGATAACAGTAACTACATGATAAATTACAAAAGTTTGTACAAAAAACTGTAATTGAACTTAAAAAACTTTCATAAGGCATTTGTTTATTTTTAGAAGTATTACCATAAATATAATTCTTAAGCTCATTATCTTCCTTATTATTAAAAAGGAAGTCCCTGATACGACTATTATTTTCGATTAACAGGCCTGTATACCCGGAATATATATATTGATTTTTATCACTTTCAAAACTATATATTTTTGATAATTGTTCCATTTTATCCTCCTATAAAATTTTCTTATATTAAATTAATAAATACTAATTTGCAAATCTATATAATAAAGCGGTAATATAATTCATTTTAGGATTTAAGGTATGTAAATATTACAGCATTATTTATTATTTATATCTTAATTTATTATCCTAATTCATATTAAAAGCTCTTTGACCATCCCAACTTCCAACCTACATCACTAGACCCACAGAAGGGAATTTCACACTCTATAGGACAGAAATCGTTTACACTGCACGGAAAAATCATATCCGGACATGGCTGCTCATAACATTTATCACAGCTCATGATTTCATTATTCAAGCTTTCTTTAAGCGCCTTCTTATTTAATATAATAATATTTTCCATAAAAGGCCTCCTTTCAAATTGTGAATTTATATTACCGCTTTATTTACCTTATCAAATATTTTTACAACATATGGATTTGCTTTATAAACTACATTTTCTTCTTTCTTTTTAAAATCAGAAAGGATTAAACTATTGATATGAGTAAAAATTTTATTTAATTCTAGACAATATACTGATTCATTTTTTTCTGGGCTAATATTTAAGGGACACCCACCACTACATAGGCTGTACCATTTGCAGAATTTGCATTTACTAATTCTGTTACTTTCATACTTGGCAGCCATCCTCCTTATCCTGCTTTTTTCCATAAAGTCTGATATTTCATTTTCCATAATATTACCCAGAGTAACATGTGTATAGTTATCACAAGGGGAAACATCTCCTTTTATGTCAATAGAAATTAGATGAATGTTCTTAATACACTCTGGTACCATCCAGCAAACACCTTGTCCATATTCTCCGGCAATAGCGGAAATTAAGGCTGAAAAATCCCTTACATCAAAGTTTACCTCTTTATCAAAATACCATTTTTCAAAAAGTGAAATATACAATTTAGACAAATTCTCTACTTTAAGAGGCATATACTCTTTATTATATTGGGGAATAATAAAATCTAGACATGCCATGTTCTTTAAAGATCTAAAGAAATTATACACTTCATCTACTTGTTCATATGTTTTGTCATTTAATACTGACAGTACCCCATATTTAATGTCATATGTATCAAGAAGTAAGATATTGCTCATTATTTTTTCAAAGGATCCCCTACCATCTGCAGTTATTCTGTAACTATCATGAACAACTTCCGGCCCATCAATTGAAATTCCTAAGTTGATTTCTATCCCATCTTTATTATGATTAGAAATAAACTTAAGAAACTCTTCATTAATCAAGGTTCCGTTAGTCTGAATGGCATATATCACTTTTTTATTGTTGAAATATTCTTTGTGTAAACTAATTATTGTATTAAAATAGTCTAAATTCTGAGTTAAGGGTTCACCACCATGTAAACAAATATGTAGTTTTTCATAAGAGCTCTTGGATAGTTTCTTAAATACTTCTGATAATATTTCTTTGCTCATGCTACCTCTTTTGATATCCATCATTTTACTATAATAGCAATAATCACATTTTAAATTACATTGATGTGTTATATTTAAAACTATCTGCAAACTTTTTAATTTCATCACAAATTCCTCCATTAGGTTTTTTGGTTTTCTATTTTAAATTTCAATTTTGATTTGTATTTTACATTATTTTACATCTAATGTAAATACCTGTTTGTTGTAAATTTTGTAAATTTTGTAAATTTTTACATTTTTATTATTTATCGTCTCAAAGATTCCTATTTCTACATAAAATAAGCTCCATATGTTTCTTATATAAACATATGGAGCTATCTAATTTAATCTTTATTCCAAACTACTCTATTTACATAATCTGTGTAAGAAATAATAATACGCAAAACTTTTTCTGAAACATTTGGAACCATATAATCTGTTACTTTTTTTATGGTATCAGTTTTTTGTCTTTCTAATATCTCTAATCCTTCCAATACCCTATCTTTATTATATCCAACCATCATTACTGCTGCCTCTTCCATAGCTTCCGGCCGTTCATGGGCTTGCCTTATGTTTAAAGCCCTAAGACCTAAAATAGAGCTTTCTTCACTAATAGTGCCACTATCACTTAATACAGCTTTTGCATTTATCTGAAGCTGCACATAATCTGTAAAGCTAAAGGGTTTTAATAATTGTATATTCTTTGAAAATTCTATTTCTTCATTTTTTATTCTATTAAAAGTTCTTGGATGGGTACTGACTATGACCGGAAGATTATATGTCTTAGCTATAAGATTTAATAATTCAACAAATCTATAAAAATTAACATCTGAATCAATATTTTCTTCCCTATGGGAAGAAACCAAAAAGTATTGCTCTGGTTTTAGGTTGTTTTTCTCCAAAACTTTTGAAGCTAAGATTTTATCCATATTATCATGTATAACCTCATAAAGAGGACTTCCAATTTTAATAATTCTATCTGCACTAATTCCTTCGTTAATTAGATATTCTCTGGCTATACTGCTATAAGGTAAATTAATATCTGACAGATGATCTACAATCTTTCGGTTAATTTCTTCAGGAACCCTTTGATCAAAACATCTATTACCGGCTTCCATATGAAATATGGGGATATGTTTCTTCTTTGCTGCTATTGCAGATAGACAACTATTTGTATCACCTAATATTAAAAATGCATCGGGCCTAACTTCATCAAGAATTGGTTCTATTTTTAATATAATATTACCTATGGTCTCTATTGACGATCCTGTAGCTGCGTTTAAATAATAATCCGGTTTCTTCAATTGCAGATCATTAAAAAATATATCGTTTAATTCATAATCATAATTTTGTCCGGTATGAACCAGGTAGTGTTCAACAGCTGTAGTATTTTCCAGTTTCTTTATTACTGATGATAACCTGATTATTTCTGGACGGGTACCTACAACTGTCATAACCTTTATTGCCTTCATGCCTTCTCCTTTAATATGTTAATTACTTTAATATGTCAATATCCCAATTATATAATTTTTTTACCGATTCATTTATACTTTTAGCATATAAGTATCCGGTTTATTTTTATCAAAAACTTCATTACACCATATAAGTACAACTAAATCCGTATCTCCAATGTTCTCTATACTATGGGCATATCCAGCCGGAACATTTATCACCTCTAAAGTCTCAGATGACAACTGATATTCTAAAAGCCGACCTGATATTATATGTTTTAGGCGAATTACTCCTCTTCCGCTTACCACTAGGAATTTTTCCAGCTTTGTATGATGATAGTGATTTCCTTTTGTAATTCCAGGCTTTATAACATTTACAGATATTTGCCCATTATTATTAGATTTTAAAAACTCTGTAAATGATCCCCTGTCATCACAATGCATTGTAAGCCTATAGCTTAATCTATCCTCCGGTAAATAACTAAGATAAGTACTATATAACTTCTTGGTAAACTCATCTGATAAGTCCGGTATATAGCCCTTTAGGTTGAATTCATAAAAGCTATATAATAAATCGGCTATCTTTTTTAATGAAACTTGATAGATTGGTTCCACTTCATAATAATTTTTATCCGTATTAGTAGATTGTAGCAAGCTTATTAATTCATCAATAAGATCATCTATATATACTAGATTTAGTATTTTTTCAGGTTCATCTATGGTAATGGGAAGCTTTCTAGCAATATTGTGACAGAAGGTTGCAACTACACTATTATAATTAGGTTTACACCACTTACCAAAAACATTGGGAAGTCGATAAATAAAAATCTTTGCCCTGTTTATACCGGAGTAGGTTAGAATAAGGTTTTCTGCTGCCTTTTTGCTTTTTCCATAACTATTGTCATATGCCACTTGGATAGATGAAGCTAACATAAGGGGACATCCTTCATTATATTTACTTAAAAGATTTATTAGCTTTACAGTAAATCCATAATTTCCTTTCATAAAATCTTCTTCATTATCGGTTCGATTAATCCCTGCCAAATGATATACGAAATCTGCTTTTTTACAATATACTTCAAGGGTTTTACTATCTGTATCTTTATCACATTCAAATATAAGAATGTCTTTTTCTTCTTTCAATCTCCTTATTAGATTCTTTCCGATAAAGCCCTTAGAACCGGTGACTAATATTTTCATCCTGACCACCCAGCCAATTCTTTTTGAATATAATCAATACTTAATAACTTTTCTTTTATTTCCTCAATAGTAAGCCTTCTTGTATTGTTGGAGTTATATTCCTTTTCTACAGAGAGTTTCTGATCTCCTTGGGTAAAATATTTTTCATAATATAAATCTCTTGTATCTGCAGGTATCCGGTAAAAATTCCCCTTATCTTCAGCCACATAATACTCTTCTTTAGTCATAAGGGTTTCATATAATTTTTCACCATGTCTGGTTCCTATAATTTTAATATTGTTATCTGCCCCAAATAATTCTAACAGGGCTTTTGCCAAATCAATAATTGTACAGGCCGGTGATTTCATTACCATAATGTCGCCGCTTTGACCATGTTCAAAAGCATATTCCACAAGTCCCACAGCTTCCTCAAGGGTCATTAGAAATCTTGTCATATTGGGATTTGTTACAGTAAGTGGTTTTCCTTGCTTTATTTGCTCTACAAAAAGCGGTATAACAGATCCTCTTGAAGCACAGACATTCCCGTACCTGGTACCGCATATAGTAGTTTTATCCGGTTCTACTGTCTTTGACTTTGCTATAAAGACTTTTTCCATCATAGCCTTAGAAATGCCCATGGCATTTATGGGATAGGCGGCCTTATCGGTAGATAAGCATATTATTTTCTTAACTTGAAAAGATATTGCCACAGTAAGGACATTATCTGTACCAAGGATATTAGTTTTTACTGCCTCAAGGGGAAAGAACTCACAAGAGGGAACTTGTTTTAGGGCTGCTGCATGAAAGATATAATCCACACCGTACATGGCGTTATTAATAGATGAAATATCTCTTACATCCCCAATATAAAACTTAATCTTTTCGTTGTTATAATATTTGCGCATATCATCTTGTTTTTTTTCATCTCTGGAAAAGATCCTGATTTCTCCTATGTCTGTATTTAAAAACTTCTTTAGGATGGCATTGCCAAAAGAGCCTGTGCCCCCGGTAATAAGTAATGTTTTATTTTTATACATACATGACCCCTCAAAAATTTTTAAATAATGATTTTTCATACTTATTTAATGATAACTTCCATAATAATAAGATATAAAAAATCACAATAAATGTTCCTTTTATAAGAAAGGTCTTTAATGAATATGAGGTAAATTGATTGATTACCAAACCTATACCTAAGGTAATTAACATAGGAGGAGACATTTTTATATAGCAATCTTTAATAAAAGAAAATATATTGATATTAAGTACTCTACGGTAGATTATATTCATAATGATAAGCCTGATAAAATATATAAGGCAAATTGAGATAGCTGCACCTAAGGCCCCATAATAGCCAGATAATATACTTGAAAAAATTATGTTTAAACCTGCTACTATTACATAGACATAAGCTTGAACTTTAACCTGATTCATTGCAATTATGGTAATACTGGCTATTTGCTGAGGCACTCTAAATACACCGGGTAACATTATAAGTAAGGCACAATAATAGGATAATTCAAAATCCTTGCCCATCCATAGATAAATAAATTCTTTACCTACTATGGTAAAACCTATAAATATAAGCCCTATAATACTATATTGGATGCGTCCTACCTTAATCATAAGTGGAAGTACATGCTCACCGTCTTTTTTATTTGCCAGTATTTTAGAGACTTTAGGTAAGAACATGCCATTTATTGCACCGGATATAATATAAGCATAAGCTTCAAGGGTACTGGCAATCCCAAAAATGGCAATCTGGGATGAACCGGATACAGCACCAAGAATCGATGGTGTAACATTAAATATAAAGCGATTAGCAATAGTGGACACTGTTGTCCATAAGGAAAAAGCAAATACTTCTTTTAAAAGCCTTATGTCCCAATACTTAAAATTTACCTTTACAGGAAGAAGCTTGTGTATATAAAGCAGCTTAATAACTATAATTAATATGCCGGCAAAAGCATTTACCAGTACCAAAGCATATAATTTATATCCCAGTAATAAGGCAATAGCCATTAAGGCTAAAACTAAAAGCTTATTAACTAAATCACATAATTTTAAAGTTTTAAATTTCTCATAAGATGTTAATATGCCATTGAGGGTTATAAAAGGTAATGAAACTATGCTAAAGGTGGAAATAATCAAATAAATAATCTTAAATTTTTCTACTTCAGCAGGGGTTAATTCAGAATAAATTGTAGGTATAAAAAAATACAAAGCAATTAGTATCACAAGTATTACTAAATCTATTAGAATAAATATTTTATAAATTAAGCCAAGAAAATCATTTACCTTCTCCTGATTACCTTCGGCATTATATTTGCTTATAAATCTTGAAACAGCTTCACTTATGCCAAAGTCAATAAGAAATATGCTTATTAGGGATGTGGCTAATGTATATAATCCATAGTCATTTACTCCAATTTGCTTTATCATCCATGGAGTATACAGTAGGCCTGATAACAAACTTACCCCAATGGCCAGGTAAGATATAATAGCTCCTTTTTTTATTTGATTTATACTATCATCATTTCTAGCTTTCAAATTTATCCCCCTATTAATCTTGGCCACCGTTTAACCTATTATAAAGTCTCATATATTCATCTAAACATTTATTTTTATTGAAGGTTTCTTTGGCATAACTAATACAGTGCCGACTATAATATTCTTTTGTGTTCTTATAGACTTGCATTATCTTATTATAAAGGTCTTTTATATCATTTTTTTCTACTACATAACCACAAAAGCCCCCTATCTGCTCCGGATTTGATGTGCTGTTCATTGCTATTACCGGAGTACCACAGGCTAAGGCTTCAATTGTTACTCTTCCACATGCCTCTTCCATTGATAGATTTAGAAGCACATCTGCCATGGAATAAAATTTCACCATGGTCATAACCTGGTGAGTTTCTCTTATATGTATAATGTTTTTATATGCCTCAATATTCTCTTTTAAGTTACCGATTAAAACAATAACCATATCCTTGGGTAACTGTTTTGATAAATTTAGAAATTCGTATAAACCCTTATCTTTTGTCCAAAAGCTGGCTACCCCCAGAATAATAAACTTATTCTCCAAGTTCATGCCACGGCGTAAATCCTTTGCATTAACCGGTTTAAAGACATCAAAATCTACCCAGTTATAGATTCTAGTTATAATTTTGGCATTTTTTAAAAAGGATTGTTTTGCTTCTTCTGTAATCCAATCGGATACACCTACTATTGCTAAATTCTTAATCTGACCTAGCAAATATTTCTTATCATGGTACATTTTTTTGCTTCTATCAAAAAACCAGCTGGGATTATCTTTATGTACTCTGGGACAATGATTACATTCTTCTTTCCATTTGTAACATTTATCAACAGTGAAGTGGAAGCACTTGCCGGTAAAAAACCAACAATCATGGAGTGTTATTACTGTTGAAATGTCCTTATTAGCTATATATTTTAGGAGGATTTTTATATTAATATAGTTGCCGTGAAGATTGTGAAGGTGTATAATATCCGGCTCTAAATCATCAATATATTTTAATAAACCATATGTTTGAATAAGAGAAAAATATCCCTGTTTCCCACTTATTCTAGATAATAGTCCATGACATTTACGGTCTAATTTGCTGCCGATTTTATAACCTCTTGATTTTATTCCATCGGAATATGCTATATATCCTTCATGACCATTTTCATTGATATGTTCAATAATCTCAAAGCAAATCCTTCCTGTACTACGGATACCGCTAACTGCATTGATGTGTAAAATTTTCATAATAATTATCCTCCAAGTTAGGGTCATTACTGCAATTTACATTTGATAATTTTATGGCTTGGTTGCCTTTTTTCTTCCGGTGGAAGTCCACGGATATCACCAAATCTAGCTTCAAGAAATTTTTTATAGTGTCTTGAGGCTAAAAAAGGCAATCCCATAAATTCAACCTGGGTTAATTCTCGGTAAATTTCCATCTTCAGGGGTTTGAAATTACGATTAGGATTACATACTTCATAGACATACCGGCTTTTAAAGCTATTAAATATCCTGCAGGTAAAATCAATGGCAGTATTAATAAATCTTAGGGGAAAAAGTGATAATATATGATATATTAGTAATTTGATTTTCTTTCCGGTAAACACTGTTTTTTTCTTATATATTCTATTTAGTTTGACAGATCTGGCACCGGTAAGAGCTCCAATTAGGGCAATTTGCAGCCTTAATAAAGTTCCCCTATAAATCTTGTCAACAGGGAAAATGTCAATAAACAAACCTTGATGAATATTTAAGAAAGCTGTACTTTCTTGAACATATAATGTATTATTCATATGTAACTTGCTATAGTTTAAGGGAAAGTGCTTAACTGTCCGATTATTTTGAAGGAAATAATCCTCATTTAATTCTCTTTTACATACTTTTAAAAATCTCTCATATTCAGGTCTTTCCATAACAATATCGATATCATCATCCCATGGAACAAAACCCTTATATTTTATGGCCCCAAGTAGTGTACCGCCTTCTAATGAATACTTGATATTGTGCTTTCTGCAGATTCTATCAAACTCTATTAAAATCATTAATAATTTTTTCTGTACCTCTCTAATATCATATTGGCATATTTTATATTTGCACATAGAAGTCTCCTCTTACTTATACAGATTAAATGCTTATAATAGGAATCTCCTTAATAATATATGCCCTATTACTTGGTCTATTTTACGATACCATGATTATTTTTTAACCTTCTTCTATTTCATATTCAATAGGGGTTAAATATCCGTCTTTTAACTTGATTTTGCCTATATCCGGATCTACCCTTGCTGACCATATTCTTATAATTTTATTCCCTTCTTTATAAAATGCTCCCGGATATGGACGTGTAACAGCCCTAACCATTTTATCCGCTTCATCCATGGTCATGTTACTAAAAATCTCACCGTCATTAGGTTTTCTTCCTGGCCATATTGTGGCTTTACTTTCATCTTGCTTAGTTAATGTAATTTTGTCATTTATGATATCATCCCAATATTTTGAAATTAGACTTACATGCATTTCATCTACTTTTTTATATAAATCAGTAGCTGTGGTATTTTCATTAATTTCTATTATTCCTTGCCCGATAATATCACCTGTGTCAACCCCTTCATCAAGCTTAAACATAGTAACACCGGTTTGCTTTAAGCCTTTTAATATTGCCCAGGGTATTGCTGCCCTTCCCCTACCAACCGGAAGCAGAGTGGGATGCATACCTATACAACCCTTTTTTGGCGCTTTAAGAACTTCTTCTTTAGCAATTTGGGACCAACCGATGATAAAAAGCCAATCTATTTCATAGTCTTTTAGGGCTTTTATTACTTCAGGGTCATTGATATTATTAACTTTTAAAAGTGGTATATTATGCTCATATGCTATATCATCTAGATAAATCCTACCTGATTTATCCCTGGCTTTTTCATCTTTTAGGCTTATAAGTAAATCAAGTTTTCCATTAATTCGATATATTTCCTCAATACAACTAAGTCCTAATCTAACACAGGTTGCAAATGCAATTTTCATTAAAATCCTCTCCTAAATATACTTTCAAATGCCTCTGCATAATTCATGCCTGCTTGACTGCCTCGATAAATTGCCAGCCCCTTTAATGCTTCACTACTGCGGGGATGGGGATAACTTCTCATTACACCCCGATACTGGGCAAGGGCTTCTATCTTCTTATCTATGGCTTCTTTGCCTACTTCAACATATGTATTTGGATTAAATTGATGAACTGATTTATTTAGTGCCCAATCGGTGGCCGATAAAACCTCCATAAATAATAGTTCTTTTATGGGATTAATATCCGGATTTCTTTGGAATAACCTGACTGCAGCTTGACATGCTAAAGAAGTATGCAAATGATCATTGTTTAAATCTGCAGGATGATGTGTAAATATAACTTCAGCCTTTGTGTCTATAATAGTTTTTTCAATAAATTTTACTAATTCTAAGTGGGGTACAGTATTAAACTCAATATTAGGAAAGTTTCCTTTGATTAGCTTTTCTACACCTAATATATTAAGGGACTTATTAACATCTATATTCAACTGATTTATACTAGGACGGTTTTTTCTTGCATTTACCTCTCCGGATAATATACATACATGGACCAAATGTCCATCCCTTACCAGTTTATATATTGTGGCTCCCGCCCCTAAAATTTCATCATCCGGATGTGCTACAACTATTAAATACACCATTAAAATTGCCTCCCGCTAATTACGGATACCAATCCTCTTTAATAATATATGCCTTACTACATGGCCCATATTGATACCATCTATGTCCTCCTGACAGTAGATTTTTAGAGATTTTTATAAATCTATCTGCTGCAACCTCCGGACTCCATCTCTTAACCATTGTCCCATATGCATTAATTCCATAAGTGTACATTAGTTCCGGATTCTTAAGAAGAGTGCTCACCTTGACATATAAATCATTTATACTTCCGGATTTATATATAAGCCCATTCTTTTTGTCTTCAATTAAATAGGGGGCACTTCCGACAGCATGGCTTGATACTACCGCACAGCCTCTACTCATTGCCTCATTAAGGACTGCTCCCCACCCTTCTTTAAAATTACTGGTAAAGAGAAAGATATTAGCCTCTTCCATATGATTTTTAACATTGCAAGGTGTCATGGAGCCTAAAAAATGTACTTTTTCCGATAAACCTAGGTACTTAACTAACATTTTTAAAGGTTTTTCATATTTACCCCTTCCTATAATATTTATTGTAAAATCATATTTTCCTTTCACTAATTTTCTAGCTAGAAATATTACATCTTTTGTACATTTTCCGTTAATTAACCGTCCTACCCATAGAATTTTACAAGGGGTATTGTCTTTCTTTTTCATTAATTCTAATTTGTTTACTCTAGGTACCTCAGTAAAGTATCCCCACTTATAACATTTACCCCTAAATCCCAGTAAACTTAAGTCATAAGAAGTATAGGCACTGGCACAAAGGAGATAGAGATTATTGTTTTTATATTTCAACACTCTATCCCATATTTTTTTACGTGTAGATGGTACAAATCTATACCATAATCCTTTTTTTAAAAACCGTTCCATGTATATAAAACTAAGTTTTCTCTGTTTCATTCTTAATTCTATAAGTTTTGTGGGACATGCACCAAATATAACCACATCAAATGTCGCTATAATCTTATAAGCAGTTTTTCTATAAGAAGCAGCCTCATACATCTTAATTACATAAGGATATTTTGAATCTAAATCTTCATAACCCATTTCTAATCTCGCCAATGATATCTTCTCAGTGGCAATAAAATAAAATTCTTCACATCTGTTATAAAACTGATTACATAAACATACTTGATGATGATTCAAATAATTAGAAACAAATGCAAGCTTCAAAAGAACCTTCCTTTCTAGTGTTTTTACAGCTGCCAAAAAAACATATAAGTAGGATTGTTTTTAATTAACAATAAAATTAAGGTTGATGCTGCAACAAAAAACACAAAGAATCTCTCTCTTTTCGGAAAAGAATTGATGATTTCTGGAACCAATAAGATAATGAAAAGTGAATAATATTGGATAACCCGCATGGCTGCAGGATTAACAAAGGTTAATGGTACAAACAGGGCTGCAATTAGTAGTGCATTTATATAATGTTTAGCCCACTTATTATTTTTCAAAATCTCATTTTTCTTCAATAATGTAAGAATTGTTAAAGCCATAAGAAAAACAGAAAATGTCCAGGTTGTTCCGGTTTCCTCAAAGGGAAGATACTGATCATAGCCAATTAATTTGCTGCCTAGCCTAAAAATTGAAACTCTAAATATAAAAGTTCCCATAAAGATAGATCCATAAAGGAGCAAATACCTGTTTGTAATTTCCTTATTGGCAATAAAGTAAAAAGGCAAATAGCAAATAGCTGAAAAATGAATAGTCATAGCTATTAGTACTAACAATAAGAAAGGCAAAAATACACCTTTCTTTATAAATTTATATCCTATAAATACCACCATAGCTGTTGCTACCGTCTGCCTAGTTCCTGTTATAGAAAAGAATGAATAAAACAAACAGGAATAAATAATAAAACTCATTAGGGGATTAGCAGAATTTTTATAAATCCATATCCCCAGTGGAACTGTAAATATCAATGCTATAGCAATAAGGTAAGCACGATAATTGGCAGCAAATAATTGAATTATTTTCTGAAATACAATATAACCTGGGTCCTTACCTAAAGTTTCATGAATAAATATGTTTACCCTTTCACTCCATAGAGTTGCCCAGGAAATATTTTTTGCCTTTTCAAAATAATAGCCGTATTTTAAGGTGTCAGGACCAATGGATAAATCCCTAAGACCTGATAAAATAATCCAGTTTAATGATGCCAATAAACAAAATATTTTATGATTTTTCCTAGGTGTATCTTGTAGAAAAATCATACTGTAAATGATTAATAGTAAGATATTTAACAAATAGATTTTCACATATAGTCACCTCACATATCACTTCTCATGTAATAAATTCATTAAGTCATTTTGTAAGGTGTTTTGTATCATCTTTATCTGATGATTCTTCTGTCCACACTGCCATGCCCTTAGGGCATATTTATTTCTCAGGCTTGATGAGTTTATAAGTAGATTTAATTTTCTTTCTATCTCACTTTTTTTATAGGCAATAACTGCTGCCTGGTTTTTCGATAAATAGTCTATGGAAGCAAGATTTCTACTACCAACAGCAAAAATACATCTGCCACTATAAAAATAATCTACAAGCTTTGTAGAAAATGATAATCTTACCTTTAACTGCTCCTTAAAATCAAATGATTCTGCATGGATTAATATATCTGCCTCTTGCAAAATTATGGCTAGTTCTTCAGATGATACAAAGTTCATTCTACGAACACTTTTCGGATAATTAAGCATTGCTTTCATTTTATTGCTATAAGGAGTAGAGGTATAAATATATAAAACAGCCCTTATTTTATCCTTATTTATTTCATGTAAAGCAGAAGCAATAAGTGCAAGGGTTTTATAACGTTTTGTTCCAATATTTCCTGAAAACACTAATTTTAGAGGTAGATTATTACTTTCATATTTTGGCTCTTCCTTAAAATCAAAACCTTTATATAATATTTTGCAATTACGGCCAAAAGCTTTTGAATATTCTTCTTTTTGTTTTTCTGAAATTACATACATAAGGGAACTTAGTTGTGATATCTTTCTTAATTTTTTTCTCTGTGTGATTCTGTTTATCCAAAAGATAGGAGATAAAGAAAATTGCTTTAATGTATATACATCATCCCATCCGTAGACAACTAAAGGAACCTTGGTATAATCCTTAAGAAAAAATAACATTTGGTTTAAATAACTTCTATCTAAGAATTGTGCAAAAATAAGATCCGGTTTAAAATCATCTACAAATTTTTTTAAATCATCACAAATCCAATTTTTAAAAATCCAAGCAAAATCTCTTAAGAAAAAAAACAGCCAAAAACGATGGGTACGGATAAAATCATATATCTTATTTCTATTTAATGAAACTTGTTTTATGCCTGTTTCCGATGAGAATAGTTGGCAACATTTATGTTTGGGATTTATTAAATTCTTTAGAATCTTTTTTTCACTGATGTGGAGATGGTATTTGACAAAATCACTATCGGGACTTCCCCCACCGCAGCATATATGGGCAACTTCTATATTATCAATACCCTGAAATATATTTGTATAGGTATTGCCGATATTATTATTTTTTTTCCAGGGACTACAAGATACTACTAATACTCTCATAATTTAATCACCGCTATTTTTCTTGTTTTTAATAATATCACCGGGACCCATTATGGTTTTCTTTAATGCTTCCCTTAAATCTACTTTTGAATAATTATTATATGGATAATTAGCTAAACTGCTGCTATAGGATACTCCTCCAAAGACTTTGATTACAATGGGTATTTTACTAAGGTAATTTATTACTTTTCCTAAAACATGGGAGTAGCAAACTTTTTTATTGCTCATACCGGCTATTTCTGATAAAAAGGTAAAAGTACTTATCCCCTCTCCATCCTGTGGATGAAAAATTCCTGATCTTTTCTCAGTAACTATTTGATATATAAAGTTGCAAAGATTTTCTATATATAAAAAACCTTGTTTACTATCAGTATAAACAACCGGTATTACCGGTGTTAATTTAGCCAATTTTACAAATGAACTGATATAATTACCGGGACAACCATAGCCATATATATTTGGTGGTCTTACAATAGATACTTTAAAATCTTCTGAATTTAACTGCTGCAGCCTATATTCAGCCTCTAACTTACTTTTTCCATAATAATTTTTTGGTTTCAAGCCGGTCTTTTCATCAATTATATTTCCAAAAGGTAATTTTTTACCTTGACCATAAACTGCCATTGAACTAAAAAATATAAATTGTTTTACCCGGCTTTTTCTTGCTTTTTTAGCCACCTTGTATGGAAGGATTGTATTTACCTGATAATAAGTCTCCCAAGGAATTTTCTTCTTTTTCTTATGTACAATTGCAGCCACATGTATTACAGTATCATAAGGTGCAAAATCATAATTTTGCCATTGTTCATTTTCCATATCCAATTCATCTACAGTAAACTCCCCAGTGTTTTCTAACCCTTCTTTTAAATTTCTTCCTATAAAACTGTCTTTACCGGTTATTAGAACCTTCATTTTTTATAACAACCTTTCACTAAAAGGATTCTATTTTTCAATAATTTTTTTATAAAAATCTTTGAATCAAAATGATTTTTTACATATTCATAGCCTGCATACCCGAATTTCTTTCGCTTTTCTTCATTATTTATTAAGTCTCTTGCTGCAGCTACAAGGGCCTTTATATCCTTTACGGGAATAGTAAGTCCACTAACCCCTGCAATCATTCCGTTAGTGGGTCCCGGTATATCTGTTACAATAACAGCTACCCCCATAGCCTGAGCTTCTACTACTGACATACCAAAACCTTCTCTGTAGCTGGGTAGAATAAAAATATCCATTGCAGCCATATATTTTTCTACGTCAGAAACTTTGCCTGTTTTTATAATCCGCTTATTTTTATAAAACCAATCCATTAGCTCTGGATTAATTGTGTCTGCCCTTTCAATGGGACCCACAAAAAGTAATCTTAGATTGGGATATTTTGCTTCTAATAATTTGAAAGCTTCAAAAAGTTCAACGCATCCTTTTTCCTTTCCCAAACGGCCTACAAAACCTAACACTATACTCTCCTGATTAATTCCATACTGCCTTCGAATTTCTCTGCCATAGATTTCTTTCTTTTTTATATCAAATTTATCTAAATCAACACCTTTGGCGCTGCCATTCCATATAACACAACTTTTCTTCTTTGAGTAGAACAATCTTTTTCTACAATAATTTAGATTTCCAAAACTGTCCGGTTGCACATGGGTTGATAGCAGACATTTGATACGCTCTATGATTTGGAATATAATTCTTTTAATACCTTTCATTGTCACATGAACCATACCCCACTGGCAGTATAAGCGTATAGGTATTCTTGCTAAATAGGCAGCAATAGCTCCATAACAACTGGCATTTGGGGTGGAGTATTGAACCATATGATATTTTCCCTTGCGAAATGCTTTATATAAAAGATAAATTGATTTTATGGAGCCGAAAAAATCAATTCCCCTGGGCATTGGTATTGAAATTGCCTTTATATAGGGGTAATTCTTTAGGAGTTCCTCTTTATATTCAGGGGTCATATTACATATTACTGTAAGATCAAAGCCCTGTTTATTGTATAAAGGCAGCAAGGGTTTAATCCAATAATCAATGGAACTAGACATAGTAGTAAGAATGCAGTAGCTATATCGTTTATTTCTTTTATTCTTAGCTTCTTTTAATCTATCTTCTTTTTTGACTTCTATAGGATTTTTCATGTTTTCTTCTATTTCAGCTACTTTTGCTTTTAATACCCTTTGATTTTTAAGGAAATATCTATAATCCTTCTTACGGAGTTCATCCTCAAAACGACGAATATCTCTGACTCCTTCTTTAAAAATCTTTTCTATCATTTCATAATCATCTTTTCTATGGACATTACAAAAACTTCTAGATACTATTGCCATACTAGATCCTAGACGATAAATTTCACCTAATATATATTCTGCCGGAAGCATACCATGTCCTAGTCTTGCAATACCTCCAAATCCATAGGGAATACCTTTTTCTCTAAATTTATTACATATCTCCTCAACAGTACCATCGGCTAACAAAGAAAACATAAATTTTCGTTTATAACCAATAGAAAGGTCATTTATTCCTATATGAACATAATTAATTCCGGGAATGTTTAATATATCATCCATGTTTTTCACAGCCTCAGGGGTCTCAAATAGTAAACATATTTCTGCCCTTTTATTGACATAACGGATAAAATCCTCCACCTCTTTTTTTGTTTTAAAGTATGGAAGCATGATAATATCAGCCCCATCTTCAATGGCTCTGTTTATTTCTTCTTTAGAACCATGATACATGGGGTTTATTCGTACAATAATTTTTGCCTTACTTATACTCTCTTTAATTTTCTTTATATCTTCAATATTATGATAGGAAATCAAAGTATCTAGATGACCTTGTCGCTCTTTTTTACCTCTTATCTCTAAATCGATAGTTATCCAATCAACACCGCTATCCTCAGCAATCTTGGCTATTTTAGGATCATTGGTTGGGTACATAAGTTTGATATATGGGTAATCTTCTTTCTTTTTTGCTGTTTCAGAAAGATTTAGATTATCTTTTGTAGAAAAAACTTTAAGAATAGTAAAGAAAATGATTTTTAAATCAAGAAGAAATGATAATTTATCTACATACTCTATGTCATATTCTATTCGTCTGTCCCAATCTAGGTCCTTTCTTCCCTGTATTTGGGCTAAGCCTGTAATTCCCGGAAGCACCATAAATCGTTTTTTCTGAGCTATGGTATATTCAGGAAAGGTCCATGGATGATAAGTAAGAGGGGGTCTAGGTCCGATAAATGACATCTCCCCCTTTAGAATATTTAATAATTGAGGAAGTTCATCAATGCTGGTTTTTCTAAGTATTCTGCCGACTTTTGTTACTCTTTTATCACCTTTTAATTCATAAACTCCTTCTTTTTCTGCACCTAAGTACATGGTTCTAAATTTATACATAGTAAATACATTGCCATGGAGCCCCAAACGTAACTGCTTATAAATTATTGGGCCTTTGGATTCTAATTTAATAGATATTCCAACTATAAGAAAAAGGGGCAGAAAAAAAATTAGTCCAAAAGTGGCAGATATAATATCCAGATATCTTTTTATACTTTTATATTCCATAAAAATAAAGAATCCCTCTCATATCATCATTATTTAATATATGAAAGGAATTCTATTTGGTGAAAGTTGGGGCCACTTACTTTACCAAGCTTCCAATTTTGATACCCTCAAGTATATCCACACATTTATATTTTTTTACCAGTTCAATAAGATAATTAATTTCCTCTGTAACAAACTTATCTTTATGATATACAAGACTAAAATCTCTATCCCAATCACAATCCATATTTTTGATTACATGGATTTTACCCTTTTTAACTTCATCTTCCACAAGTCTTACAGAAAGCACTGCTAAGCATTGGCTTTCCATTATAGTTTTTTTAATGGTTTCCGAACTATTTGCCTCAAAAACTATTTTTATGGGTATATTATTATCTAACATATATCTTTCAAACAGTTCTCTTGTTCCACTACCCTGCTCCCGCATAATAAATCTTTCATTTTTAAGTTCTTCCAATTTAACAATATCCTTTTTGGCAAGGGGATGATCTGAACTGCAAATTAGAACTAAGAAATCATTTACCTCGGGAATAGAAATCAAATTTTTGCTTCTTATATAGGTTAAAATAAAGCTTTCATTACTCAAAATCCATGACTAAGAGTAATGAAAGCTTTTTTGTTAAAATTATTAGTGTGATCTACTATATATAGAATACATACTGTTTTTTCTCATCCTCACCTACTTCTACCTGCTGTGAGCTTACTTTAAAAATTCTATCTATTTCTTTACTTTCATATACAGCTTGTGGACTATCATAGATTACTATCTCTCCATTCTCCATCAAACAAATTTGATCGGAATAAGTAAGTGCATTATTTAAATCATGTAGAACCATTATAATGGTTTTACCCATCTTCTTTAATTCTTTAACTATCTCAAGTATTTCTAACTGATGATTAACATCTAAGTAGGTAGTTGGTTCATCCAAGAATACAATATCAGTATCCTGGGCTAAAACCATGGCTATATATACCTTTTGCCTTTGTCCCCCGGAAAGCTCTTGAAGATTCTTATCCAGGTATTTATTTAATCTCATATCTTCTATGGCTTTTTCTACAATTTCTTTATCCTCATTCTTAGGTGTTCGGGAAAAACCTAAATGGGGATATCTGCCGTGCATAACCAACTGATAAACCGTTATATTGGGTACAGTTCTTATCTGTGGTAGAAAGGATAGTTTTTTAGCCAGCTCCTTATTTTTAAAACTTTTAATATCTTTACCCCCTATGGTAATTTCCCCACCAAAGGGTTTTAAAATATTAGATGCCGTTCTTAATAAGGTGGTTTTTCCGCAGCCGTTTTTGCCAATTATACTTGTAATATTACCTTCTTTAAAGCTTATATTGATATTCTTAATAATTTCTACTTTATTATAACCTGCAGATATCTTGTCTAATCTAATCATAAAGCTGACCTCTCTTACCTTTTATTAATAGGTATATAAAAAACGGACCTCCTAAGAAAGACAGAATAATTCCTACGGGAATTTCAAAGGGTGCAAATAGTGCCCGGGCCAACAAATCACAAAATATAGTAAAAATGCTTCCTAACAGGGCAGATACAGGAAGTAAAACTCGATTATCGTATCCCACAAAAAGCCTTGATACATGAGGAATTATTAAACCCACAAAACCTATTAAACCGGCAAAACTTATGGCACTTCCTGCAAGGACTGCCCCAAGGATTAAGAAGGTAAATCGAAGGGTGGCTACTTTTAAGCCTAAGGATTTGGAAGTATCATCCCCTAAGGCAAGAATATTCATATCGTAACTTAGAACCAATGATATAATAAAGGCCCCAAGAATAAATGTCCCTGCAAAAGCCAGTTTGTCCATTGTTACACCTGAAAAGCCACCTATTAAAAATTCTGTACGGGCTATTATTGCATCGGGTTTTATGGTTAAGATCGTATCGGTTACAAATACCCATAATTAAAAGCAAACATGATAAAGTAATGCAAAATGCAGGTATAATGGCATACATAATAAACATTCACCCCTCTTGAGGGTTTCCTTTCCCCATAGCATATAACATGTTAATTAAATGCTCATAAGCAGATGAGGATATTGAAGGACTACAATAAGCAATACTCCCTTTTAGATTAAGATTTAATAGGTCTTGATATCCATTTATTATTATATCCCCAATAAGATCCGTATTAATCATAAGAACACTGGGTACGTCAGAGAATCTTGTCAGCATTCCTTCATCATTCTTAAATTCATCAAATATAAATTCTTGATTCTTAGAAATATATTCTTCAAATAGATACATTTGCGGCTTCAAGGTGGATAATGATCCTCCCCATAATATATCAGCCACAGGTTCATCCTGTTCTGATTCAATTTGATTAATCAATTCTCCGGTACCTCCGCTTTTGACCCTAACCCATATGCCGGTTCTAGATTCAAATTCTTGAATTAGGGGCCGGAGAAGTTCTATGGGATGAGCACTGTATATTACCAACTCTTCCCCTTGAATTTCATTGTTTTTTATTCTTTTACTTGCATTTGACCTAATTATAAAGAAAGATGTCATAATAACAATTAAAAAAAGTATGATAGCAATACTTGCCTTACCTTTCATAATTATCCTCCGTACTTCTACAGCACATAACTTATATCACATTTAAAAGAACCTGCTTCTTGTTATTTTAGTACCAAATCCTTAAATAACAAGATTAGAGGTTCCCATTAAATCTTAACATATATTATTTTTCTACACTATAAATAAATTAACCTATAAAAGCAGTTTTTTATATAATGGTTTTATAGATTTAGATGATACATTCGACTATCTACAGGTCAATTTCAAGTAATATCGGTGTATGGTCTTGTCTTGGACCTGAATCAATCATTTCAGATTTAATTACTTTTTCGGCTATTCTATCACTGACCAGCCAATAATCAATTCTCCAGCCGGAGTTATTAATCTTGCTGGTTTTGGCCCGCTGAGCCCACCAGGTATAGACCCCTGTTACATCACCGTGAATATAACGGAATGTATCGGTAAAACCTCTGGCCAATAAATTAGTGAACCCTTGACGCTCTTCATCGGTAAAACCGGCAGAACGACGGTTGCTATTGGGATGAGCCAAATCAATTTCCTTATGTGCCACATTAAAATCCCCTGTTGCAATAACCGGTTTTTCTTTATCTAGGCTTTCAAGATAATCGGCATATTTTATATCCCATACTTGACGTTCTTCTAAACGATTAAGGCCATCCCCTGCATTGGGTGTATAAACCTGTGTTAAGTAGAATTTATCAAATTCTAAAGTAATAATCCGTCCTTCAGCATCCATGGTACCAGGTGCTCCTATTATAGGATAAGTAACCGATGGAGTTAAATTATTTTTATACAAAAACATAGTACCTGCATAGCCTTTACGGGCCGGTTCTACTGAACTGTTCCATACTATCTCATAATCAGGAAACTTATCCTTTAAAATTTCTTTATGCTTTTTATTGGGACCGTCGGCAGACAGCTTTGTTTCTTGTAAAGCAATAACTTCCGGCTTATATTCTATAATTGTATCAATTACATTTTGAGATAACTTGGCTCGTTCCGAAGTACCTACTAATGCTGCATTTAATGAATCAATATTCCATGAAATAAACTTCAATATTATTCCTCCTATATCATTTCTTCTTAAATATTCTTCTCATTTTATAGCAAAGCTTCTGCCCATTTGTCTTCCTTAAAGCCTATAAGTATCTCTTCATCATTAACTATTAAGGGCCGTTTAATTAGCATTCCGTTTGAAGATAGCAGTCTTAGTTGCTCTACTTCGCTCATATTAGGCAATTTATCCTTTAAATTCATTTCCCTATATAGAATACCGCTAGTATTAAAAAACTTCTTTAATGGCAAACCGCTTATTTTATACCATTTTTTCAATTCCTCGTAAGTTGGATTATCCTCCACTATGTGGCGATTAGTGTATTCAATCTTATGTTCATCCAACCATTTTTTAGCTTTCTTGCAGGTTGAACATTTTGGATATTCTATAAATAACATTTTAGTTGCCTCCCTTTTTTATTTTCAACATTTCTTTCTCAAATGACCTTAATTCATTGATTATATTTTGATATATATCTAATTTTTCAAATTTGTCCATGGGATCACTTCCTTTTGGATGTAAAACTCCTATAATTATTATCATTGTACCATAGGCTATACTTCAAATAAACATAAATTTCTTTCTCTTTTTTATAACTAGGCAGATATTATTAAGCTTATTTTACCTTGCCCCTATGTAAGGTGAATGCTATAATCAAGTTGTTTATTAGGATAAAATAATAGATAAGGAGCAAGAAGATGAGAATTTTAGCAGAAGATACTATGGCACTAGTAATAGACTTTCAAGAAAAGCTTATGCCGGTAATGTATAAAAACGAAGAGCTTCTTCATAATACTGAATTATTAATAAAAGGTCTTAAGACCCTTAATATCCCCATGGTGGTTACCCAGCAATATACAAAGGGACTTGGTATGACAGTGCCAGAAATCACTAAAATTTTTGGTGATGATTTTACTTATGAAGATAAGGTAGCTTTTAGCTGTATGGATGATGAAACCATATCCAATAAGATAAAGGAAATAGGTAAGAAAAATATTATTATTTGTGGTATTGAAGCACATATTTGCGTACTTCAGACTGTTATTGATTTAATTGAAAAAGGTTTTAATGTTATCTTAGTTGAAGATTGTATAGGCTCAAGAAAACCAAATGATAAAAAAATTGGGGTTAGAAGAGCCACCATGGAAGGTGCAATTATTACCACATATGAAGCCTTACTTTTTGAACTAACAAGAATTGCAAAGGGAGAGGTTTTTAAAACAATATCAAAACTTATTAAATAAGTAAATCTCTTAATTACAATATATTAATTATATAATATTGCAATCATACCGCTTGCCTTTTATAAGGAAGCCCAGTGTGATTGCATTTTTTATGCAACTAATCTTAACATAACTTGTGAATTTAAGTTGGTTTAACTTATATGTTTAATGGTTTATTATATACTTAGGAGGTATGAAAAATATGAATAGTTCGAAGAAAAATATTGCGGCAAATCTTAGGTACTTAAGAAACCGTCATAGTCTATCACAGGAAGAAGTTGCTGAAAAAATCGGAGTTAGCCGTCAATCTGTTGCAAAGTGGGAAAACGGTGATTCTCTCCCTGACATAATAAAATGCGAAGCTTTAGCTGATTTGTATGATGTTTCACTAAATGATTTGGTCCGTTTTGATCCTGAAGAAGAAGGTATGCCTATTCCTCCAAAAAACAAACATTTGTTTGGTCTTGTAACCTTGGGAGAAAGAGGACAAATCGTATTGCCAAAGAAGGCTAGGGATACTTTTAATCTTAAACCTGGGGATAGTTTAGTAGTTTTAGGAGACACCAATCCAGGAAGTTCCGGAATTGCCCTTATAGATAGCCAAACCTTTCTTCATATGACCGGACATGTTATAGATAATTTTCTCAAAGAATAAGCAAAGAATAAGGGAGGTAATTGAACATGAATATACTGACCGTAAAAGGACTTACTAAAAGGTATCCAAATTTTTTACTAGAAGATATTAGCTTTGCTGTCCCAGAAGGTAAAATAATGGGGCTTATCGGAAAAAATGGTGCAGGAAAAAGCACAACTTTAAAATCCATACTAAACTTAGTTAATCCTGACCATGGTACTATTGAAATGTTTGGCATGGATTTTAGGAAGAATGAAGAAAGATGTAAACAAGATCTTGGTGTGGTTTTAGGAGGAATTGATTTTTATAATCATAAAAAATTAGCTGATATTACAGCTGTTACAAAAGCTTTCTATAAAAACTGGGATAATCGGGCATATCAAAAATATATAAATGAATTTTCCCTACTGACTCATAAAAAGGTAAAGGAACTTTCCTCAGGTATGAAAGTTAAATATATGTTAGCCTTGGCCTTATCCCATAATGCTAAACTTTTGATTTTAGATGAACCTACAAGTGGTTTAGATCCGGTATCTAGGGATGATATATTAGAGTTATTTCGGCAACTGGTAGAAAGTAAAAATATAAGTATTTTATTCTCTACCCATATCACATCTGATTTAGAAAAATGTGCAGACTATATTACCTATATTAAGGATGGTAAACTCTTAAAAAGTGCCGAAAAATCTGATTTTATTAAATCCTTTCAACATCTTAAAGAAGCAGATGATAAAGCTGACTTATCTTTGGAAGAGATTATGATTAGGACTGAAAGGAGAAGATATAATGTTTAATCTTTTATACAAGGAATTACGTTTGGCCACACACCCTAATTTATATATATTTACCTTGCTTGGAGCCTTAGTAATTGTTCCTGCATATCCTTATGGTATGGTGTTTATATTTGGTTGCTTAGGACCATATATTAGCTTTATGTACGGACGAGAAACCAATGATATATACTACACTTCTTTGTTGCCGGTGAAAAAGAAAGATACTGTAAAAGCAAAAGTCTTACTTATAGTTTTAGCTCAAATGACCCAATTACTTATTTCTCTGCCTTTTGCTGTATTAAGGCTTTATGTATTACCTGATGGCAACCCGGCCGGTATTGAAGCAAACCTAGCTTACTATGGTTTTGGATTTATAATTTACGCCATATTTGATTTGATTTTTCTGACACAGTTTTTTAAAACCGCCTATAAAGTGGGTAAAGCTTTTATACTGGCAATTATACCGGCTACCCTTGGAGTAATTATCATGGAAGTCCTTGTGCATATTCCAAAGTTTCAATGGCTTGATAGTGTCGAACCTAATATAATCTTGCAGCAGCTTCCTATATTAATTCTAGGAATAATATTCTATATATTTAGTATCTTACTTGCATTTAGAATATCAGCAAAAAGATTTCAACAAGTCGATTTATAATATTATTTTGTAAATATTTCAATCTTATTTTAAGCTCTATTACTTTGAGTATAATATATCATTCTTGCTTAAATATAAGAAATTTAAACATTTAGTTATAATTATAATAAAAGTCCTTCTTTCTCTAATAAGAGACAAAAGGACTTTTTTATTATTAGTTTTTAAGCAAACTCTTTCTATAAATATTTATGATATCTTCAAGACTTACTTCTTCCGTATGATTTTCCAGCTTTTTCTTGTTGGCAAAAAATTTTTTTGAGTACTCATTAATCTCATCTTCAGTTATTTCAATCTTTACATCAATTAATCTGTTAAATATAGATTCTAATTCTTCCAAATTACTAAAGCCTAAAATATTTAACATTCTTTCTATCTTTGTTTTATCCTTAAAGCTTTTTAGATACTCCATAGTCAAAACACCATTGGCAAGTCCATGTGGTAGTCCTTTAAAATAAGTAAGGGGATAACCCATTCCATGGGGTAGGGATGTTCCATTTTGAGCAATTTGTATTCCAGCTAAAGCTGATGCCATCATGACTTTATTTCTAAACTCTACTGTCAATTCTTTATTTACTAATCTTTCAAAACAATATTTAAACAGCTCAAAGCCTTTCTCTCCATAGATATCTGACATATAAGTACTATTGGTGTTTAAGTAGCCTTCTACTAAATGGGTAAATGCATCGATGGCAGTATTAACAGTAATATCATAAGGTAGGTCATAAGTATATCTACTATCCAAAAAGGCAACTTTGGGGAATATACTTTGTCCTAGGTTTTTCTTAGTCTTTTCCTTAATAGAAGTCACTATGCTGTACTGGGTAACTTCTGAACCTGTTCCGGAAGTTGTAGCTACCGCCACCACCGGAATACTTTCTAACTTTCCACTGCTAAATATATTTTCCTTATTGACATCTGGATTTTTAATAAATACGGCTACCGCCTTTGCAGCATCCATGGGAGATCCTCCACCGATGCCTATAACAAAATCCACATTGTTTATCTTTCCTATATAACTTCCTTTTTCTATGGTTTCTAATGATGGATTCTCCTCTACTTCATCAAAAAGAATATGTTCTACTCCTGTTGTAGTTAAGGCAGTCTTTACATCGTCATAGGAACCATTTTTTTTTGCAGAGTTTCTCCCTGTAACAATTAAAGCTTTCTTGCCGATTGCACTAAATACTTCTTTATTCTTTAAAATCACTTCTTCACCAAAATATATTTCGGTTGGCATTGTAAATTTAAATTCCATAAAACTTTCTCCCTTCTGTCTTATAGTAGCAAGTAGATTTTTATGTAATTATACCATAGGTTATAGATATAATTAAAACTTCTTTATCAACCATAATAAAGAGCTGCTGCAAAACTAGTATAAAGTTTTACATCAGCTCTCTATTATATTAATCTAATTATTATTATAACTAATTCAGTAAATATTTAAGCTATTAAGATTTTAGGTATCCGGTAAGATGGTAATCATTCGCAACAGGTACTTCTTAAAAACAGCGAGATCCAAAGCGTCAATTGTATTATCTGCATTAAGATCCATTACAGGATTATAATCTTCTTCAGAATTTATCAGATATTGCTTTAATAATGCGAAATCTAAAGCATCGATATTTCCGTCATTATTACAATCTCCATATTTTATAGTTTCAGAAACTTCAAAAAATCCGACTCTCTTCATTTCTTCCCATATGGCATCCGCAGCCGCATAACTTCCTTCTCTTGTGGGATGTATGCCGTCGGACATTATGTATGATGAATATTTTCCTTCAAAAGTAGGTCTCAGGTCATAAAAATATCCCTTTGGGGTAGTTGAACTGCTTACAATATTTTGTATTTGAGGTCTTAATCTATCAAGATTTGGCTTTAACATACCGGCCAAACCTCCAACCGGATCCGGATAGAAGAGATAAAACACTTTTATTGTTCCGTTTCTTCCCATCTCATTTATTAAATTTCTTGCTGCTTCAGCCGCCCTATCTACATTTCCGGCTATGCAATCATTTCCTCCACCATCCATAATAACATACTTTACAGTTCCTGACCTTAGAGCATTCCGGTACTGTGTAGGAATATCCGGTGATATTCCACCACTGAGCATTGTACCGCTTACAGATAAATCTCGGAAACTATCATTAGCATCTAAAATTCCCTCTCTCTTGGCATGTTCCTCCAACCGTTTGGTTATATCATGTGACATAGCCAAAAATGAATCTCCTATTACCACAACCTCACTACCCTTAATTTTGTTAGTTTGTGCAGTTGCTTTTGGAGACATAGAAATAAATACCACGGCAAGTACTAATAGAATAGACAAAAGCCTGTTTTTTTTCATGTGATACCTCCTTTTCTTAATTTTTTAAAGTTATTGAGACATATACAAGTAATTAATAATCATAGTATATAATAATTTTGTACAGGCATCAACCATTTATTTACATTATTATGAATAAATTGTACTTTTTGTTATCTTTTTTAGGTCTTTCCATATATTTAAAACATCCAATATTTCCAACTTCATCTGAAATATTATAAATACAAAAAAGCATCTATCATTTGATAGATGCTTTTTATAAATAATAGAAATGATTTTCTAATTGGGCGAAGTATAACTTTTTAAATCATCTTTTAATCCATTAACTATTTCTTCAAGTAAATTATAATCTACAACATAACTATATCGATTTTCACTTCTATCCATTTTTATAATCTTGCACTGCAATAAATTATTTAAATGATAGGAAATGGTTGCACTTGATACACCTAAAGCCTTGGCTATTTCCTTAGTAGATGTTACACCGGATGCTATTAGCCTTATTACTTCGTATCTAGTCTTATCCCCTAAGTTTTTAAATACCTGCACTCTCTCATTAATCTTATTCTCATTTATCTGCTTCCGTCTCATTAAGGCTTCTTCCATCTTAAGTCCCCAGGCAATATAGCTATTGTCACCTACACCTAATATGGATATGGCAAATTGAAGTACGCAAGATATTAAAATACGATTTTCTCCGTCATTAATAATATTTGAATCCAATATGGAGTTAGTCTTTTCTTCAATTCCCTTTGCCCCATTTTTATTTAAAAATTCAACTAAATACTTACCATAACTACTTACTTCCTCTTCATATAAATCATAGAAAGCCGAAAAAATATCTAGTATTTTATACATTAAGTCAACATACATTTTCATATATTTAACAGGCTCTTCTATAATCAGAAACAAATTCCATTTTGAAGCTGCCTCAGTAGGCAAATCCTTTATAAGAGATATTAGTTTGGTTTTATTTAAACTAAGAGTTTCAGCCTTACTCATAATCTCCTTAGAGTATTCTAGACTATTTTCATTATCAGAAATTATTGAATATACTATACTTGTGATTATTTCCTTTTCACTTAGTCCTAATAACATATCCAAATATTCTTTTTCACTTTTATGGCCGATTATACTATATAGATTGGTAATCAAACCTATAAAATTAAAATCTCCATGGAAATTTTTCATATAAAAAAATTCAATATCCTTTATATAGGGCTGTAGCTTTAGATCTACTTTATTTAAGAAATCTAAATAATCTGCTAAGGAAGGTACGTTAAATTCATCATCTTTATTTAATTCTTCATAACGCTTTTTAGCAAATACTAGGCTTGGAAACTCTAAAAAATCATATATTCTACTTTCTATGGGATAAAACCTAAAATTCATCTTTTATACCTCTCATATTAATACTATTCTAAGCTTCAAATTCCGATTCTAATTCTCTTTCATCATAACTAAGTAAAGTCTTCTTATATAAGGCAATAGCTATCATTAATATAAATCCACTGATGATTATAACAACACTCGGGTTAATTATATCATATAAAATTCCAAAAATCATTTGCCCCACAGGAATAAATACTGTAACTGTCCATTAACTGGTCCTTCTTCACTAAGCTAGGTAAAACTGCAGACATTGCTGAGT
>ERZ773359.1390-NODE-1390-length-33596-cov-7.337557_pt1 | contig 33596 bp, 26 predicted proteins | sample MGYA00374955_ERZ773359 | MGnify/ENA primary metagenome ERZ773359 (study PRJEB29098, sample SAMN04486028) | biogas fermenter metagenome | study: EMG produced TPA metagenomics assembly of the Biogas fermentation microbial communities from Germany - Plant 4 DNA1...
TGGGGTTACGATGTGGACGTGGCCCTGTCAGCGCGCTCTTTGAAAGAGATCCGCCGTTTCCTGTCCGATTGGATCAAGCGCATGGATCCGGTGTATATGGCCGTCTCCTTGCCTTCGTCTTTCCGCTATCCCGCTGACAATGCTTGCGCCAAGATCATCGAGGAGTGCGTCCTGCCGGTTTCCAGAGAGCACAATGTTCCCTTTGCCTTGATGATCGGAGTGAAGCGGCAGGTCAATCCCGGACTCCGCTTGGCCGGCGACGGACTTGGCAAATCGGACATCAGTGCCGTGGAGTATCTGTGCGCCAACTACCCGGACAACAAGTTCCTGTGCACCATGCTGTCGCGGGAGAACCAGCATGAGCTGGCGGTCAATGCCCGCAAGTTCCGCAACTTGCTGGTCTTTGGCTGCTGGTGGTTCCTCAACAATCCCAGTCTGATCGAGGAGATCACCAGGATGCGCTTCGAGCTGCTCGGAGTGAGCGTCATTCCGCAGCATTCGGACGCCCGGGTTCTCGATCAGGTGATCTACAAGTGGGCGCACTCACGCGAGATCATCGCTAAGGTGCTGGTCGACGAGTACTCCGATCTCGCTCGCACCGGCTGGCAGGTGAGCGAGGATGAGATTCGCCGTGACGTGAATAACCTCTTTGGCGGCAATTTCTGGTCATTCCTGGAGAAATAGGCATGTCGGCGGCCATTTGTGTCGCACAAGAGCCCATGCGAAGCTATTTACAGGGATGATGCCCGTGTGAACGGCGGGCGTCATCCCTGCCTGATACGGACGGAACTAAGCCTGGAGGGGTGTGTAGGAGAGGATGTCGGATAGGCCTTCTGTCGGTCTCATTTTCGATCTCGACAATACCTTGGTCGCCTCGCAGATAGATTTCGCGGCCATGCGGGCCGCCGTCTTTGACGTCTTGCAGGAAGCGGGCATATCCGTGACCGACGCGCAGCGCCGATGGCCCGTGGGGCGTTTGGCCGAGTTGGCCCGCGGTTCGGATGCATCCGACGACTCATATGAGCGCATCTGGCAACTAATCGAACACTACGAGGTCGAAGGAATGAAAAAAGCCACCCTCGAAGAAGGAGCCCGCCGGGTGACGGAGACCTTGGCCGCTCAGGGATATCCCTTGGCCATTGTGACCAACAATTCCCGGGCCTCGGCTTTAGCGATTCTGCAAGCCTTCGATCTGACGGATCCTTTCCGGGTGATTTTGGCCCGCGAAGACGTGCCGCGTCTCAAACCCGCTCCCGACGGGCTGCTAATGGCCATGCAGCATCTGGGAAAACCCGAACGATCCTTTATGATCGGCGATGCCTGGTTGGACGGCGTGGCCGCACAGGCGGCCGAAGCCAGGTTCGTGGCTGTGGGGGACTTTCGACAGGGGCCTATGCCTTGTCCCGTATGGGCTCATATCGACAGGCTGCCCGAACTTCTCGATTTGGATTGGTGGCGGGATTAAGAACAATGAGATCCGTAGTAGCTCAGATAGAAGGACTCAATCAAAGAGGGGGCCGCATGCTTACGGCAGCCGATCTTTTGGCCGCCGGGACGGTCGATTTGGAACTCATGGCCTATCTCATGCGCTGTATGCACCGCGGCGCCTCAGTGATCACCTGCGCCGGACCGGGAGGCACCGGAAAGACGACGCTTCTGGGAGCCTTGTTGTGCTTTTTGCCGCCGGATATCGAGCTCAAAGTGGTGCACGGCGGTGAAAGTTATCAGGACGGTGGAGTGTGCTATCTGTGTCATGAGTTAGGCCACGGCTGGTTTTCTTATCTTTGGGGGGCCGATGCCCGAGCGCTGTTGGAGGTGGCTGAAGCCGCAGATCGACGGTATTGCGCCACCACGGCTCATGCCGATGACCTTGATGAGCTAAGGCAGCTGCTGACGGCTACGGAGATCGCTCTCAGTTACCGGACGTTCGCTCATCTCGATCTGGTCATTTTTATGCGGCGCTTCGCAAGATTCGGCCGTCCTTTGCGCCGGGTGACCATGGTTTACAGGGGAACCGGTGATCCCAGGCAGTCGCACGATCTCGTCTGCCGTTGGGACGGAGGCACCGACGCCTTTGTTTGGCCCCGCCCCGACGGTGATGGCTTGCAAACCGCGGCGCCTGTGGAGGATGAGTTGGAGGATTACCGCGCTTTTCTTGAGTTCTTGCTTCGGGAACGGATCGTGCGCGTAGCGGACGTCAGGAAGGCCGTGTTGGATTTTTACTCCCAAATGATCTGAAAAGGGGCCCTGCAACAAAGGCCCCTGTTTTTACTATTCCATGGCCAGGATAATGTCCAGCGCTCGGGAGGTGTCAAAGACGAGCTGGCTCGGACTGCCCGGATACGGGCTGACCTCTGCCGTGAGGGGGCCGTCGTAGCCGATCTTGCGCAAGGCCTGTACCGTCCGCTTCCAGGGTACGTTTCCTTGGAGGAGAGGCACGAAGCCTTGGATGTTGCCGATGTCGGTGCGGAAATCCTTGACGTGAATTTTGCGGATCCGCTCTCCGAGCTCAAGAATCCACTGATCCGGATAGCCGCTGATGAGCACGTTACCAACGTCGAAGTAGGCGCCGACCCACTCGGAATTGATCTCATCCACAAAGCGCACAAGTTCAAGAGGACTCAACAGGAATTTGTTCCAGACGTTTTCGACTCCGATATGTACCCGCTGTTTGGCCGCCTCGCCGGCCAAGTCTCGAAGTACGGCGATCGAGCGATCCCAAGCCTGCCGATAGCTTGTGCGGCCATCCACAACGCCGGGCACGACCAGGACCGTGTCCGCTCCAACGGCCGCGGCCAGCTCGAGCATCTTGACTACAATGGCGATCCCTTTGTCCCGAGTCGCCGGATCCGGGCTAGTCAGCGGATACTGCCAATGCAGGCCGGTGGACAGGCTGGGCAACTGCAGACCGGCCTGGCGCGCTGTCTGAGCGATTTCTTGCGCCTCGGCCGTCGAGGTCTCGGTGGTCAGTCCGGCCGCATCACTGAGTCCGAGGGATTCGATGATCGTGCCTTCGGTACCTTTTGCCGACGGAGGCTCGCTGACGTTGAGTTCCAACGCCGCAAAACCGGCCTCTTTTGCCAGATCGATACACTCTTCCACACTTAAGTGGCCGGGAAAGCACCATTGATTTATTCCTTTTAGCACGAAAAACACCTCCTGCCATCAAGGATAGCCAAACCTGCATAAATGCACAATCCCCAAGTCAGAAGGGGGAGATAGCGATTTCTTCGCGAAGCTTATCTATCCGGACGTCCTGGCGTCTTTTTCGGTTTGGCTTTCCACTGACACCGATTGGAGGCAGAGCGTCTTTTCCCTCTTTTTGACTCGTTGCGTCGGGTGTGGGTTCATGAATGACTCCTGCGAATCAACCGACAAGCTCGACACCTAATACTACGACGACATCCATCCGTCACGTCCTCTGTCCACGCAACCTTCAACTCATCTGCGACACGCACAGGGAGAGCGCTACATGTCTGTCTTTTTTATGGATTTTCCAGGAAAATCATCTTCCAGTGGCGTATGTATACTCGTAGACGCAGTTCAAACGATTTGCCAGGAGGTGGCGTCGATGCGGTTACGGTACCGGTGTCATAGGATATGGTTTTCTCTGATGATCGTCTTGCTTATTACGGGTTCGGTCCAGGCCAGCCGGATGCGGGTCGGTGTGTTTGCCTTCGCGGGCGCGGGCGGGTACTACGAAAGGCAGAGTGCTGCGAACTTCTTGACCAAGGTCCTGGTCGATCTGGGACGGTTTGATGTCATCGAGCGCGAACGATTGGAACTTATCATGCGTGAGCAGAAGTTTCAGCGCTCCTATCCGGTTGATCAGACTACGGCTGTGGAAGCTGGCAGACTGGCGGGGATTGCGACGGCTTTCGTCGGTCAGATCGACAGCCTGACAGCCAAGCGGGAACGCGACTCCGACGGCTCGGGCTATTACCATGCCACCGCCAACGTGAGTATCAGGATCATCGATGTCAGTACGGGCCAGCTTTTGAAGGTGTTGACGCTTTCGGGCACGGGTATCGAGGACCGAAGAGACGACGCTCACATTGCTGCCCTTCAGGCTTGTTTTGACGCTTATTTTATAGGGGAGTTGAAGGAGCTTTTTGCCCTGGAGACCAGGATCTCCCGTGTCGCCGGCGATGATGTGTATCTCGCCTTGGGGCAGGATGCCGGAGTCAAGCGGGGGCAGCATTTCCTCGTTTTGCGTGCGGAGGACGACGATGATCCAACTTTCGATTTCGATCGCGAGTTCATGGAAGAGATCGCTTTGATTCGGGTGACCGAGGTCAGTCGGGCGACGGCTCGCGCCCGCGTGCTCTGGGCATCCCGGACGCCGCGAGTCGGAGACTATCTGGTCGAGGAGGGTCGCCCGAAGCTTTTTCATACGGGTGTCTCTTGGCAAAGGACGGGCGTGCGGCTGAGCGGCTCGCCGTACTACCCTCCGGTGGAGGATGTAAGCAACACCTGGATACTACGCCTGGGTTATGAGTTGCCTTTTCGGCATGGGACGGGCTTGGAGCTTATGTTTTGCTCACCGGTGAGCGGGGTGGACGTGAGTGGATTAGGCGTTTACGGCTCTTGGGAAATACCTCTGGTGCCCAAGCGTCTCACCGTCAACATGCAAGGAACTCTTGGCATCGCCTTGGCCACTCAGGAGTATTGGGGTTATCCGGGAACGCCCTGGACCATTCCCTCACGGGGCTCGGCTACGGGCGGGCAGATTTATCTCAAAGGAGATGCCGGTCTCAGATGCTACCTAGGTTGGAGAGAGGGCTTGCGCCTGGAGCTGAATGCGACGTTTCTGACCGGGGCGCCCGTGAGAGAATGGACCGTCAGGAGCGGGGAAGGGTTTGATGCCCAACGCTACGATGTGACTGAGTATGTGGATTATCCCAAGGTGGATTTCGGGGGTGTGTCATTGCGGGTGGGTGCCGCCTTCGTCTTCTAGCCCTTCGAGTCGGAATTTGACGACAAGTTTGCGAAAAAAGCGAAGCATATTGTCTAGAGCTGACCACGGGGTGTTCGGCAGGCATACGGCATCCGGAACGAGAAGAAATCCATGATAAGAAAGCGTTGGGAGTAGGTAGATCCGTAATGTCTGTCGAGTCAGCGGCGACGGTCAAATCGGGCCCTAGAATTGGTATACCGCGGGCTTTGTGGTATTACACTTTCTATCCGTTTTGGCGGGCGTTCTTTAACGGTTTGGGCGCGTCGCTCATCCCGTCGTCACCCACAACGAAAGCCATTCTGGACGCCGGGATTTTGGAGACCGTGAGCGAAGCCTGTGTACCGATCAAGGTCTTTCTCGGTCACGTGAATGATTTGCGTGAGAAGTGGCAACGAGGCGAGATCGACATGCTCTTTCTTCCTCGTTATGTCAGTTGGCAAGGAGGCTTGATCTTTTGCCCAAAATTCTTGGGCTTGCCTGACATGGTCAGGTACGCTTTTGAAGCGTTGCCTCCGTTGCTCACGGTGCGCATAGATCGTCGCACTTTCATGGGTCTGTGGCGGGCTTGCGACGAGCTTCGCAGCCGCTTGGGAGCGACAAGAAGCGCTCTGGTGTCGGCCTATCGCTCCGCCCTGAGAGCTCAAGCGGCCCATGAAAGGCGCTTGCGTGAGAACTGGCGACCTACCGAATCGATCGTCGGTGTGCGTCGCCCCCGGCGGATTCCTACTGAGAACGCACGTCGCCCTCTGCGGTTGGCAGTGCTGGGATATCCCTATCTCGTATACGATGAGTATGTTAGCCTCGGTGTGTTAGACAAGCTGGAAAGCATGGGTGTGGAAGTGGTTACCGCCGAAACCCTTCAGGCGCAAAAAAAGCAACTGCGCCATCCCGAGCAAAAGGATCTGTTTTGGCACTACAGCGAAATGGTCAAGACGGTCGGTTATTACGCATTGAGCCCGACCAACGGGGATATCGACGGGGTTATCCATGTCACTGCCTTTGCCTGCGGACCTGATGCCATGGTCAATAAGTTGCTGGAGCTGGAGGCCCGCAAAGAAGGGGCCAAACCGTTTCTGTCACTCGGACTTGACGAGGAGACCGGCGAGGCGGGCTGTTTGACCAGGCTGGAGGCCTTTGTGGATATGCTGCGCAGAAATCCGCACCGCGTCGTCCGCTGACGGCGGTCAAATATGGACTGCCAAATCGACAGTTCGGACAACGAAAGCGAGCAATAACATGGCTAAGATCACATTTCCTCCTATGGGACATTATTCGCCGGCCTTTGCCACTCTCTTGCGTGAGTTGGGGCATGAGGTGATCTTGCCCAATCCGCCCACCAAAGAAACCCTTTCTTTAGGAACACTGTACGGTCCGGAATTTGCCTGCTTGCCTTTGAAGATCTGTTTGGGCAGTTATGTTGAGTCACTGGAGCGCGGCGCCGAGGTGATCGTGACCAGCGGCGGCGTGGGCCCTTGTCGCGCCGGGTTGTACGGTACCGTGCAACGAGAGATTCTCAAGAGTCTGGGTTACCGGTTTGAAATGATCGTTTTGGAGCCCCCCAGGCGCCATCCTCTTGAATTGTTGAAAGCTTTGCACCGCCTGGATGCCTTTCGCAGGGCGCCTTGGCAATTGGTGAACACGGCGTTTAAGACGTGGGAGATGATCAAGGCTTTGGACCGTCTGGAGCGCGAGCTGCACCGGATCAGACCGCGGGAGGCCGAGAAGGGAAGTGCCGAGGCAGTCTACAAAAGAGGCTGTCGGGCCATTGGCGCCCAAGACACGGTGGCAGGTATCAGAAAAGCCGCTGAGGAAGCGTTGGCCGACATGCGGCGGGTGCCTCTCGATCCGAGCTGTGATCCGATCAAAATCGGGATCGTGGGCGAAATCTACGTCTTGTTGGAGCCCGCGGCCAATTTGAAAATTGAAAAGACCCTGGGCGAGTTGGGGGCCGAAGTCGATCGGTCCATCTTCCTCACCGGATGGACGAGGGAGAACGTGGTGCGTGAAGGTGACAACCAAACGGCAAGAGAGGCGGCCTATCCTTATCTGTGCGAAATGATCGGCGGTCACGGACAGGATACGGTCGGTCACACCGTTATGTATGCCCGCCAGGGCTATGACGGCGTGATTCAGTTGGCGCCGTTTACCTGTATTCCTGAGATCGTCGCCAAAGGCGTGTTGCCTAGCGTCAGTCGGGATTTGGACATACCGATCATCTCCTTCTTCTTGGATGAACAGACGGGAGAAGCGGGTTTTCGCACCCGACTGGAAGCCTTTGTCGACTTACTCGTGCGGCGCAGAGAGCAGCGGCGCTTGGCGGGGTAAGCGGGCCGGAGGGAACAAGACGAGGTGTATTTCAGAGTGAATGCGACACGGGGTTACCTGGGTCTGGATGTGGGGTCCGTATCTACCAATGTCGTGGTCATCGCTGAAGACGGCACTCCGCTTACTACGGTATATCTCAGGACGCGAGGCGAGCCTATCCGCGCCGTGCAGGAGGGCCTGCGTCGGGCGCGGCAGGATCTGCCGGAAGGGTTCACCGTTCTCGGCGTGGGGGCAACGGGCAGTGCCCGCCAGCTCGGCGGTGTGATCGTGGGTGCGGATGTGGTAAAAAATGAGATTACCGCCCATGCGGTGGCCGCTTCCGAGTTGGTTCCCGGTGTACAGACAGTGCTGGAAATCGGCGGGCAGGATTCGAAGATCATCATCATTCGGGACGGTGTGATCGCCGATTTCGCCATGAATACCGTGTGCGCCGCCGGCACGGGATCGTTTCTCGATCAGCAAGCCGGCCGACTGGGCATACCCATTGAAGAGCTGGGTGAGATAGCGCTGAAGTCCAAAACGCCTGTGCGCATAGCCGGACGATGCACCGTTTTTGCCGAGTCAGACATGGTGCACAAACAGCAGCTAGGCTACCGACAGGAAGACATCGTTTACGGGCTCTGCCAGGCCTTGGTCCGGAATTATCTCAACAACGTAGGGCGGGGCAAGCCGATCAATCCCATAGTCGTCTTTCAGGGAGGCGTGGCGGCCAATGCCGGCATTCGCCGGGCCTTTGAAGAGGCCTTAGGCACCGAGGTGATAGTCCCGCGCTATTTTGACTGCATGGGCGCTTTGGGATCGGCGATGCTAGCCCGGGAAGAGATGGAGCGCCGGCGCAGACAGGGTCAGGATACGACCACCGCTTTTCGCGGTTTTTCAGGATCCGAACTCGATTACAAGGCTTCGAGCTTCGAATGCCATCACTGTCCCAACAGATGCGAGATCATCGAGATCTCCTGTGACGGCGAAGTCCTGGCTCGTTGGGGAGGACGTTGCCCGCGCTGGGATGCCGTTTCAAAAGATCAAAAGAGCCTCACCCTGGCCGTGAAATAAACGAGGCACCGACTGCGGTGCCTCCGACGTCGCTGCCTAAGTCAATCATTCCACCGGTCCGAGATTGGCCTTTTCCGCCAGCTCGAGCAGGTTGCGGCGGGCGCGGGCGATGCGCTCGTCCAGTTCTTCCGCCGAAAGGGGCTCGCTCGGAGCACCGTCGACCCGCTCGACCGAGATGATTCCGTCAAAGCCGGCCTTGGCCAGCATGGAGAAGATGGCGGGAAAATCGACGGCGCCTTCGCCGGGTATGGGAAAATCGGCGTGGGCTCTCGGGCCTTGGTGATCTTTGGCCACGATATGAGCCATCATGTCGGCAAACGGAGCCATATCCTCGCCGGGAGCGAGTCCTTCATAGTAGCTGACGTTGCCGGGATCATAGCAGGCCACTACGTTGGGAGCGTCAATGTCTTTTATGGTCTGGGCGAGCAGTGCCGCCGTGGCGGTGTTTCCCGTGTGGGGCTTGAGGAGAATCTCTATTCCCGCCTCCTGAGCGTACGGAGCGACCTGACGGACGTTGTCCACGAAGATCCGGTGAGCCTCCACTAGCTCTGATTCCGACAGCGGTTGATCGGGAAATTGGCGATAGCCCCATGTGCCGCCGCCCAAAAGGGCCTTTACTCCGAGTTCTTTGGCTACATCAACCTTGCGGCGATACTGCGCAAGATCCGCATCCCCGGCCAGGCTGATCCCCCACATCAGTGCGGGTATTAGGTTGCGCTTGGCAAACTCTTCCTTGATTCTGGCCAGCTCTTCGGCGGTCGGGTCATCAGAAGGAACGGATTGGCCCTCATGCCGCAGTCCGAAGCCTACGTATTTGTAACCGGCCTTGCTGATACCATCCAAAGCCCGTTCGAAGCTGTAGCGGGCGTAGGGAAGTGTACAACAAACAAGTTTGATCATCCTGTTGCCTCCTTCCGGCTCGGCACCCCGACAGTTCCCTTTGGTGCTGTCTGCACTGCTACTTCTGTTAGCGGGCAGATCATTCCTTCCCGTTTGTTTTTTACTCACTTGTGCAACCGAGGAGCATTGTCCGCGGCAGCTGAGAGGGATATGATCATGGCAACGGACAAACGCTCCGAGGGAAACGGAGGATGCCTCTTGAAAGCAGTGGTGCTTGGCGGAACGGGTGACATGGGCAGTCTGGCAGTCCATGAGTTGGGGCGAGACGAACGGATCGAGCAAGTGACCATCGTCGGCCGCAACAGGGAGCGGGCCGAGGTCCTGGCCGCCGAAGTGGGCCCACGCGCCCGGGTGGAGATCCTTGATGTAAGACAGCCGGAAGTTCTCCGCGAGGTGATGAAATCCCACGACGTGGCAGTGGGGGCACTGGGTCCTTTTTACTTATACGAAAAACTGATAGCCGAAGCGGCGATCGAGGCCGGTACGCCCTATGTCAGCATCTGTGATGATTATGATGCCACAGAGGCGGTGATGGAACTCGACGAGGCAGCCAAGCGGCGGGGTGTCACGGTCGTGACGGGGATGGGCTGGACGCCGGGCATCACCAATCTTTGTGCCAAAAAAGGAGCACAGATGCTGGATACCGTGGAAAAGGTTCACATTTCCTGGCTCGGAAGCGCCGCCGATGCGGAGGGGCTGGCAGTTATCCTTCATACCATGCACATTTTCACTGGCCGGGTGCCTACCTTTTCCGGCGGAAAGCGGCGCGACATCCCGGCTGGCAGCGGGAGCCGGACGGTTCGCTTTCCCGCTCCTTTGGGCAGGGTGAGCGTCTATCATGTCGGCCATCCCGAACCGGTGACCATTCCTCGCTTTTTGCCCGGTGTGACTGAAGTCACCTGCCGAGGCGGCTTGACGGAGACGTTTTTGAACTATGTGAGTATCGGCATTTGCCGTTTGGGTCTCACCGCTACCGCTGAAAAAAGAGAGCGCCTGGCCCGACGGATGAAGCCCGCCTTGTCGCTTGTGGGGAAGATGAGATCTCAGTCTCGGTCGCCGTCTTCGGCGGCGCATGTCGAGGTGCTGGGGAAAAAAGACGGCCGACCGGCCAAAGTGGTGATGACAGCCGTGGACCGCATGGTCCGTCTGACATCGCTGCCTCTTGTCATCGGCGCGCTTATGCTCGGCAGCGGAGAGATAAATCGCCCCGGTGTGATTGCGCCTGAAGCGCCGGGAGGGCCCGATCCCGATACTGTCTTCCAGAGGCTTGCCGATTACGGGCTACATGTACAGGTCGGGGAGATCGAGTACTCGGAGTCCGGCGACAACTAAGAAGCCGATTCGGCGAGCAGGCAGGAATAGGCGCACTTACCCTGAATGAGTCAATCAAGTTTGACGAAGGGGGCGCAGCTGCCGTATGAGTAAAAAACGTGTTGCGGTCTTGGTAGGGACGGCCGGCGTTCAACGGGTTTTCGAGCCGGCGACTCTGGCCAAATTGGAAGAAACGGTCGATCTTGTCGCTCATGAAAAAGAAAAACCCCCGTCAGCCGATGAGGCTAAGATCCTTTTGGCGGGAGCCGATGCGTGCATCACATCCTGGGGTTCGCCGCGGATGACGCCGGAGCTTTTGGATGTCGCGCCTGATCTGAAGCTGATCGTTCATGCCGCGGGCTCGATCAAGCCTATCGTGACCGATTCGGTCTACGAGCGGGGTATTACCGTCACCAGCGGTGCGGGGGCTATCGCCATCGGCGTGGCTGAGACGACATTGGGCTTGATCATCACCTCCATGAAGAACGTCTTTGCCCTGTCAACCGCCATTCGGGAGGGCGGATGGCGCGCCGGGGCCGAGGCCCGCAAAAACGTCAAGGAGATGATCGGCACTACGATCGGTATCGTGGGAGCGGGTCATGTCGGACGACAGGTGATAAAGCTTCTCCAAGCTTTTGAGGTCCGCATCCTTTTGTATGATCCCACGTTGACGGCGGACCAAGCCGCGGCTTTGGGAGCGACATTGGTGGATCTGGATACACTGATGGCCGAATCGGACGTCGTCTCGCTGCATGCTCCGTCCATTCCCGCCACCCGACACATGATCAATGCTCAAAACCTCAAGTTGATGAAAGACGGGGCGACTTTGATCAACACGGCGCGGGGCTCTTTGATCGATGAACAGGCCTTGGTTGAAGAGCTTTCCACAGGGCGTATCTGGGCTTGCCTTGATGTGACGGATCCGGAGCCGCCCGCTGCCGACAATCCGCTGCAGTTCATGCCCAACGTGGTCATGACCTCGCACATCGCCGGGTCGGTCAGCACGGGTTTGGTGCGCATCGGTCGCGATGCGCTGGAGGAGATTGAGCGCTTCGTGGCCGGCAAGCCGGCGCTCAATGCGGTCAGACAGGAGCAACTGGCATATCTCGCCTAAGGATACAGATCAGGGCAAGGGGGCCTGGAAGAGATGAAAATCGGTGTCAGTCAAATTATCGTGCCGGGCGGCGTGGATAACCTATTGCAGCTGTGCCGGGACGCCGGCTATGAGGCGGTGGAGCTGTCGTTCGGTGAAGGTCGTGATCCGGACATCAATCTCGATGGGGCGGGTCTGAAGGATATCGTTGAACGCTGCCGTCAGGCAGGCGTGGTCATATCCAGTCTCATCGCCCGCTACAAACAAGGCAGTTTTTTGAGCAGCGATCCGAATCTCAGAGACTGGGCCCGCAAGTCGCTGTCCAGGGCTTTGGAGATCGCTGAGGTTTTGGGCGCCAAGACCGTTTTGTTGCACCCCGGTCAGGTTGAGGCTTCGGCATCTTATCTGGAGACCTATGACCGATTTATCGAAGATATGCGGGGCATGGCCGCCGAGGCCGAGGGGCGGAAGGTCAACATTGGCATTGAAAATGTCTGGAATAGGTTTATGCTGTCGCCCAAAGAAGCATGTGACATCGTCTATGCCATAAACAGTCCGTGGATCGGGGTGTATCTTGATACGGGAAACATGATGGCCTACGGTTATCCCGAGCAGTGGATTCGCGATCTGGCGCACAGGATTAAAGCGGTTCACTTCAAAGATTTCAAGCGGCGCGAGCACCGTTTTGTGCCCTTGATGGAAGGCGATTGCCCGTGGCCTGAGGTAATGGAGGGCCTGCGCAGTGTCGGTTATACGGGTGCCGTGGTGCATGAGGTGTCAGGCGATCGCGAACTGCAAATCGAGATGGCCAAGCGGATGCGCCGCATCGTAGCCGGTGAGACTGCGTAACGGATCTGAAACGTCTGCGTGCGCGATACGGAGAAAACCGCAGCATGTGGAAGATGAAAGAGACAGGAGAACGCAGACGCTCCGTCACTGCGTGAAAACGGGATTGCTCAAAATGAACGCTTGTGGATAATCATTATCAATAGGGAGTGTATACTGTTTTCGCTTGGGAAGCCTACGCCTCAGGCTTTCCGGGCTGTGAAAGGATGTTCGGGTTGTTCTCGGCTGCGGAGGCACTCAAGGCGCGCGGCATGCGGGTGACACCACAGCGAATAGCTGTCTACAATGTATTGAAAGCAACTGATGATCATCCCAGTGTGGAGACGGTCTATGAACGGGTCCGTTCGGATTGTCCGAGCATCAGTTTAAATACGGTCTATACCACTCTGTGTAAGATGGCTGAGATAGGATTGATCCGTCCGATAGACGCCGGTGACGGACTGTGTCGCTACGACGGGAATCCGCATCCGCATGCCCACGTGGTTTGCACGAGCTGCCGCCGAGTTGAAGATCTCGATGTGAGGATCGACTTGGATGAAAAAGAGGCAGCCAGTCGCTCCGACTACACCATAGATGATGTCGCCGTCTATTTCTACGGTAAATGCGCGGACTGCCGGAAGCTTAGTAATCGGTCGATACGAAGTATATGACTCATGGGAGGTAGGAGAAGTGAAAAGCCTGAAAGGTTCACAGACGGAGAAGAATTTGTGGGAAGCCTTTGCCGGTGAGTCACAAGCCCGAAACAAGTACACGTTTTACGCCAGCGTTGCCCGTAAGGAAGGCTATGAGCAGATGGCAGCCATCTTCGAAGAGACGGCGTATCATGAGAAAGAGCACGCCAAAAGAATCTTCAAGTTCCTAGGCGGAATCGGCGATACGCCGGCCAATCTGAAGGATGCCGCGGCCGGTGAGCATTACGAGTGGAGCACGATGTATGCCAACTTCGAGAAGGTGGCCCGGGAAGAGGGTTTTGATGAGATCGCCGATTTCTTCCATGAAGTGGCCGAAGTCGAGGAAGAGCACGAGAAGCGCTATCTGGCCCTGCTGAAGAACATCGAAGAGGATCGCGTCTTCAAACGCGAGGATCCCAACACGCGTTGGCAGTGCCGTAACTGCGGCTACATCCACACGGGCAAAGAGGCACCCGAGATCTGTCCTGCTTGTGCTCATCCGCAATCTTACTATCAGTTGGCTGCTGAGAATTACTAAAGAAGTTGAGCGGTCGGCTTGATCGAGATCTTCTGTCCGGAGTGACAGGGCCGATCATGTCCGACCGCAGTTGTCAAATCGAATGTTCTTGAATGCCTGCGGTACGATGTGGCGAGCGGATGACCCGGGCATCCTGGGCCGCTTCACCGGCTCCGGGCTCTGCGGCAGGTGATCAGGGATCAGGCAGGATCGCCTGTCAGGATCGCTCATAAACACTTGCGAAAAAGGACCTGAACCCAAAGAGACGTCAGTATTAGCAGGTGGGCATGGTCACACTCCTGCCCTACGGTCGAATAGCGCTAAGTGTTTAAAGCACGGTTTTTCCCGGATGTCGCAACGTCGGAGGCCAATCGCGGTCAAGGCGTTTCGGCGGGATACACCGTCCGTGGGGGATACACGGACCACCATTTTCAGGGAGCGATGCAGCGATGACCAAACTGTTGGAGATCTACAAGTGCGAGAGGTGTGGCAACATCGTCGAGGTCGTGCATGCCGGAGCCGGTAAGCTCGTCTGCTGCGGCGAGCCAATGGTGCTACAGGTTGAAAACACCGTCGATGCTTCGAGAGAAAAGCATGTACCCGTAGTTGAAAAGAGCGGTAACACGGTCACCGTCACGGTGGGTAGCGAGATTCACCCCATGGTCGAAAAGCACTACATCGAGTGGATTGAGCTTGTCGTCAACGGCCGGGTGTACAGGAAGTTCCTCAATCCCGGTGAAGAGCCCAAAGCCGTGTTTGAATGTGTGGACACGGACGCCGATATATACGCTCGCGAGTACTGTAACCTGCACGGTCTATGGAGAGGTCAGTAGTCCAAAAAGACGGATCGACGGGTCAGGTGCGCTTTGGCACCTGACCCTTATCAAGTTTTTAGGGGGTTGCATACTCGATGCCTGCGCTCCGTTTCATTCTGGGAAGAGCGGGCTCCGGTAAGACACATACTTGCATCAGCGAGATAGCGGACTGCTTGCAAGAAGCACCCCTGGGACCGCCCCTGTTGTTTATTTTGCCCGATCAGGCCACGTTTCAAATGGAGCGCGCCATCGTTCAAGCTCTGCCCGGTCAGGGCTTTGTTCGCTTACGCGTCCTGAGCTTTAAACGCTTGGCTTTGAGTATTCTTGCCGAGGCGGGCGGCCTGGCGCGGCCTGCTCTCACTCGGACGGGGCGTCAGATGTTACTTCGCTCGCTCTTGCACGAGTATGGCGACCGGCTGCAGGTGTTCGGTCGCTCAGCGCGCCAACCCGGATTTGTGGCTGAACTGGAGGCCATGCTTCGCGAATTGGTGCAGTGCGGGCACACCCCTCAAACCGCTGCGGCAGCCGTACAGCGATTACCTGACACGGCGGCCAAACAGAAGCTCGAAGATCTCACCTTGCTCTGGACGGCGTATCAGGAGGCTTTGGCTCCTCATCACGCCGATCCCGATGCCTATGTGACTATGGCTACGGAGAAGGCCGCCGCCACCTCCTGGCTTAAAGAGGCCCGGATCTGGGTCGACGGATTTGCTTCTTTTACGCCCCAGGAACACCGTATGTTGCAGATGCTGCTGCGAGTGTCAGATCAGCTGAATGTGGCTTTGTGTCTTGATCCCGCAAGCTGGCCACAGCTCATCGAAGACACCGCCGAGTCAAAAGCGTCTTTTCCGGTGGATCAACTGGGGATGTTTCATCGTTCTGAGGAGACTTGTCTTCGTTTGCTTCAGGGGGCCCGATTGCAGAACATTGAGATCTTGCCTCCCACTCTTTTAACTGAGACTTCCCCGCGTTTTCGCGTTCCGGAGTTGAGACATCTGGAAGCCCAATTCCCCGATCCGCAACCTCGGGCATGTCCCGCGTCGGTCCAAGCCATTCGCCTTGTGGAAGCCGTCAATCGACGGGCGGAAGTGGAAGCCGTGGCCCGCGAGATTTTGCGTTTGTGCAGGGAAGAAGGCTATCGCTTCCGGGATATCGCCGTCATCGCCCGGGATCTTGATCCTTATCATGATCTGTTGAGCGCTGTCTTCACAGAGATGGGGATTCCTTGTTTTATCGACAGACGGACTTCCATCGCCCATCATCCCGTCATTGAGTTGCTCCGCTCCATGGTGGAAGTGGCGCTGACGGGCTGGGAGTTGCAGCCTTTGATGCGCTGTCTGAAGACCGATCTTATTGCCATTCCCCGGGATGACGTGGATGCGCTGGAGAACTACGTACTGGAACACGGTCTAAAGGGAGCGGCCTGGCGGAGTGAGCGCCGGTGGGCCTACGGCCTACAAAACTCCTCCGCCGACGAGCAGGCTCACATAAAGCGTTTGGATGCCGTGCGGCGCAAGGTTTACGGTTTGTTCAGTCCCGTGGTCTCCATACTGGAGAAGCCCTCTTTTGTTGTCGCCGAGGCCTGCGAGGCTCTCTATCGATTCTTGGCGGAAGTCGGTGTGCCCGAGCTGCTGCAAGCCTGGTCCGAAGACAGCGCCAAGCAGGGTCGGCTGCAGGAGGCTATGACTCATCAACAGGTCTGGGATGCCTGCGTTGAGCTCCTGGAGGAGTTCGTCGAAGCCCTGGGCACACAGAAGATGTCGGCTGTTGAATTTGCTCAGATCCTGGAGGCTGGACTGGAAAACCTTCAGCTGGGGCTAATCCCTCCCGTCTTGGATCAGGTTTTGGTCGGATCCGTCGATCGTTCGCGGCAACCTGAGTTGCGTGCCGCCTTCGTGCTCGGAGTGGGGGAGCGCTGTTTTCCGGCCGTGGGCAGTGAGGACACTCTGTTCGCTGAAAGCGAACGACGGCTGTTGGCCGAGTGTGACTTCCAGCTCGGACCGACCGTCAGCGAGCGTGCTCTCTATGAGCAATACTTGGGCTACATCGCCTTTACCCGGGCGGCTGAGTATCTGTGGATCAGCTATCCTTTGGCCGGTGACGACGGGCGGGCTTTGGCGCCTTCTCCTTTCATAGCTCGTCTGCGGGCGCTTTTTCCGCAGCTGCGACCCGAACAAATGGGCAACGAACCCGTCGGCACGGTGGCCGAGGCTTTGCCTTGGCTTACCTCAGCGCGCAAAGTGGCTGCCTTTGCCGTGCGTTGCCTGCGTTCAGGCGGGGAGTCTTGTTGGCTGAGCGCGGCCTATATGTATCGGAACGATCCCGATGTACAGTTTATCTTGCAGTCCTTGCGGCATCGCAACTACGAAGCTCCGCTTCCCGGCTCCATGGCCAAAGAATTGGTCGGTGATCCGCTGTATGCCAGTGTCTCCCGCTTTGAAAGCTTTGCCGCTTGTCCGTTTAACCATTTTGCCGAGTATATGTTACGCCTGAAAGAACGCCGGGAGTATCGCGTCCAGCATACGGACATCGGTATTTTGGTCCACGAAACACTACACCGCTTCATCCAGCATCTGCTTCAGCGGGGACAATCGCTGTCGGATTTGACTCATGCTGAAGCTACGTCTTTGATCGACAGCTTAGTGGATGATATCGCGCCGCGTCTGCATCACCGGGTTTTTATGAGCAATGCCCGTTACCGGTATCTGGTGAGGCGGATCAAACACCTTTTGCATACCACGCTTCAGGTCTGGACGCGCCACAGTACGGAAGGACGCTTCATCCCGATCGCCACGGAGTGGGGATTCGGTGGAGGGGGCTCTGCGCTGCCCGCGGCGCCGCTTGAGTTGCCGGGTGGAGGCAGTGTCTTTTTGCAGGGCCGCATAGACCGCGTCGATGCTTGCCAGCATGAAGATACCGTCTATGTACGGGTCATTGACTATAAGGGGTCGGGAAGCGGTTTTTCCGTGGCCGATGCATATCACGGTTTGCGCATACAACTGGTGGTCTATCTGGATATAGTCTGCCAGGCTATCAAAGCGGGTTTGTTGGGCGATTACGGTCAGTTGACGGTGCAGCCGGCAGGGGCCTATTACTTCAACGTGCGGGAACCCACCGTCGATACCACTCAGTCGCTGGATGATGAGGAATGGGAAAAGAGCCTGCTCAAGAAACTGCGGTTCCAAGGCATAACGTTGGATTCCGCTCAGGCAGTGCGGCTGGCCGAAGAATCGGGTCAGGGGATGCTCATTCCCGCCAGATTGAAACGCGAGGGGGAGCCCTATCGGGATCCTTTGGTGGCCTCAAAACAGCGATTGGAGCAGTTGTTTCGGGTCGTCAGACAACGTATGCAACAGTTTGCCGAGCGCATCGTGGCCGGTGAGGTGAGCCCGCAGCCGTATCGATATCCGGAGCGGCGTGTCTCGGGATGTCGTTTTTGCCCTTATCATGTGGTCTGCCACTTCGATCCTTTAGTGCCCGGGAACAACTACAGGCAGTTGGAGTATCGGGAAAACCGACGGGCCTGGGAGTGGTTTGACGAGCCCACGGGAGGGATGTCAGATGCCGAAGTGGACTGATGAGCAGTGGGAAGCGATCACCGCTCAAGACGACAGCTTGTTGGTCTCCGCGGCCGCCGGTTCAGGCAAGACAGCCGTCTTGGTGGAGCGTGTCTGCCATTACCTGCTTGAGCTGGGCGGTGATATAGATCAGCTGCTGGTGGTGACCTTTACCGAGGCGGCCGCAGCCGAAATGCGGCAACGCATCTCTTCGCTCTTGCGGACCCGACTGGCTCGAGATCCCACCAACCGTCATCTCCTCCGGCAACTGGCTCTGCTCGATCAGGCTCATATCTCCACCATCCATGCCTTTTGTCTGCGCATGCTGCGCCGGTTCTTCTATCGGCTTGACTTGGATCCCGCCTTTCGGGTCATGGACGAGGCCGAAGACCGTCTGCTCAAGCTCGAGGTGTTGGACCAGACCCTTGAGGCCCACTATGCCACGGAACAGCCCGAAGCCCCCTTCTATGAACTGGTGGACCGCTACAGCGACCGCAGCGGTCACCTGCTGGAGGAGCTCGTGTTGCGTTTGCACGATTACGCCCAAAGCCAGATCTTCCCCGATGTCTGGTTGCAAGACTGCCAACAGGTCTTTGTCATAGGACCTGATGCCACTTTGGAGGAGTTGCGCTGGTATCCCATGGTTCAGGAGCTGGCTTTGGCGCAACTGCAGAATGCCCGGATCGCTTTGGAGGATGCTCTCCGACTGGCCTCGGATCCTTCCGGCCCCGACAACTACGTCAAGCCCATCCGATCGGATCTGGAGTTGGTCGCCGATCTTGAGCAATTGGTCCGCGCCGATCGCTGGGATGATCTCGTAGAGGTATGTGCCAAACCCAAGTTCGTCGGCGCCAGGGGCAAGGCCAAGAACGAGATCGAGCCGGAGATCGGGGAGCGAGTCAAAGCTTTGCGCGAAGAGGCCAAAAAGCTGATACGCGAGCTGGGAAAAACGATCTACACTCGGCCGGCGCATCAGATGCTGGCGGATTTGCGAGATCTGCACCGGCCGATGGAGACCTTGATCGGCCTGGTTGAGGAGTTCGGCGCCAAGTACACCCAGGCCAAACAAAGCCGGGGGTTGGTGAATTTCTCGGATCTTGAACGCCTGACCTTACGTCTGTTGCTGGCACCGGAGAGCACGCCGGATAGACTCATTCCTTCGGAGACCGCTTTGGAGCTGCAGGAGCAGTTTTCGGAAGTGCTTTGTGATGAGTACCAGGATATCAATCCGGTTCAAAACGCCCTGCTGGGATTGGTAGCCGGAGAATACGGCGGCGTTGGCGAAAAAAGGCCGCGGCTTTTTGTTGTCGGCGATGTAAAGCAGAGTATATACCGGTTTCGTCTGGCTGAACCGCGCATCTTCTTGCAGCGGGCCGATGAAGCGGCCCGCAGCGAAGGATGTCACCGAGTGGATCTGGCGGCCAATTTCCGTTGCCGACGATCCATCGTCGAGGGCGTCAACCTGTTGTTCGGCTCGTTTATGAGCAAGACAGTCGGCGATGTGACCTATGATGAGCGGGCGGCTTTGGTCTACCGGGCGGGCTATGCGCCCTTGCCTACCGAGATTGAGCCTCCGATAGAAGTCTTTTTGCTTGAGGGCGATCCGCGCCTCGTCGAGGATGCCCGTCGGAGCGCCGATGCGAGCAACGGCGGGGTGTGGACGGATCCGGAAGCCGACGACGAGTCCGAAGCCGAGGACGAAGAGACGATTGATCTTTCCGCCTTGGAGCGCGAAGCGGTGCTTATTGCTCGGCGAATTGCCGATCTCGTCTCACAAAAGGAGTTGGTCTGGGACAAAACCGAGCAGGCTTACCGCCCCGTTCGTTACCGGGATATAGCCGTCTTGTTGCGATCGACGAAGATCAACGCCGGCTTTTTCGCGGACATCTTCCGGCGGGAAGGGGTGCCTTTGTACGCCGAAACGGGCACCGGCTATTTCAGCGCCCCCGAAGTTGAGATTTTCATGGCTTTGCTCAGCATCATCGACAACCCGCGCCAGGACATACCCTTGGCGGGCGTGTTGCGCTCACCGTTGGGCCGGTTTAGTGCCACTGAGCTGGCAGATATTCGCCTGGCGGCTCCCCGCGACGATTTCTACACGGCGGCGGTGAAACGGGCGGAGACAGCCGATGCTTTGGGCCGTAGGCTCGAGGCTTTTCTCACCAGGCTGGATGAATGGAGAACGCGAGCCAGGCGCGGGCCGCTTTCGCAGTTGGTCTGGAGTATCTACAGTGAGACAGGCTATTACGACTACGTCGGCGGTCTGCCCGGGGGCAGAGAAAGACAGGCCAATCTTAGGGCCCTGTATGACCGGGCGCGACAGTTTGATCAGTTTGCCCGGCAAGGATTGCTGCGGTTTTTGCAGTTCATCGACGATTTGCGTTCGGCGGGTGAAGATCTGGGTACGGCACCGGCTTTGGGTGAAAACGAGGACGTTGTGCGCCTGATGAGCATTCACAAGAGCAAAGGCCTGGAGTTTCCCGTCGTCTTTGTGGCCGGTTTGGGAATCGCTTTCAACCAGAATGATCTCAAGGGCAGTCTCATTTTCGATCGGGAGTTGGGACTGGGACCGCAGTCAGTCGACCCGGCGCGCTACACCAGATCTCATACGCTGGCCAGCCTCGGGGTGCGTGAAAGCATCCGCCGGGCCGGTCTGTCCGAAGAGATGCGTATCCTGTATGTGGCTATGACCCGAGCCCGTGAACGACTCTTTTTGGTGGCCACGGTGCGAGGACTGAGTGCCAACATAGCCCGTTGGCGCCAGACCGGCGAGACGCTGCGGTCTACGGGAACGGTACCCATTTTTCGCGTTGTGACCGCTAAGCGCTTCATCGACTGGCTGGGTCCGGTGTTTGCCGCTCAAGGAATTCTGCCGGAAGAGACGGAGAGCACACAGCCTGTGACTGAGGAGGCTCCCGGTTGGCGCCTGCAGCTTTTTTCGGCTAAGGCCGCAATAGATGAGTTTGAGAGCCCTCCTGCACAAGACGCGGCGGATGTGACGGCACATTTGACGGAGTCTCTCCCGGCAGACGTTAGCTGTCGGCTCCAAGCGCAACTGGACTGGAGCTATCCCTGGACGGCCGCCACTCAGATTCCGGCCAAAACGACAGTGACTGAGCTAAAGAGATTGGAGATGCGGGAGACTGATCCGGAAGATCCGGGAGTGGATCTTTTCCAACAACCTGTATTTCGCCGTCCGGCCTTCTTGCGGACTCAACGTGGCCTTTCACCGACTGATATAGGCAGTGCCACTCACCTGCTGTTGCAGCGCCTGCCTTTGAACAAACGCGCCACGCCGGAGATGATCGAGGCCTGTCTCGATGAAATGGTGGCCAAAGAGATCTTGAGCCCGGAAGCGGCAGCCGCCATTGACCGGGAATCGATCCTCCGTTTTACGGCGGGTCCCCTGGGACAGCGTTTGCAGGGAGCTGATTTGGTTTGGCGAGAGTTGCCGTTTTGTATGGCTTTGCCGATCAATGAGGCGCCGGGATTGGGTGTCGACGTGAATCCGGCCTCGCGCGAGGCAGCCGATGATGAGAGTATCCTGGTCCAAGGGATCATAGACTGCCTGTTCCGTGACCGCCAAGGCCGCTGGGTGATCATCGATTTTAAGACCGATCGTTTGACGTTTCCGCCGGAGATGATTCGTCAGACCGTCCATCGACGTTACGCTCGGCAGCTGCAGTGGTATGCCAGGGCGGCGGAAATGATTATCGGTGTCGATGTTGAAGAGTGTTATATATATCTACTGCCTCATGATCTGGCCGTGCCTGTGGAGTATGAGCCGGTGTCAAAAAGCGTGAGCGGTTAAGGGGAGGCGACATAATGAGGTTTTTTATTCTCACCGATTTGGAAGGAGTGGCCGGCGTCCATTCGTTCACTCAGACGCGCAAGGCCGGGCCGGCGCAAAAGGAACCGGGGAGGCGTCAGCTGGCCAAGGAAGTCAACGCTTGTGTGGAGGGCATCCGCAAGGTGTATCCCGATGCGGAGATCGACGTGTGGGACGGCCACGGCAGCGGCGGTATGTTTCCCGAAGACGTTGTCGGTGCCAACTACATTCCGCACACTCAGCGGCCGTATCATGATCTGAGCGGATATGCAGCCGTGCTGTTTGTGGGACAACACGCCATGGCGGGCACTCCGTTCGCTCCGCTGTGTCATACCTATTCATCATTGACTATTGCGTACTATCGTCTAAACGGGATGTTTGTCGGCGAGTTCGGAGCACGGGCTTTTTTGGCCGGTCTTCAGGGTGTGCCGGTGATCATGCTGGCCGGTGACGATAAAGCGGCCCGTGAGGCGCAAATCCTGATTCCCGAGATCGAAACCGCCGTGGTTAAGCTGGGTAAGGGCCTTGAGGCTGCCGTCAGCTTGAGCAGTGAAGAAGCGTGCGCTTGTGTACGGCAGGCGGCTGAACGTGCGGTGCGCCGTTTGGACGAGATTCCGCCGCTGACAGGTCTCGAGCCTCCCTATACTCTTGAGATACGCTACTATGAGCCCATCGATCCTAAGCGTTGGCAAAACAGACCGGGAGTCAGTATCATTGACAACCGGACGGTTCAAATTACAAGTGATGATCTCAAGGCTATGCCTTTTTAGAAGGCTACCGTCACGGACGGATAGAATTAATTCATAAAGCGATCATAAGGGAGGATCAGGTTCAATGTCAAAAAAGCTACGTTGGGCCATTGTGGGCTGTGGGGTGATCTCAACCACACACGCCAAGGCGATTCAGGCCGCGCCTTCAGCGGAACTTGTCGCTACCTGTGACATCATTCCCGAGCGGGCGCAGAAGCTGGCGGAAGAGTACGGCGCTTCTTATTGGTGCGAGGATTACACCGAACTGGTCAAGCGCGATGACATCGATGTAGTCTCGGTCTGCACCCCCAGCGGATTGCACCTGGAGGTAGCCGAGGCGGCGGCGAAGGCCAAAAAGCATGTCTTTACGGAAAAACCTCTGGAGATCACCAAGCCGAAGATAGACCGCATGATCCAAGTCTGTCATGAAGAAGGGGTCAAGCTCGGCTGCGTATTCCAGATGCGCACATATGCCAACAACAAAGCGGTGCGCCAAGTCGTACAAGAGGGTAAGCTCGGCAAGATGGTTCTGGCCGATGCCTACATGAAGTACTACCGCAGCCCTGAGTACTACAAGAGCGCTGACTGGCGCGGCACCTGGGAGTTGGATGGTGGCGGCGCTTTGATGAATCAGGGTGTGCACGGTATCGACCTTCTGTTGTGGATGGCGGGTGACGTGGAGAGCGTAGTCGCTCAGACGGATCACTTGGTACGGGATATCGAGGTTGAGGATACCGCAGTGGCCATCCTGAAGTTCAAGAACGGAGCCTTCGGTGTCATCGAGGGTACGACGTCAGTCAATCCGGGACAGGGCGCTCGCTTTGAGCTGCACGGAAATGACGGTACCGTGATCCTGAGAGATGGCAAGATCGCTGCCTGGCACGTGCCTGACGTACCCCAACCCGGAACGGAAGAGGAGAGCGGCAGTGGCAGAGCGCACTCGGATCCGACGGCCATCACCGCTACGGGCCACATCTTCTTGGTCGAAGATATGTGCCAGGCCATTTTCCAGGACCGCGATCCGTATATCACGGGAGAGTCCGCTCGCAAGGCCGTGGACTTGATCCTTGCCATCTACGAGTCATCCAGAACCGGCAAGCGAGTCTATCTCGACTAACGAACATATCAAAGATCGGGGCTGCCTGAACGAGGCAGCCCTCGTACTTGCAGGCGGGTGGCGGCATACTTGCAGAGCCGCAACTTGAACGATGATCGGCAGCGAAGTGTCGCTATGGCCCGTCTACAGCCCCTTGCTTTATGATGACGAAGCTGTCCGACGGCGGCCAATGGCCCGTCCTGTGCCGGGAGAAAAATCCAGTGCGATGCGGTTTGGGGCGGAGGTGGATTGCCCGGTGTCTTGTTTTCGCGCTATCCGCAGGGAAGACAAGTGTCGCGTTTGCGAGGATCAGGATCAAGTCTCCTCCGCACGCGCGGGGATTGACCTGATCGCCAGCTGTGCTAGACCTTGAGCAAGAGGTCTCGAGGCTGTCCCAAAAGCAGGGATGGGAAGGCCCCATTCACCCTCTCGAAGCCTTGAAGGAGTCCGTGCCGGCGGTCCGCTCCCGTGCCCTTCTATTTCTCAATAGCTGCCTCATGTCTATCTGGTCGATGATTGCGCCAACTGCTCTGCTCGGATAATCCTCCGGAATCACCCCATTCAGGCAGATTCAACAGCGAGGGCGTTCTCTGACCGTCCGGATTCCTCCATCCGGCCGTCAAATAGCACGCGATAGAAGCAGCCATGTCTGACTCGTCGTGACACCAATAGCGATCGCTTGCACGCACAAGAAGGAATTGCCCCTTAGCGTCAGAAGAATGGCAAAGAACGTCCTATATGCAAGGCTTGGTTGTGGAACCATCACACAACGGGGAGGGAAGGGCAGCAGTGGGTCAGAAGGCCTGTGCTGCTGCGCGTATGGCGATGAAGTTGGATCAAGGCATCTACCGGGATAAAGTGTACGCATGTTGGTTGGGGAAGAACATCGGTGGAACACTGGGCACCCCGTACGAAGGGCGCAAGTACGTCAACGATTTGACCTTCTACGATCCTGTGCCCACCAAGCCACTGCCCAACGATGATTTGGACCTGCAGTTGATATGGCTGAAGATGTTGGAAGACAAGGGATTGCCGCCCAGGCTGCCCTATTTCGCCGAGTATTGGCAACGGTACGCTCACGCCTATCCGTGGAATGAGTATGGGTTCTGCACGCGCAACCTGGTTCGCGGTCTGCGGCCTCCGGTCAGCGGTTGGTTTGAGAATTACTATGTGGATGAGATGGGTTCTCCGATTCGCAGCGAATTGTGGGCGTGTCTGGCTCCCGCCAATCCGCAAAGAGCCGCAGCGCTGGCCTGGTTGGATTCGGCCATGGATCATGCCGGGGGCGAAGGAATGTGGGGAGAGATGTTTTGGGCGGCGGTGGAGAGCGCGGCGTTTGTCATACAAGATCCGTTGACACTCATCCGTATCGGTTTGGCTATGATTCCTCCGTCCTGCAGCATTGCCCGCGCCATTCGCGAGGCTGTCTGGCATTGGCAAAACGGCTCCCGATGGGCCGCTGCCCGAGATCGTATTGTTACCATATACGGTCATGTACAGCCCTGCAACGCCATACAAAACCACGCCTTCACGGTATTGGGTTGGCTGTATGGAAAAGACTTCGGGGATAAGCTGTGCAAAGCGGTGAACTGCGGTTATGATACCGACTGTACCGGTGCCACGTTGGGCGCATTGCTCGGTATTCTGGACGGTACCGCGGGCATTCCGGAGGAGTGGAGCCGGCCCGTGGGCAAAGAGATTGTACTGCACAAGTTTACAGGTCACTTCGACGCACCGGCTGATATCGAGGAACTGACCGATCGCACCGTAGCGCTGGCCAGGCAATATGCCGATGAAAACGGCGTTATACTGGGAGAAGGAAACACCATTCCGGACAACATATTGTCATTGCTGTTCCGCAACGAGGAAGCGTTAGCCGCCGCTCAGCGTGATATCCGCGCCGCGGTGGCTGCTGATCGTGACCTGGATATCTCGTTGCACTATCATGGGGAGCCAGTGCTCTACCCAGGCGTTGCTCGGTTCTTGTCGGTGAGCGCCAGCCGACACGGCAAACCGGTTCCGGTTGAGGTCGAACTAAAAGGACCGGCCGACTGGCATATCAAGCCTGAAGGGGACGGGTTTCTTGTCTTGGCAGACAGCGTACCCGATCGCAATACCCTGCAGGTACGGCTAAAAACCGATGACACTGTCTACGCTGCAGAGTTCACCATCCTGGGCCCCGGGGAGGCGAAAGGCTATCCCAGCGGACTCAACGTACCCATCTGTCCCACTTGTCGCGGCACCCAAGGTATGTGCATCTGTAGCGAATGAGCTGATCGATCTTTCCGTCTCTCCGTGGTTTTACAGCTACAAGTTCAGTCGCTCGTCGTCCAGGTAATATCCTAAGCGGTGCTGAGGTTGTATCAAACCCAGGGGCACTGGTTTGTCAGATCGACCGCTGCAGGCCGCGGATTTTGGCAGCTGGGCGCGGCAGCCCGAAGACGGTAAAGCGGGTGCATAGTCTCCGGACAAAGGTCCGGATGGTCCTTGAGAAGGGGAAGTATCACCTTCATGCGGCGGCTCGAGAGGGCGGCGATGACGATGCAGCATCGGTCCCGGAAAGAGAATCACGACGTAGACCTTGTCGACGTAGCCCTTAGACGGGGAGGTTTTTGTCATGAACGACAGCCGTTTTTCCTGGCAGCAAGGGTCGCCGGCGGAGGACGGCTTTGACAGTAAGCGACTGCAGGTATGGCAAGACGAACTGATCCGTCATAACACCAAGTGTCTGCTACTCATACGAAATGATCGCATCGTGTTGGAGTGGTATGCGCCAGGGTACGGCCCTGATATCGCGCATTATACAGCGTCGCTGGCCAAGTCGTTGGTCGGTGGCATGAGCTTGGCTTTAGCCATGGACGACGACCTGATCCATCCGCGGCAGAAGGCGGCCGACTTCATACCGTCCTGGCGCGCTGATCCGCAAAAATCGCAGATTACCGTCGAGCACTTAGCTACGCATACGTCCGGACTGGTGGATGCGCACCAGGATAATGTCCCGCACAACCACGAAGAAGGTTGGATGGGAGCCTTTTGGCGAGGTCGAGATCCGGATTCCGGCTGCAATTCCTATGCCATTGCCATTAACGAAGCGCCGCTGGTTGCCGAGCCAGGCACTAAGTTCATCTACAGCAACCCCGGTATGGCGGCGCTTGCCTATGCCGTCACGGCCAGTTTGCAAGGTACGGCCTATCCGGACATACGCACCTTGCTGAAGCAACGGATGATGCGGCCGATCGGCGTAGACGACAGGACATGGTCGGTAGGATACGGACACACCTTTATGTACAACGGATTGCCGTTGGTCGCGAACTGGGGAGGTGGATCGTACACGCCTCGGGCCGTCGCTGCCGTAGGCAGGCTGTTGTTGCGCCGAGGCGACTGGGATGGCCGGCGGCTTTTATCAGAGGAAACGGTAGATAGGATGCTTGCCCATCACGGCACTCCGCTGCCGCGCCGCAGGGAAGTCAATCGTTGGCCGGTGCCCGTGCTCGGCTGGTACACCAATGCCGACGGAGTATGGCCACAGGTGCCGGTTGACACTTTCTGCGGATTAGGCGCGGGGCATCAATTCATGGCCGTCATGCCCAGTTTGAACCTTATCGTAGTGCGTAACGGCGGACAGCTGATTCCCGATGCCGGCACATGGCGTCCCATTGAGGAGCTGCTCCTCAATCCGCTCATGGCGGCATTGACCTAGCTGATCCGCCGGGTCATTGAGCATAAGAACATAAGAAAGAGGCTGCCCGAGCAACTCTTTTAGGGCAGCCTCCGGTCTTTTCGCTTACAACTTCACCTTGCTCAACATCACCGGAGAGGCCTCGTCCTTGGAAAATGGTCGCAACCGCACGGCGAAGTTGAAGTTCTCCGGCTTTAACTGGTATTGGGGCAGCGGCCCCGGTCCGCAGCTGTTGCTGCCCAAACCGTGATGGCGATAATCCAGATGGAAGTAGATGCAGTCTCTCGGAACCAGTAGGTGATGATGAGTGGCTCGGTCAAGATCATCCTGGCTGTAGCGGTGAGCGCTGAAGTTGATCAGCGGTCTTCCGCACGCCAAAAGGCCCATGCCCCGGACATTGGTCGCCGCTACCCAACGCACGTCGGTGCGATTCCCGTTGTCCTGAGGGGAGATGTAGGGCGTGAAGAGCTCATCCACCGTAGCTTTGTAGACCCCGACGGGATTGGCGAGCTTACTGTCGCAGTAGCATTCGCCGGGTCCGCGTCCATACCAGCTGAAGTGCTCGAGCTCTTTGGGCAAGGTCATCTCCAAACCGATGCGCGGTAGCATCGGGAATTCACCGACCGGAGTGCCGGACACCTCCAGGATCAGATCGCCCGTTGCATAGAGCGTGTACTCGTAGCGGCAGATGATGGCCCTCTCCGAGGTGGGCGGGGCGATTCTGACTTGCACTTCCCACTTCACGGCCTTGGGTTCCACGGCGGTGATGCGGCACTGATCCACGCGATGAGTGAGTTGATCCAGACCGGCTTTTCGCCACTCACGCTGGATGTTGCGATCGTTGTCGATCGGGGCTCGCCAGAAAAGCAGCTTCGGTCCGGTCTTAAACAACCCGAATCCGTGATAGCTCCAACTGTCGATCACGCCGTAGAGCTTGTCAAAGACCAGGCTGAAGTGCCCGCCGTCGACAGTGATGGAATGCTCATTCTCCTCGCAGCGCAAAGCGGGTGCGCTGTCCAGATTGAGGGCATAGTCGGAAGGTGCGGCAAAGGGTAGGAGAAACTGAGCAAAGGCCACTTCATGTCCCCGAGGAGCCCATGTCGTGTCGCTGGCCAGGGTGAAGCTCAGATTCAACCAATACTCGGCTCCCGGCTTGAGTATGGCCGGCCGTTTGTAGGATATGGTCACCTTTTGTGATTCACCGGCAGGAATATGCGGCAGGTCAAAATCCCCTGAAGCGATGACCGTTCCGTCGGCTTCCACGCTCCAAGAAGCGCGCAGATGATCCAGGGAGAGGAAATCGTAGCGATTGGTGATCTGAACCTCGCCCTTATCGAGATCCACGGCCTCTACCTTGACGGGCTCCAGGACCTTTTTGTACTCAATCATTCCCGGCGAGGGGATGCGATCGGGGGAGACGAGGCCGTCCACCACGAAATTGCCATCGTTGGGCACATCGCCGAAATCCCCGCCATAGGCAAACCATTCCTGTCCGTCTTCCGTGACTTGGCGCAGGGCATGGTCGGCAAACTCCCAGACGAAACCGCCTTGAAGCCGCGGGTATTTATAGAAGGTCTCCCAGTATTCTTTCAGACCGCCCGGACCGTTGCCCATGGCATGCGCGTACTCACACAAAAAGACCGGCTTACTGTAGTCTTCCACTTCACCCAACTCGATGCATCTTTCAACCGAGCTGTACATGGCGCTGAAGAAGTCCACAACCTCCGTCTCCAGATCCCGATCGTAGTGCAAAGGTCGGGTGGGATCCGCCTCGCGGGCCCAAGCGGCCATCGCTTTGATGTTCGGACCGTAACCGGATTCATTGCCCAATGACCAGATGATGACGGAAGGATGGTTCTTGTCGCGCTCGACCATGCGCCTTATGCGATCCACGTAGGCGTCTTCCCACTCCGGATCGTCTGTGAGACGATTGCTGCCGGTGGAGCCAAAGCCGTGGCATTCCAAGTCAGCTTCATCTATGACATAAATCCCGTATAGATCGCACAGATCATACCAGCGCGGATCATTGGGATAGTGGGATGTGCGCACGGCGTTGATATTGTGACGCTTCATGAGCAGAATGTCGCGGACCATGGCGTCCATCGACACCGCTCGGCCCAAATCGGGGTGGTTGTCGTGTCTGTTCACGCCTTTGAGCATGACACGCACGCCGTTGACGAGCAGGTTGCCGTCTTTGATCTCCACCGAGCGGAAACCGACCTTACAAGTTTTCACTTCCAGCACATTACCGCTGTTGTCTTTGAGCGTGATCAAAAGCGTGTATAAGTACGGATCCTCAGCTGACCATTTCCGTGGGCTTTTCACCGGGCTTTCCAGATCCACGGTCACGGTATCCTGAGCCGCCACGTTGAAGCGGGCTTCAAGCGGAGCGGCAAACACTGACTGCAGCTCATCGTCTAACAAGACCAGCTCCACCCGGTGATCCTTCCGGTCTCGATCGGTATAGTTGTTGATCACCGTCCGCACTTGCAACGTGGCGTCGCGGTAGTGTCCATCGAGTAGCGTCCGGACGGTAAAATCAAAAAGATGCACGTTGGGAGCGGCGATCAAATAGACGTCACGGAAGATTCCGCTCAACCACCAGTGGTCCTGGTCTTCCAGGTAACTGCCGTCCGACCACTGGTAGACCCGGACCGCCAAGGTGTTCTTGCCGGGACGAATATACGAGGTGACGTCAAACTCAGCCGGCAGCCGGCTGCCCTTGCTGAATCCGACTTCCTGACCGTTGATCCAGACGTGGAAGGCGGAATCAACGCCGGCAAAGTGGAGGAATACCCGTCGGCCTTCCCAATCTTCGGGGATGACAAACTCCCGCCGATAGATCCCAGTGGGGTTTTCCGTGGGTACCCGAGGCGGATCGACAGGGAACGGATAGACGCTGTTGGTGTAGTGAGGATAGCCGTATCCCTGGAGCTGCCAATGCCCCGGCACTTCAATGTCTTCCCAGGCGTCGGCGTCGAAGTTCTTTTCGAAGAACCCCGGCGGCGAGAGCGCGGGAGTGGGAGCGTAGCAGAACTTCCACTTTCCGTTCAACAGTTGAAACCACGGAGAAGCATCTCGCTCTCCCGTTAGGGCGCCGGCCGCATCCGGGTAGGGCAGTGCGGTAGCCCGGGGTGCGACGCGGTTTTTGGCCAGCAGACGATGGTTTTCCCAGTCGTTCACAGCGGTCAACCTCCCGGCGTGATGGTCTGAGGTATATTACGCGAAGCCGAGCAAAGAACCGATCTGGTAGACCCCCACGGCCATGATCCAACCCAGGAGCAAAAGATAGCCGACCGCGATGGCTGTCCAAGTCCTGGAGCCGGTCTCTTGGCGGATGGCTCCGATGGTGGCTATGCACGGAATGTAGATCAGAGTCATCACCAAGAAGGCGTAGGCCGTCAGGGGCGTCCAGTGGGTCTGGATCGCGCTTGCAAGAGTACCTTCGCCGGCGCCATAGAGAACTCCTAGGGTACCGACCACCATCTCTTTCGCCACGACGCCGAAAAGAAGGGCGGTGGCCGCCTGCCAGGTGCCAAAGCCTGCGGGCTTGAGTATCGGAGCGATGACGCGCCCGATCCGGGCCAGCAAAGAATCAGGGCTGCCGGGCTCAACGCCGTAGGGCAGGCTGGACATGGCCCAGACTACGATTACGCCCAACAGGATGATCGTACCGGCCTTTTGCAGAAACTCTCTGCCCCTTTCCCAGGTTTGCAAAAAGACGACGGACACCTTAGGCATCCTATAAGGCGGCAACTCCATAACAAAGGCCGATGTGCCATCGGGCTTGAGAATGAGGCTAAGGATCTTGGCTACGATCAGGGCCAAGACAACTCCCAAGGCATAGAGCGAAAAGACCACCAGGCCCCGCCTTTGACTGAAGAAGGTAGTGGCAAACAAGACATACACCGGGAGGCGGGCGGAGCAGGAGATGAGCGGATTGACCAGGATCGATATCAGCCGATCGCGCTGGTCTTCAAGACCGCGGGCAGCCAGAATACCTGTCACGTTGCAACCAAAGCCCAGGATCATGGGGATGAACGCTTGGCCGTGCAATCCGGCTTTTTTCATAAACCCGTCTGAGATCAGAGCCGCCCGGGCCATATAACCGATGTCTTCGAGAAGAGAGATAGCAAAAAACAGCAAAAAGATGGGAGGCACGAACTCAAGCACCGCGCCGAGACCTCCGAGGACGGCGTCAATCAAAAAAGCGGAGAGGATACCCTCGGGCAATATACTGCCGACCCATTCGGCGAGTGAGTCCAGGGCTAGGATCATGAGCTCTGCCAGAGGTTCACTCAGAGTAAACGTGAACTGAAAAACGAGGAAGATGACACCGAAGAAGATAGGAAAACCGAGCCAGGGATGGAGCAGTATGCTGTCAATGCGCTGTGAGCGCGTCAATTTGGTACTGTCGGGCGTCCGTTTGACCACCGCTTTGGTGATATCCGCCGCTTTGTCATAGCGACGGGCAGTAGCCGCATCATCGGCTTTGATCAGCCCGTTGGAAGTCGCTTTACGCCCGGTCGGCCGCTTTTGGCGGGCTACTTCAGTGGCTGCATCCAGCAGTTCTTGGACCCCCTGCCCGGTGATGGCCACCGTAGGCACTACGGGAACGCCCAACATTTTGGACAAGGCTTCCAAATCGATGTCAAAGCCCAGGGCCTGTGCTTCATCGAACATGTTGAGTGCCACGACCAGGGGCACCTGCAGTTCGAGCAGCTGAAGGGTCAGATAGAGGTTGCGCTCCAGGTTTGTCGCATCGACAACGTTGATCACCGCGTCAGGGTCCTGGGTGGTGAGATAATCACGGGCAATGGTTTCATCAATGGCTTGAGAGCTGAGGCTGTAGGCTCCCGGGAGATCGACAATATGCAAGAAACTGCCCTTGTGATTCACGCGTCCTTCCTTCTTTTCGACGGTGACACCGGGCCAGTTTCCTACATGCTGCCGGGAACCCGTAATGGCATTAAACAAAGCGGTCTTTCCCGCGTTGGGATTACCGGCAATGGCAACAACAAACCGATCGGTCTGCGTGACAAGCTTGGGGATGGCCATGTTGTCGCTCAAACCTCCTCTTTCTCGCTCGCGACATCAACAGCGGCCTTGCCGCCGGCGGCGGAAACGTCTTCCCATGCCGCCCATGCCGCGACGACCGTGCCCTAAACCGGGGCCTCGCTGCGGCTCTATGGGCACAACGCTCTCCGGACTCATCAACACTTCGGCAGCCTCTCTGCGCCGCAAGGCGAGGCGATATCCCCTTGTGTTGACAATGATGGGATCGCCGAGGGGAGCTGATCCCTCGAAATAGACCTTTGTACCCGGAGTCAGACCCATATCCATGAGTTTGCGTTTGAGCGGACCTCGGCACCCGATGGTTAGAATGGTTCCTTGCTCTCCGGGATGCAGTGCAGCCAAGGGAACGGGATCTGTTGGTGGTTGTTTTTCCGTCATCGCTTCGTCCTCTTTTTCGTTTTTTCCATGAAGTTGATCAAACAGGCCATGGTCTTGGCGCTGACCACGTGCTCGATTTGGCAGGCGTCTTTCTCCGCCGTTTCCTCGTCAACTCCGAGAACGTCGGTGAGAAAGGATTTTATGGCCATATGCCTTTTGCGAATGACCTCTGCCGCTGCGATGCCGTCATCCGTGAGATAGACCGGACCGTATTTTTCCCTTCTGGCCAGACGCCGTTCAACAAGAAGACTTATCGCCTGGTTGACGCTGGCTTTCGACACGTCAAGCCTGTCGGCGATATCCGTAGTGCGGGCCCCTCCGTCTTCACAGCTCAACTCAAGGACCGCTTCAAGATAGTCTTCAAGTGACGGTGATATTCCGGCTCGTCGATGTGTCATGATCAGTCTCTTCCTGCTCGAGTGGACTTCAGAGCGAGTTAGGTATGACTAACTTAGCTCTGCCTCTAATGTACGGGCTCAACTCTTGGGAGTCAAGATGAAAAGGCGTTTTTCCCGGTGCGAATTCATGAATCAAGATCAGCGACTTTGGGCTGCAGGCCTTTCAGCGGTCGGTAGCCAATATTGTCGACTAAGGAGGGATGGATGCTGCGATGCCCAGGCGCTTTTCGTCTGTCTTTGACATCGTCGGTCCGGTCATGGTCGGGCCTTCCAGTTCACATACCGCGGGCGCTGGGGCTGTCCCAAAAGGTCGGCCCCTCGTCTCTTTTAGCTCGCGTCTCGGCTT
>ERZ773359.1391-NODE-1391-length-33587-cov-138.060897_pt1 | contig 33587 bp, 30 predicted proteins | sample MGYA00374955_ERZ773359 | MGnify/ENA primary metagenome ERZ773359 (study PRJEB29098, sample SAMN04486028) | biogas fermenter metagenome | study: EMG produced TPA metagenomics assembly of the Biogas fermentation microbial communities from Germany - Plant 4 DNA1...
TTATATATTTTGAATGAACACGCAGAATCCTGCTTTGGTGTGACAGTGTGACAGGGGACGGTGACCTGTCACATGGCTTTGAGTGTTTTCTTAAGAATGTCCGCATCAGCAAGTAGACTTTCTTTATTTAGAAGGGTTTACTTGGTATACGCCATGTGACAGGTCACCGTCCCCTGTCACGCCCTGTCACGCTCAGACCCCTGTCCCCGCATCAAGAATTTACAAAAACTAAACTTGCCTTTATTTGTTGCCTGTGCTACTATTTGGCTTAAATAAACTTGATATATGACACTCTTATCCAGAGAGGCTGAGGGACTGGCCCAATGACGCCCGGCAACCGGCAGTCTGTTGACTGAGAAGGTGCCAATTCCAGCAAAGCAATATCCGCTTTGGAAGATGAGAGGTGGTGAAAACTGAATACCAGTGCCTCTCTAACCAAAGAGAGGCTTTTTGTTTACCTTTACACGGATCTTTAAGCACGCTTGTATCTTCTAACATCAAAGGAGGACGATTATGACAAAACGACTTGGTTTTGACACTTTGCAGGTGCACGGCGGCACAGTGCCCGATCCGGCCACCGGATCCCGAGCTGTGCCCATCTACCAGACAACATCTTATGTTTTTCAGGACGCGGATCATGCCGCCAGGCTTTTTGCTTTGGCAGAGCCGGGCAATATCTATACCAGGATCATGAATCCGACCACTGATGTTTTCGAACAGAGAATGGCTGTGCTGGAAGGCGGTGTGGGAGCTTTGGCGACGGCATCTGGTTCCGCAGCCATAATGTATGCGGTGATGAATATTGCCGGCTGTGGGGATGAAATCGTTGCCGCCGGCACCTTGTACGGTGGTACATACAACCTCTTCGCGGTTACCCTGCCAAAGTTCGGCATCAAGACCGTGTTCGTAAATCCTGATGAACCGGCTAATTTTGCGGCGGCGATCACTGACCGGACCAAAGCGGTGTTTGTGGAGACCATTGGCAATCCAGAGGCCAATGTTGTCGATCTGGAAGCGGTGGCGGCCGCAGCTCATGATCACGGCATTCCTTTCATCGTGGACAACACTTTCGCCACGCCGTATCTATGCCGGCCGATCGAACACGGCGCCGATATAGTCGTCCATTCAGCGACCAAGTTCATTGGCGGGCACGGCACATCTATCGGTGGAGTGATTGTCGACTCCGGCAATTTCGACTGGGCTGCCAGCGGCAAGTTCCCGGGGTTGACCGAGCCCGACTCGTCATACCACGGACTCCGCTACACCGAATCTTTCGGAAACGCAGCGTATATTGTCAAGGCCAGGGCGCAGCTTTTGCGGGATACAGGCGCTTGTTTGAGCCCTTTCAACGCTTTCCTGTTCATTCAAGGCCTAGAGACCCTTTCCCTCCGGATGCAAAAGCATGTGGCGAACGCGAGGCGGATCGCCGAGTTCTTGAATGATCATCCTCAGGTTGCGTGGGTGAAATACCCCAGCCTCAAAGGGAACAAGTACTACGATTTGGCGGAAAAATACCTGCCGAAAGGCGCCGGGGCCATTTTCTCCTTCGGAATCAAAGGTGGGTTGGAAGCAGGGAAGCGGTTTATCGAAAGTCTGGAGCTGTTCTCGTTCCTGGCCAATGTGGGGGATGCCAAGTCTCTGGTGATCCACCCAGCGAGCACAACTCACGCTCAGCTGTCCGAAGCGGAGCAGCGGGCAAGCGGTGTCACACCCGACATGATCCGCCTGTCCATCGGCATAGAAGATGTGGAAGATTTGATCGCCGATTTGGACCAGGCGTTGGCCAAAAGCAGCAGTTAGATTGGCTGGAGTGTGTTGAACGTTGGATACGGATGGAAAGGGGGAACTAAGGCATGCCAGTCAAGATCCCAAACGATTTGCCGGCGAAAGAAGTCTTGACCCGGGAAAACATCTTCGTCATGGATGAGAGCAGAGCGCTCAGCCAGGATATCCGTCCTCTTCGGATCGCGATTTTAAACCTGATGCCGACCAAAATAGAAACTGAAATACAGCTTTTGCGCCTGATCGGCAACACACCGCTGCAAGTGGAGATTGTCCTGGTCCACCCGGAGACTTATCAATCAAAGAATACGCCGGCGGAGTACTTGTACCGGTTTTACCAGACATTCAGCGCTATTCAAAACGATCGGTTCGACGGGATGATCATCACTGGGGCTCCTGTTGAACAGATGGAGTTTGAAGAAGTTGCATATTGGGATGAATTGGCGCAGATCATGGAATGGTCGAAGAGAAATGTGACATCGGTGCTGCATATCTGCTGGGGAGCGCAGGCGGGGCTGTACTACCACTACGGGATACCGAAGTATCCGCTTCCGGCAAAACAGTTCGGTGTCTTCACCCATTATGCGGCGGAGGCAAATGTGCCGCTGCTAAGGGGTTTTGACGACCGTTTCTACATGCCCCATTCACGGCACACGGAGATCAGGCGGGAAGACATCGAGAAAGTGGAGGACTTGATCATTCTTGCCGAATCGGAAGAAGCGGGGGTGTGTATTGTAGCCGACAGATACGGCAGCCAGATCTTTGTCACCGGGCATGCCGAGTATGATCCTCACACACTGCAGAACGAGTATCAACGGGATGTGCAAAAAGGGCTGCCGATTGACATCCCAAAGAACTATTACCCGCAGGACGATCCAAACCAACCGCCGTTGGTGCTGTGGCGCAGCCATGCCAATTTGCTGTTTGCCAACTGGCTCAACTATTATGTGTACCAAGTGACTCCGTATGATTTGGACGATTTGCTGAGATGAGGCGTGACAGGGGACGGTGACCCGTCACACCCGGATATGAGGTGTGACAGGTCACCGTCCCCTGTACCAAACCCTGCCAAAGAACCTATACCATTGCAAAGACTTATGGTAAAATATGGAAATATGAAATACAGATCTGCAATTAGGATGTGATTCTATGGCAGGCAACATGCTAAATCAGTACATGGATCTTAAGCGGATTGAGTTCGTTGTTACCAATGCATGTACTAGCCGCTGCAAACACTGCTCGTTTGGGGATACATTGAACAAACAGCCACAGCATATCGACAAAGACGCAGCGACAGCAGCCGTATCAGCGCTGGCAGATGCGTATGATATCGGGTCTGTAATGACCTTCGGGGGAGAACCGCTGTTATTTCCCGACATCGTCTGCGCCATCCATCAAACCGCGTCTGAGAAAGGCATACCACAAAGGCAAGTGATAACCAACGGCTATTTCACTCGAGACCACGAGAAGATCCTGGCCGTTGCCAAAGCATTGAAACAGAGTGGTGTCAACTCACTGCTGCTGTCCATAGATGCCTTCCATAGAGAGCACATTCCTCTCGACAGGGTATACCCCTTCGCCAAGGCGCTTAAGGATGAAAACATCAGCGGCTTTAGCCTGCATCCAGCATGGGTAGTGGAGCGCCAACATGTAAACAGGTATAATGCGCAAACCGAGGAGTGCCTCGATTACTTTGCTGATCTGCAAATACCTGTTTCCAATGGTAACGACATCTCCCCCTCGGGTAACGCGGTAGTTTATCTATCCGAATTCTATCCGAAGGAGCCGCTTGACTCGGGCTTTAGGTGCGGCGAAGCTCCATACACGGTAAAGCTCGACAATGTCAGGACAATCGCCATCAACCCCAACGGCGATGTGATTGTATGCTGTTTTGTTATTGGCAACCTATATCAGAACAGCATTGTCGATATAGTCAAAGCATATGACCCATTCAGAAATCCCCTGATGGTGACGCTGATGCAGGATGGTATCACTGGACTCATTCAATTAGCAGAAACGCATGGTATAGAAGTAGATACCGCATCCTTTTATTCCGAATGCGATCTATGCCAGTATATAGTCAAGACTCTCATGTGACAGGGTCTTGTGACAGGATGTTATTGGGGTGTGACGGGAGGTGACAGGGGACGGTTCCTTGTACCGCTCCGGGCAGCTTTGGTGCTTCTTACTCGGAGAAGACGCGAAAAGCCGCGACCTGTTACTGTTTGAAATTAATTGCGCAAATATCGATGCAGAGGAAGTGGTACAAGGAACCGTCCCCTGTACCACCCTGTAACAACGAACAAAGGTGGAATTATCAACATGTTTCAGCTTGTAAAAGAAGACTTGCTGCATATTGTCCTCGTGGATTATTAACTCAAATCCTCAATATAATATCCTGGAAAACGGCATCCCTACACGGTCGAAAAGCGGAAGCAAAAAGCCAGTTCCTCAACCAAAATACTGAAAGCTGCCTCATCTGCTTGGAGAACAAGTATGTCGGTATTATCGACTTTCTAGAAAGCAATCCAAGTGACAACTGCCCCTGGATCGGCTTGTTGATGATCCATGGGAAATATCATCGCAAAGGATATGGTAATACTGCGTACAACCTATTTGAGGAAAAGCTGAAACAGCATGGCTATGACAAGGTCCACATCGGTATATTAACCGATAACGTGGGCGCCAAAAGGTTCTGGACCTCCTTAGGTTTTCGGTTTTATACTTACAAGCTGTGGCAGGGAAAAACTATTGAGTGTTATGAAAAACAATTGTAGATTGACTGTAAGGCTGTACTGAAGGTGGTGCCTCCGATGACAAGTATATTCTTTGTTCGGCATGCTCAGCCGGATATTGCATGGGAAGATGACCGGACAAGGCCCTTGACTGACGTTGGCCTGGAAGATAGTAAAATAGTCACGGCAGTGCTGGAGAAGTATACAATCGATGTGTTTTATTCCAGCCCATATAAGCGAAGCATAGACACGATCCGAGATTGCGCCGACAGATTTAAGAAAAGTATACAGGTTGATGAACGATTTCGAGAGCGCGAAAAAGGGATAAACAGCCTTCAGTATCTGGAGAAACGCTGGCAGGATTTTAGTTTTGCCGAAGAGAACGGGGAAAGCCTTGCAAGTGTGCAGCAAAGAAACATCGAAGCGCTGATCGAGATTCTAAACAAGCATCAGGACAAAAATATTGTCATTGGCACACACGGCACTGCTCTAAGCACTGTCTTGCATTACTATGATTCGTCGTTTGGGTTGGAAGGTTTTAAAAGGATATGGTTCAGCATGCCGTACATTATCCGACTGGATTTTGACGGAGAAAGATTGATAAAGACAACTGAGCTGTTGAAAGTTGATAGAGGTTACCGTTGAGGGTTGGGGCTGGGAGTCCCCACAGCAGGACCTTGTAATGTGTATACCAAATTGTCAGATCAGAATTGACATAAAGGTGTGATTCTATGTATGAAGTCCCGCATGAAAGCTTGCACGCACATATCCATTACTTGGAGATGCAGCTGCTTCAGCCCAATATAAGGCAATGCCGCAATGAACTTGACCGATTACTTGCTGAGGACTTTGTCGAGTTCGGCAGTTCGGACAGGGTTTATGATAAAGACGAGGTGGTGACAGGGGGTGACAGGTCACCGTCCCCTGTCACGTCACGCACTTCTTTCTGGCAAGCTCGATCTGTTTTCTTACCTCTTCGGGGGAAGTGCCCGCATAGCTGGTGCGGCGGGCTACCACTGCCTGAGGATCAAGGGCTTGGTAGATGTCGGTGTCGAACAAGGGGCTGAACTGTCTGTACTCTTCCAGAGACAGCTGGGAAAGGTACTTATTCGAGCTGATGGCGTGGCGGATCAACCGGCCGACTGTCTCGTGGGCTTCGCGGAACGGCATTCCTTTGTTTGTGAGATAATCCGCCGCGTCGGTGGCGTTGGCGTAATCTTCCGCGACAGCCTGCAGCATCGCGCTGGTGTTCACCTTCATGGTTGCTAAAAGGGGTGCCAGGATCCGAAGGGATCGTGTTACAGTGTCGGCGGTGTCGAACATCCCCTCTTTGTCTTCCTGTAGATCCTTGTTGTAGGCGAGGGGCAGCCCTTTCAACACGGTGAGCATGGCGATGAGATTGCCGTATACCCTGCCTGTTTTGCCCCGCAGCAGTTCCGGCACATCTGGGTTCTTCTTCTGCGGCATGATGCTGGAGCCGGTGCAGTAGGCGTCGTCCAGTTCGACCAACTGGAATTCCTGACTGCTCCAGATGACGAGTTCTTCCGCTAGGCGGGAGATATGCATCATCAGCATGGCGGAGTTGCTTAAGAATTCAACGATGAAGTCGCGGTCGCTGACAGCGTCGATGCTGTTTGGATAAACAGCGGCAAAACCGAGAAGTCTAGCTGTCAAGTGCCGGTCGATGGGGAAAGCGGTCCCGGCCAATGCACAGGCTCCCAAAGGTGAGATGTCGATCCGCTTGAGACTTTCAGTGAAGCGCTCTTTGTCCCGCTGGAACATCCAAAAATAAGCCAGCAGGTGGTGGGCGAAGGATATGGGCTGCGCACGCTGAAGATGAGTGTATCCCGGAACAAGTGTGTGTACATGGGCGGCGGCTTGATCGAGGATACTTCGCTGGACCTGTTCCAGAAGCTGGACCAGCTCTTGCACTTTGCCTTTTAAATATAGATGCATGTCAGTCGCTACCTGATCGTTGCGGCTGCGGGCTGTGTGGAGCTTGCCGGCTGTGGGGCCGATGGTGTCGTGCAGCAGCTTCTCAATATTCATATGAATGTCTTCCTGGGAGATGTCCCAGGTTATTTTTCCCTCTTCCACCTGCTTAAGGATTTCCTGTAAACCTTCCCGAATCTTCTCAGCATCTTCGGGAGCCAGAATGCCGCAGTCCGCCAGCATTTGGACATGGGCCAGGCTGCCGGTGATGTCTTCCTTCGCAAGTTTGTGATCAAAGCCAATGGAGGCGGTGAACTCGTCTACGAGCTTTTCGGTAGGTTTAGCAAAACGTCCTCCCCAGAGTTTTGCTGTAGGTGGTTTGGCCATGTGTGATCCCTCCACGATCTATCTACTGGATGCTTGTGGGCGGCGGCGTATACCTGCGACGGCAGCCCCCAGAGTTTGATAAAGCCTACGGCGGCGTTGTGGTCAAAGGTGTTTTCCATCGAATATGTGGCCAGGCCCCGCTGGTACAGGCTGTAATCGGACCAGCGCCCCACAACGGTTTGGCTGCCTTTGTAGAGTTTTACCCTGATCTTGCCGGTGACATGATGCTGTGTTTGCTGTATGAAGGCCTGCAGCGCCGCGGTCAATGGCGAGAACCACAAGCCGTCGTAGATCATCTGCGTGAACCGTTGATCGATGATGGCTTTGAACTCCGTGACGTCCCGGGGCAGGGTGAAGTGTTCCAGCTCCTTGTGGGCGTTGATCAAGATCACGGCGGCGGGGTTTTCATAAATCTCTCTTGACTTAATGCCCACCAAGCGGCTTTCGATGTGGTCGATCCTGCCTACACCATGCCTGCCTCCGATTTCATTCAGCGTTTCAATCAAGGCGACCAGATCCATTGCTTGTCCATTCAATTGGACCGGGCAGCCCTGTATGAATTCGATGTCGACGTACTCCGGTTCGTCTGGCGACTCGGCAGGCGCCTTGGTGAGGGAGAAAGCTGCTTCGGGGGGCTCGACGCCTGCGTCTTCCAGCACACCGCCTTCGCAGGCACGGCCCCAGATGTTGGCGTCGATGGAGAAGGGGTTGTCCTTTTTGACTGGGATGGGAATACCGTGCGCTTCGGCGTATTGAATCTCTTCTTCCCTGGACATGCCCCAATCGCGGATTACGCCGATGATCGCCAGTTCCGGGGCGAGGGAGCTGATGCCCACTTCGAGCCGCACCTGGTCGTTGCCTTTGCCGGTGCAGCCGTGGGCGATTGCCGCGGCCCCTTCTTGTTTGGCGATTTCCACAAGTTTCTTGGCAATCAGTGGCCTGCCGAGGGAAGTGGATAACGGGTACTTGCCTTCATAGAGCGCGTTGGCTTTAAGGGCGGGCAGGATGTATTCATGGGCGAACTCGGCTTTGGCGTCGATGATGATTGTCTTTGCGGCTCCTGCTCTTGCGGCTCGTTCCTCCAGGAGTTTGTGGTCTTTGGTTTCGCCGAGGTCGATGCAGCAGGCGATCACATCGAAGCCGTAATGCTCCTGCAGCCATTTGACGGCGACGGAAGTATCCAGGCCGCCCGAGTAGGCTAACACGACTTTGGGTTTGCTTTCGCAAGCTGCTTTGTGGATATTGCTTACATTGGCTGCGTTAGTGACATTGGCTGCGTTCGTCACCTTGGTTGCGTTGATCACATTGACCGCCTCGGCTGCATTGACTGCATTGGTCATATTGCTCATAGTGTGTGGCTCCTTTATGGTATAGGAATATATATTCCATTGTAAGGCATAAATATACAGTACACAAGTAGGGTGTTTGGGATTTTTATGTTAAGTTTTGTGGAACGTGGTTTCAATGACAGAGCTAAACTCAGCGCCAAACGCGGCGACTGATGCATCGCCTGATGCATTGCATGATGCATCGCATGATGCGGCTCCGCAACGTCACACTCGGCGCCAAGTGCGCCTGGCGCGGCGCCAGATTGAGCCACACAGCGTGTAGAAATAAGATGAGATTCACACATGGAATGGTTTGAGAGTATGCTAGTATTAGGTACCAGTAGGTGCAGCCGATTCGCGCATTGGCAAGCCAACGAGCTGGGGTGGTACAGGTAACCATCCCCTGTACCACCCTCTCGACTATAGCAGCAATAGGAGCAGCAAAACGATTAGGAGCAGAATCAAGAGAACAATCACGAGTACATTGATGGGCAGCTGGTAGCGTACTTGGGCAATGGCGAAGTCTGATCCACCTGTGACAATGACACGGTCGATCGATTCTCCGATGCGGGCGAACAGGCGGGCACCGCTGTTGCCGTTCACAGTCCGGGTGATCGATTCTACCAGTTGGTTACCCCTAAAGAAGTCAGCAGTAAACTCAATCTCGTCAAAGGGCGACGGCTCCAGTTCAAAGCCAAAGACGCGCACAGGGCGTGACAAAGTCATTTCCACCATGTTGGACTCCGAGTATAGCATATCCGGGTTAGGACTTTCGGAAAACGGCGGCGACGACCAGGTTGCCCACCCGTCGGGAACCGGGCCAGCTTTAATCAAAGGCACACTGAAATCCACTGTCAGGCGGTTGTCGGAGATAGAGTCATAAGAATCGCCAAAAGTAAGCCCTGAGATGTCGATCTTGGTGGTGGTCGCCTGGTAGGCCAGATCCGGGTTGTCGATTGGAGTCGCGGTGACCGCGATGGCGGCAGCGGCGGGTGCCGCGGACACAGCGGGTTTTATTGGCGCTGGGTTGGCGATGTTGCCTCTATTGCTGCCAGTCGCGGATAGTTCTTTAGCTTTGCTGGTGAGATTGCCCGTGAGGTTGCGCATATTCATTTCACCTCCCCTCCACAGGAGCGGATAATTAGTGCTTCACTTCATATTTATGCTCCATACGGGGGGGAGGCAATAACTTGGCTTTCCCGTTTCTAGCTAGCATAAACCTGGGTACTACCCAACGTCTTGACAGACAGACTCAACATGTGCTATCATTAGACCAGGTGGTATAGACCACATGGTCTAATTGCTTTTTATGCTCCATTTCCGAGGTGTTTCTCTTGAGAAAACGCACTTTCAACTACAAAGCACTGATAGGTGAACGCAATCCGCTTTTGCGCCACCACGAGCTTAAAGAAGCGGCGATCGACGAGTTTGCTTTAAAACGCTATGATGATGCGTCGCTTAACGATATCCTCAAAAAAGCCGGAATGAGCAAAGGGAGCTTCTATCACCATTTCGGGGATAAATTCGGGCTTTACTTGGCCATGGTGGACATCATCGCTCAGAAGAAGCTGTCCTTTTTCTATCCCCTCATGAACGAAAATCTTGAAACCAGCGATTTTTTTGGGACGCTCAAGGCAATCATGAAGGCAACCACCATGTTTATGCTTGCCGATGAGCGGATGTATCATATTTCGAACCGGCTGATGGAGGAGAACGATGTATTCCGCAGCAGGTTGTACAGCTTCTTTCCATTCGATTATTACAAGACGTTTAACGAATGGGTATATCAGGCGGTGCAGTCGGGGCAGGTCGACAGCCGGTTTCCTCCTGAGTTCGTGGCCCGATTGATTGAGGTCATGCTTGCCAACGTCCACAAACTTGTCTCTTCCGGAGATCCTGAGCACCTGCTGCAAACCGCGACCCAGGTGATAGATGTGATTCAGGGTGGGATATCACGGAAGCCTATTTAACAAGCCACTTAAGCAAGATAAGAGAAAGGGGTAGTACCATGCAAACCGCTTTCAGTGTCAAAGACCTGCAGTTTCGCTATCCATCCTCCGGCGCCGATGTGATCAAAGGTGTCACTTTTGATGTGCGGGAAGGTGAGATTTTTGGGCTGCTGGGCCCGTCAGGGGCAGGAAAATCGACTACGCAGAAGATCCTTGTAAAGCTGCTTGAGAATTATCGGGGCAGTATCAAGTATTTTGGACAGGATTTGAAGGATATGAATCATTCATTTTATGAAGAGATCGGTGTCGGGTTTGAGGTGCCGGTGCACTTCACCAAATTGACTGCCTTGGAGAATATGCAGTATTTCGCCGGCTTCTACCGACGCACCGCCAACATCCAGGAGCTGATGGAGCGAGTGGGCCTTTGGGAATACCGCAACATGAAGGTCGGCGAATACTCAAAGGGGATGAAGGTGCGCTTGAACTTTGTCCGGGCCATGCTCAACAACCCGCGGGTGCTGTTTCTCGACGAGGTGACCAACGGGCTGGATCCGAAGAATGCGCGGATTATCAAAGATATGATTGGGGAATACCGGGACCGGGGCGGGACGGTGTTTTTGACGACTCACCTGATGAACGATGTGGAGCAGCTGTGCGACCGTGTGGCGTTCTGTGTCGGCGGCCGGCTGGCTGAGATTTCCACCCCTCGGGATCTGAAGCTGAAGTACGGCAAGCGGGAAGTGAAGGTGGAATACCGGGACAACGGGGCTTTGGCCAGCGCTGTCTTTCCGCTCGATGGGATTGGGTTTAACGAGGAATTTCAGAATCTGTTGAGGACTGCCGAGATCGAGACGATTCACACAGGAGAGACGACGATGGAGGAAATTTTCATCATCGTGACGGGAGTTGAGCTTAATGAACAAGCTGGCCAAGCTGATTAAAGGCGAGATTAAGCGGTTGGTGCGGTACAAGATTCTGCCGGTGAGTTTAGCCACAACTGCTTTGTGGATTGGGCTGTTTTTGTTCGTTTCCGCTGCGGAGGCCAGGCAGATTGCTCCGCTGGTAATCTTTGTGGATGTGGCGGCAATGTCGGTTCTGCTGCTTGGGGCGTCACATCATCTGGAAAAGCAGGACGGAACGATCCGGACGATGATGGTCATGCCTGTGCCGTTGGGGCAGATTCTGACGGCAAAAACGGTGGCTTCGATGGTGCTGGCGCTGGAATCAACGGTTGTGACGGCTGTGGCTTTGTATGTGATTCACGGGATTACACTTGATTACGCTGCGCTGCTTTTGTTTGTGGTAGTGGCGGGGGCGGCCCATGCGGCGATCGGCTTTGCCCTTTCCCTGAACAGCAAGGACTTCAACTCGATGCTGGGGCTTTTGATGGTTTACATGTTCGTGTTTACTATTCCTTCGATTCTGTTTAGTTTCGGCATTGTCGACGCTAAGTACGAATGGCTGTTTATGATTTCACCGTCTCATTCGGCTCATCACTTGATCGCTTCTGCTGTGCGGGAGGATTATCAACTGGGCATGGTTTTCGGTGGTTGTTTGTATCTTGCGGTGTTGGCCGCTCTGCTGTTCAAGTTTGCCGTCTATCCAAAGTTCAAGAGCAATGCGGCGAGGGGGTAGTGGGATGCAGAAGTATTTGTCACTGCTTAGATATGAGGCGAAGACGATTGTGCGGGACCCCATCAATCTTTATATGTGCACGTATCCAGTTATGGTATTGCTGCTGTCCTGCTGGGTTTTTCCGATGATCTTCGAGTCGATGGATCCTGTGAAGGGAACGATGCTGAAGGTTTCGATGTTTGTTTTGCTTATCGTTGTTTTGGCGTTCGGGCCTTTTTTTCTGGCAGCGTTGGCTGCGTTTTTACTGTTGGATCACAAGGATGAGAACACATTGCATACGCTTTCGGTCACACCATTGGGGGCTGGGGGCTACCTCAGGTTTAAGATGGTGTATATCTATGTGATGGCGGTTGTGGGCGATGTGGCGGTCTTGCTGGGCACAAAGCTCCTTGTCGGCGACAAGTATGCGGTGATGGGTGTGTCGTTTTTTGGGAATATCGGGGTGGCGCACATTGTGGCGTTCGCCGCGGTGAATGCACTGTTCGCTCCGGCGCTGGGGCTTTTGCAGGGGGCGTTGGCCAGGAACAAAGTAGAGGGTTTTGCCATGATCAAGGGGACAGGTATTTTTGCGTTGGTGCCGGCTTTGATGGCCTTGGAGGCGTTTCAAGGCAGGCTGCAGTATGTGCTGGGAATTTTCCCGAATTTCTGGGCGATCCGGGCGATGTTGGTGAAGTTTATGCCTGTTGCGCTGGATGGGAACTTGAGTTTTCCGGTGTATCTGCTGATTGGCGCGGTGTACAATGCGGCAGTGCTGATTGTGTCGTATCGACTGTTTTTGCGTAGAGCCGAGTATTGAGGGCGTGAGAGGGCGTAGGGCGTGAGGGCGTGACAGGGGACGGTGACCTGTCACGCCCCTGTGTTTCACGCATATGTCGTACACACACCTGTCGCACGCAATCATGTCACACACGCCCCTATCGTACACACCCGTCACACCGGTGGATATGTGCTGCATGCAGATGTAGAAGAGGACGGGCGTGACAGGTCACCGTCCCCTGTCACGCTCTGTCACGCCTGTCACACCAGTGCAGCCTAGTACCGTCGTTTTGAGCTGTGAATCATGCGTATACTATTGCTGAGGAAGTAGATCTCAAGTCCATCCGCGGCAAGGGGGTCCTTACTTGTGAGAAGATATCTGGTGCTGATCCTTATAAGCACATTGATTCCAGTACTGCTTTCCTGTGCGGCATCTGCCAGCGTGACAGTCAGCTACACTCGAAAAGACCTTGACTCCGGTTTCAATGCTGCCGAAGCGGCCGAGGTCATACTGAACACGGATCGGATAAGCTTCACCGGCTCCGGTGTGGAAATTGACGGCAGTACAGTGCGCATTACACAGGGCGGCACTTATCTGGTTCAAGGAACCATACAGGACGGACAGCTTATTGTCGATGCCGGAGACAATGATGATGTGCAGCTAGTTTTAAACGGTGTCAGTTTAACATCTTCCACTCCTGCGGCGATTTATGTGATGAATGCTGACAAGGTGATTCTGACGCTGGCGCCCGGTACGGTCAACGTTATAGCCGATGGCCAGGCATCCACACCTGAACTTGATGCGGAAGATGTTAATGCAGCCGTCTTCAGCAAGGATGACCTCACCATTAACGGTGATGGAACATTGATTGTCCGCGGTAATTACCGCCACGGCATTGTCAGCAAAGATGACCTGAAGATAGTTTCTGGGACTATTGAGATCATGGCTGTTGGTGACGGGATCAAAGGCCGGGACCTGCTTGCCGTTAGAAATGGGAATATCTCCATCACAGCTCAGCAGGACGGCATGCAGTCGAACAACAATGCTGATCCGGAAAGAGGATTTGTGTATATCGAAAATGGGCAGATCGACATTACCGCCGAATTGGATGGCATCCAAGCCGCGACAGGCTTATATATCAAGGGCGGGACGATTACGATCAGATCTGGAGGTGGAAGTGCTGTTTCCAGCAATACTCCCGCTTGGGGCATGTGGGGTGGGGGAAGAGGGATGGCTTGGCCAGTCTGGCCGGCTGGGCCGTCTGATCCGTCCGGTTCCCAAGATACACCCAGTGCCAAGGGGTTGAAGGCGGGGGCGAGTATTGTAATTGACGGAGGCAGCATAAACATCGACTCGTCGGATGACGCAATCCATTCCAATGATCTGGTGATGATCAACGGGGGTGTGATCAGCGTCAGTTCTGGTGATGACGGGATTCATGCTGATTCACTCCTGGAGATTAATGGTGGAGAGATCACTCTGCATAAATGCTACGAGGGGCTGGAGAGCACTGTAATCGTGATCAATGATGGGGTGGTCCGCGTTTTAGGAGCGCGGGATGATGGGATCAACGCTGCCGGTGGTGTCGATGTGTCGGCTCTTGGCGGGCGGGTAGGCCAGAACCGCTTCATGTCGGAGGCGTATGGTGAGCTGTTCATCCATGGTGGCTATGTGTTTGTAAGCGCTGATGGAGACGGTATCGACTCGAACGGGCTGATTACAATCACCGGTGGGACTGTGATTGTGCATGGCCCGACCGACAGTTGGAATGCGGCACTGGATTATAACACGCAGTTCACGATTGAAGGAGGATTGCTGGTGGCGGCGGGCAGTGCCGGTATGGCGATGGCGCCGAGTGCCAGTTCGAGTCAAAAATCGATTGTGGTGAGGTTCAACAGCTTTCCTGCCCAGGAGATTGTGCATATCGCTTCGTCGGAAGATAATGAACCTATTGTGACTTTTAGGTCCAGCAAGACGTATCAGTCTTTGGTGGTGTCTTCGCCTTTGGTTGAAATGGATAAGACGTACATCATATACCGTGGAGGCAGCCATACGGGAGTGGAGATAGATGGGCTGTTTCTTGACGGAACATATACCCCGGGAATACAGATTGGTACAACCAGTGCAAGCAGCGGCCAAGGGCAGGGATTCGGGCCAGGCCGGGGACCAGGCTTCGGACAACCGGGAATGTGGGGAGTGCCAATGCCGCCGCAGAGATAGCAGTGGTGTGACAGAGGACGGTGACCTGTCACGCCCTCTGCCAATCTGACTAGAAGCAGGCCCGAGTGATGGCGGGTGTGTGCGGTATGTGGGGAATGTGGTGCATGTGCAGCATACAGATTACGACAGTCGGGCTATGTACAGGGCGTGACGTGGGCGTGACACGGGCGTGACAGGTCACCGTCCCCTGTCACACCGTGTCACACTACAGGTCCTTGGAATACACGAGAATGTCATCGCGCTTGTACCACCCGACCGATGTCCAGAAATGATGGCCGCTGGTGTTGTCGGCTATGACGAAAAGGTGGCACTTATTTATACCTTCTGCCTTGAGCTTTTCGAGGCTTTTTTCAATTAAGCTTCGCCCTATACCTTTTCCTCGGTACGCTTCGGCGACGGCCGCATGATAGATATATCCCCGGCGCCCGTCGTGGCCGCAGAGAACTGTTCCGATCAGTCGGTCTTCATGCTTGCAGACAAAGCTTAGTCCCTTGTTTCGATCAAGGAATTTTTCCAGGTTTTCCTTTGTATCAGCGTTACTTAGGCCAATTCCAGGGGTGCTGCGCCATAATTCGTACATGTCGTGGTAGTCGCTTGGCTGCATTTCTAAGATTGTCACATTTGCGTTAGACATGGTCGAGTCCTCCTAAACAGCTCTGGAACAGGGTTGGTGCCAAGAATGGCGCAATGGATGGTGAAGGACGGTTACGTGTACCAATAAAGCGGTGCAGGTAACCGTCCCTTGTTGTTTTCTGTCATTCTAATGCCATTCCTGTCATTACACCCGGCCGCTTTAGAACTTTACTACCCGCGGTGGTTCGAAGAAGGAGTAGAAAGTGGCCGTGGCATTTTCGAAATAAAGAACTTCTGTATTATCATCTTCCGGCGGATAGATTCTTTGAAGGTCTGGGTAATTTTCGAGGAGATGTTTTTTTGCTGCCACCCGGTCATCGCGGATGAGTTTGCCTGCTATCCTCAGCCAGATTCCATCAGCGAAAGCGCAGATCTCTGCTTTGGGATTCGCCTGAAGCTGCTTGGACACGGCCTTTGACTTGCCTGTTTGAATGTATAGCTTCCCCTCAAAAATATCAACTGTGCCGAAAGGCCTGACCCGCGGCTGATCACCATCAACGGTAGCCAGATAGTATGTCCCACATTTCTTCAAAAACTGATACACTTCTTGTATACCTTCCATTTGAGCACCTTCCTTTTGGATGCTTCCCATATAAATCCCTCCTAATAGATCCTTCCTACTGTCGTTACGGGTGCCACAGCACGAAAACCAGCTCATCTCAACTGTACAAGCAGCAATTAATAGTCTGACATTCGCTGACGCCTTAGCTCCTTGGCATCCTATCACCGCCAAGGAGTTTGAGGTGTGAGAACACCGACTCAGAAGAGCCGTACGTGACTACCTAGAAGTCTATGCCAGTCATCACAGCCACTCCTAGACCGCGGCCGTCTTTCATCAGCGACTGCAAGTTTTCCCGGTTACCTGGATTCGGAAGTGGTTGAACATGAGGCCGGCACCTGCTTCCAGGCCCCGTTTATCCTGGGTGGAGTAGCTAGCGCCAACCGTCAGCGGTGCAAATGATACAGGCCTGTACTCGATTTGCCCACCGACAAGCGTGTCGCCGCTGCCGGATCCAGAGCGGGTATACCGGACACTGCCGTGCAAGGTGACCTTTTGGTCAAAACGGTAAGACACGCCTACACGCACTCTCATGGGCAGTTTCCAGGTAATATCATTCGCTGGTTCTTTGGCTTCATTGAACTCTCCATCCGCGAGGTCAAACTCGAATTCCTGAGTAGCGGGGCTCCACCCCAGGCGGGCTAGATCCACCTCGTCTTCCGCATAACGGCGCTGCCGGGTCACATCCCTCCAGGTGATCTGGCCAATGTTCTCCACGCTGGCGCTCACAGCCAGCAGTGAGTTAACATGAACGGCGATGCCAATGTCAAAAGCCCAGCCCCGGCCGTTCTGTGAATGGAAGATTGACAGGTCGATATCACGGCCTACCACTCTAGTACCGCTGCCTGCAGCCATCTCCCCAACTGCGATGGTGCCAGTGAAGCCCGTCTGTGCAGCCCTATAAAACTGACGCCAATCCCTCTGATATTGGTTCAACGCGGTATATTTAGTGGTACATATTTAGTGGTAGGGTTTTCGAAGCGACCATACCGTTGGCGCTGTTTTTCAAGGTAAGAATTTTTTCGCATCTTTCATAGGGAATTCCTCTTTCAATTTCATACGGAATTTGGGAGGTGTGACAGGGGACGGTGACCTGTCACGCCGGCGCCTAGCGCGCACATATCACATCAGCACCTAGCATGCTAGTCAAATCGTAGATTCGTGTTGTATGCAGATGTAAAAGAGGGAAGGCGTGACAGGTCACCGTCCCCTGTCACACTGTCACACCCACTTTACAAAGATGTACTTGACAGCGGTTTATGTATGTGTAATAATCTGCGCAGATCCATGTATCACATTTCCTAAACTTTTGTAAGAAAATGGTTCAAATAAAATACAAATTTTGTTAGGAATACAGCCTTTTCCGTAGAATAAATGAAGAGGGTGATGAGTTGCGTGTGCGACCGGCCACTGCCGCCGACAATGAAAAACTGATTGCGATTGAGAAACTCACGCCTCAAGGTGGACAGATCAAATTGGTCAGCGAGCGCAAAGACTATTTCTTTCGCGCCAAGAAGTTTGCTGACCCCATTTTTTTGGTGGCTGAAGATGAAGATGCTGACATGATTTTAGGCATCATGGGCGTAGGCCCTGTGACAGTGAAGCTGAATGGCGAAACAAGGCAGGCCGGCCTCGTTTTCGACTGGCGCTCCAATCCCCAGGCTCCCAAGGGGCTGCCTCGGCACATGTTCCGGCTTTGGCAGGCTGCACACAAAGAAATCATCCGCAGAGATCTGGATTTCCTGTTTGGCTATGTCAAAGAAGACAATGAGCGCTCCGCCAGCATCATCACCAGATCCGGCGCGCAAGTGGTGGAAAGCAAAGATTTCCTGACCATGCCGGTGCATGCCAGCTTCTGCCGCAACCGGAGCGAAGTTGAACAGGTTGTGTTTACACCAAAACCAGGGGAGGAACAGGAAAGAGATGCCCTGGAAAACTCTTTCGGCCGATTAGACCTGTACCCGGACTGGATCCAGCGGGAAGCCACGCGCGAGCAGCGGGAGAAGTACCTCTTTGGCAAATTCAGCTGTAGAGGCTCATCAGTGAAAGTGTGGGATACAACTGACGAGTACACCCAGCGAGTTTTAAACATACCGACGCTTTTCGGGCTGCTTCGCCCAATCTTTAGGGTTGGATCCAAAGTGTTTCCCCTCCCGCACATTCCCAGCCTTGGGGAAGAAATCAAGGTGTGGGAGCTCTTTGATTTGGTACTGGACCAGCCCGCGGATCTGAATCCACTCCTGGAAAAGGTGAGGCAGGCTGCGGTGGCGAAAGGCATCCACTACTTGGTGGCAACTTTGGGCCCGGACGACAAAGGTTACAAGGAAGTGGCAAGAAAGGCATGGGTGCGGCCTAGGTACCATCTGTTCGCCATGCCGCTGAAGGAAGGTATTCCCTTGCCCAAGCCGCCTACCTATTTCGACGTGAGCTTTCTCTGAAGTGTGGGAATTGACCTGCTTCACCGGGCTCTCATCCGTCAAGCTGGGCCAATCACACAAACCACTTCAGATATGACCGGTATGACGTTGGTACTACGAAACTGATAATTCATTGGAGGCCAAAGTAATGAAAGCACTTGTGACGACACCCGCCTCACCCACCAGTCTCTTTGTGGTGCGCCGTTTGAAAGAGTTGGGTTACAAAGTGACAGTGGTCGATTCCCACAACCGCAGTTTTGTCTCGTACTCCAACGCAGTGGATAAACGTATACTGGCACCTTCCCTTCGGTACAATCCCCAGGGTTTTGCCCAAACGGTGATTGACGAGCTCAAGAGCGGAGAGTACAGCTTTTACTTCCCTGTTTTGGAGTGCGGTTTTTTAATGTCTTATTACCGCGACATCATCAGGCAGCACACGAAAATGATCTCCATGTCATTTGAGGAGATCACTCACGCTCATAACAAAAATGCTATGCGCGAGTACGCCAAGGCGGCGGATGTAAGAATCCCCCGGACCGAAGCGCCTGACTCGGTCCAGAACGCCTTCAAGCTGCTGGAAGAACTGAATTCACCTGTGGTGATCAAGCCTCGTGTTGCCTGCAACGCTCACGGGCAGAAGATCGTGACGGATCAGGGCCGTGCAGTCTGGGAATACGCTCAAATCGTAAAAAAGTACAATTTGGAGGACCAGCCGCCGCTGATTCAGCAGTATATTAAAGGCTCCCTTGTTTCCACTGTAAATCTGGCGGTGGATGGGGAGGTTAAAGGCAATGTGGTCTTCCGCGCCCTGCGGACAGTACCCACAAGCGGCGGGACCAGCTCTTACCGGATCACAGTCGATGAGCCTGAAGCGGAACTGTTTGACGCCCGCATCATCAAGCACCTTAACTGGACCGGTTTTATCAGTTTTGATTACATGCAAGATGAAGCCACGGGCCAACTCTATCTCATCGACTGCAACCCGCGCATCGCTCCCGGAGTGATTTTGGGGTATTTTGCCGGTGTGGATCTGATGGGTGCCTTCGTGGATCTGATCAACGGCAAGGAGGTTCAGCGCCTGCCCAAGCAAAAAATCGGTGTCCGCTCCAAGCTCCATTTCTTGGATCTGGGCTGGCTGCTTTATAATCTAACCGACAAGAAACTGTCTCGCCAGGAAAAATGGGCCTGCTTCCGCACTTGGGCAAAGAGAGAGTCCACCCACCTTGATATCGAAAGCATCCGGGACATGAAACCTTGGTTTGCGCTGTGGACATTCCTGCTCCGGAACATCGGCCGGCTCCTAAGCCCAGAGGGGGGCGAAATCTTCCTGGAGCACGTCCTTTTCGAGGAAGCGGAGTTTCGGAAAGAAGTTGTCAATTCTCAAGCAGTTGTGTTATAAAGAGCGTGACAGGGCGTGACAGGGGACGGTGACCTGTCACGCCATTACACCCTATTGCGCTGGTGTTGGCGGGGGTGATGACAGGTTGGTGACATTGGTGACATTGGTGACAGGGGACGTACACCTGTCACACGGACACCGGTCACACTGACACCTGTCACACTGGAACTTCCACGTCGGTATAATTGTGGGTATGTTTAGCATGTAGATATACTAGTAGGTGTGGCGTGACAGGTCACCGTCCCCTGTCACGCCCTGTCACGCCAAAAAAGGAAGGACAGCGGATGAAGCTGATTCTTAGATACTTGCGTCGGCATCTAGGGGTCTTTTTGCTTTCGCTTTTGTTTTTGACGATGGAAGCGATGGCGGATCTGCTGCAGCCGACATTTATGTCATTTATCGTTGATAAAGGTGTAACCAGCGCGGATATATCCACAATCCTCGGATATGGAGCCATTATGCTGGGCATTGCGGCAGTTGGCGCTGTTTCTGCCATCATGCGCAATGTTTTCTCCAGCCGTACTTCTCAGACCATCGGCAGAGAACTGCGGCGAGACATCTACCACAACGTCCAGCAGCTCTCTTTGGAGAATATCGACCGCCTTCAGCCTGCCTCCATCATTACTCGGATTACCAACGACGTGACACAAATTCAAGATTTTGTCATGAGCCTGATGCGGATGATGGTCAAAGCACCTATCACCTGTGTCGGCGCGATCATCCTGATCATTTTCCAGACACCGCAGCAGGCACCGGTGATTATTGGTATTATCGGCGTAGTTTCGGTCTTGATCTCGGGCGTGATACGAATTGGTTATCCCAGGTTTGGAGCAGTCCAGCGCAGGTTGGACCGGCTAAACGCGGTCGCCAGAGAATTCTTGGCCTCGGTTCGGGTGGTCAAGGCGTTCAACGCCGAAGAGCAGGAAGCGGAAAAGTTCGATGTGGCTTCGCATTCTTTGGCTTCAGCAAACACAGCGGCGCTGCGGGTTATGGCCACCTTCATGCCTTTGATCAACCTGACAGTCAACTTCGGCATCGTGCTTTTACTGTGGATATCCCGAAATCAGGAACCAGAGCGAATCGGCCGGTTGATGGCTTCGGTCAACTACATGACCCAAATCCTGTTCGCCGTTACCATGATTTTCAACGTGATCAACAACGCTGTGCGGGCTATCGCTTCGGCGCAGCGGATTGAAGAAGTTTTAAATGAAAAGCCGGCCCAGGCGAAACCGGTGCGCCCTTTGACTCCGGAAATCACCGGCGCTATCTGTTTTGAGAATGTGTCCTTCGCCTATGCCGGCGCTGGGAAAGAAGCGCTGCGGGATATCAACATTCAGATTCGAGCGGGGGAAACGATTGGGATAATTGGACCCACAGGTTCCGGAAAGACAACGCTGGTCAACCTGATTCCCCGCTTCTACGACGTGACCGAAGGCAGGCTGCTGATCGACGGCTGTGATGTGCGGGACATAGACGAGAAGCTGCTGCGGACCGCTGTTGCGGTCGTGACTCAGAAACCTCTGCTTTTCACCGGTTCAATCCGGGAAAACTTGCGCTGGGGAAGTGACACCGCAGATGAAATGGCACTTCGCGAAGCTGCGCGGATTGCCTGCGCCGATGCGTTCATCGAAAAGGCTGGGAGCGAGGGGGCATACGGCTACGAAGCCATGCTGGGCCAGGGGGGCGTCAATCTCTCTGGCGGCCAGAAGCAGAGGCTGTCGCTGGCACGGGCTTTGGTCCGCAAACCTAAGGTACTGATTCTCGATGACTGCACCAGCGCATTGGATGCGGAAACGGAAGCCAAAGTGCTGAATGGCCTGCACCATCTGCCTTACAAGCCGACAGTTCTACTGATCAGCCAGAGGATTTCCACTGTGATGCGGGCTGATCGGATTTTGTGCATGGCTGACGGCACAGTGCAGGGTTATGGTTCGCATGAAGAACTGATGGCCAGCTGCGAGACTTACCGGGCAATCTATGCGTCCCAGATTGGGGGTGAAGCCTGTGGCAGTTAGAGGCATCCCGCCCAGCAATCTCAGCGGCATAACCCGTCCCGGCCGCGGCGGTATGGTTGTGGTGAAGCCCAAGAACATGAAAGGGACTCTTGCCAGGCTTTGGGAGCTGACCAAGGGCAATCGCAGGGGACTTTTCATGGTCCTCGTTTTGTCCGCTTTTGGCTCCGGCGCATCCATCCTTTCGCCGTACATCACCGGAAAGACAGTGACGATGGTAAGCCACAGCGAACCCATCACCTGGATTTTGATTTACTTGAGCGTGCTTTATCTCTGCGATTGGCTGATCAAGTTTTCCCAGGCGTTTTTGATGGCGGCGATCGGGCAGCGGGTCATCCATCACATTCGCAGGACACTGTTCAGCCACGTCAAGAAGCTGCCGCTTTCGTTTTTCGACAGGCATCAGCACGGCGAGCTGATGAGCCGGCTGACCAACGATGTGGACAATATCAGCACCACTATTTCCAGCTCAATGACGATGTTGTTGACATATGGGTTCACCATCGTCGGTGTGTTTATCGCCATGGTTTCGCTAAGCCCAGTTTTGACACTGGTTTCGCTGTTCGGCGTCGGGCTGATTTTCCTGCTGACCCGGACAGTCACCAAGCGCACCAGGAAACTCTTTGCCGAACGGCAGAAAGCTTTGGGTATTCTAAACGGGCATGTGGAGGAGAGCATTTCCGGACTGCTTGTGGTCAAGGCTTTTTGCCGCGAAGAGCAGATGGAGCGGGAGTTTGAGGAGAAGAACGATGCGCTGTGCCGAGTGGCGATCAAAGCGTTGATCTGGTCGGGCTTTTTGATGCCGTTGATGAATGTGATCAACAACCTGTGTTATGTGACGATTGCGGTTTTCAGCAGTGTGCTGTATGTGAAGGGGTATATTGGCGAGATTGGTCTGATCACTAGTTTTCTGCTGTATATCAGGCAGTTTACCCGGCCTTTCGTGGAGATCGCCAACATCTACAACAACTTCCAGACAGCTGTGGCCGGCGCGGAAAGGGTGTTTGAAATCCTCGACGAAGAGCCGGAACCTGAGGATAGGCCGGATGCCAATGATCTTGCAGACCCCCGCGGCGATTTTGAGATAAAGAATGTCCGGTTTGGCTATACTCCAGAAAAGCTTGTGCTGAAGGATATTTCAGTGAAGATTCCGGCGGGGACTCGTGTGGCGATTGTCGGTCCGACGGGTTCGGGGAAGACAACGCTTGTGAACTTGCTGACGCGGTTTTATGACGTGACTGATGGGAGTATTCTCCTTGACGGTGTCGATCTTCGCGACTATAAGATGCGGGATCTGCGCCGCGCGTTTGGTGTGGTGCTGCAGGACACGGCGCTGTTTGCAGCGACTGTCAGAGAAAACATTGCCTATGGGCATGAGGATGCAGCGCTGGAGCGGGTCGTAGAGGCAGCCCGGATTGCAGGGGCGGATGGATTCATTTCTCGCCTGCCCAAAGGATATGACACTGTCCTGGAGCAGGGAGGGATGGAGCTGTCTCAGGGTGAGCGGCAGCTTCTGACCATAGCTCGGGCGATATTTGCCAATGCGCCGATTTTGATTCTGGATGAGGCTACAAGCTCGGTGGATACTCTGACAGAGCAGAAAATCCGTCAGTCGATTTTGCATATCAGTGAAAACCGGACATCATTTATCATCGCCCACCGGCTGGCGACGATTAGAGATTCAGATCTGATTATTTTTGTGGAAAACGGCGAGATAGTGGAGCAAGGGAGCCATGATGAACTGATGTCCCGCGGCGGCAAGTACGCACAGATGTACAAGACGCAGATCGGCGCGTTGTGACAGGGTGTGACAGGGGACGGTGACCTGTCACGTCTGCCGAGCCGAACCTTGTCGGCACATTGGGTTCATTTTCCGGCAGAAATCGGGTAGAATAGAGGCACGAGGCTAAGTAAACCGGGGCTGCAGGGGCTGCAGGAGTTGCGCAGGTGTGATCCCACGCCGGTATTATTCAAATACCAGGTACTATCATCAGGCTAAGTGAGGGAGAAAGATGACAAAAAAAGTGTTTATAGAAGGCATGAGCTGCCAGCATTGTGTCAATAGAGTCAAGACCGCTTTGAATGCTGTGGAAGGAGTAGCAGTAATCGATGTGGATTTGGACAAAAAGGTCGCAGTGATTGAGGTGCCGTCGATCCTTGATGAAGTGAAGATCAAGGAAGCGGTCAGCGAAGCAGGCTATGAGGTAGTGAGGATTGAGTAGGCAAAGATGTGAGGTAGTGAGGATTGAGTAAGGCGAAGATGTGTGGAGGACACCCATTCGGTGGCATGCTGTGCGACCTGGATATAAAGAGCGACGGGCAGACGGAGGTTTATCCATCTGCCCGTTTGTTATGCTCACCAATTGGCATTTTGCATCAGGCTGTTATCTTTTTGACGTCCGGTCCAGGAAGAACGAGCTGATTACCCAGGCCACTACCCAGATACCAAAATCCAAGACCAGGTCTGTGAGCTTAAAATCCCTTACCCTAAAGGGGCTTATATTCAACGCGCTCATCGCTAGCTTGTAGATAATGTAAGTCAGCAGTGAAACCTTTAGGAACTGCGCTATCCTTTTTCCCATCTTGATCTCTCCTCTCATTATTTGGCTGCAAGATGCTTGTCCTCTAATCATAAGAATTCTTCACAACCGTTTACAGGCTAGTTCTGATCTTCATCTCTAAAATTACATGAATTCCACGGATTTCCTGCTGTCATATTGGTAATGGATGTGCGGGGGATGCCTTTTGTCAGAGTGACAGGCGTGACAGGGGACGGTGACCTGTCACGTTCTGCGTATGTGTGGCAGAGGTGTGACAGGGGACGGTGACCTGTCACGTTTTCTGTCACCGCCGCATGTTACGGTCACGTGTCGCACTTTGTGTCAACGCTGCGTATCACGAACGTGTCACAGGTGTGTTGCTGACGCATGTTACACTCTCGTGCTGTGTCCCATATTGCAGCCGCCGTCCTATTCTACTGTCACACCATTGACATGTAATTATTTCCGTTATATAATAACTAACGCATGTAACTATTTTGTCATGCAACCATGTTACCATGGAGGTGACTACTATGCGGCAGCACACTGGGACGCGCCTTCTGCATGCCTGTCTCAAGATGCGCAGACAGCTGAACAAGCTGGCGACTGCGGGCAATCTATCGCAAGGCGAATACCTTGTTTTACGCCATATTTGGCTTGCGGGGACAGCAGAGACTTCGGAATCAATCACAGACGGATCTCTTTTCCAGGAAGGCCTGATGAAGTCAAACCAGATAAGGCCAGGTTCTCTCAAGGCAGCTGATCTCTCTGACCAGCTTAATCGGCCTCGTCCTGCCATAACTCGCATCCTGAACGCTCTAGAAGAGCGGGGGCTGATTGTCCGAACCATTGATCCAGATGATCGGCGAAGCATCAACATATCCCTGACTGAAGAAGGTGGGGCTGCGCTTCAGAAAGCAAACGACACAATTCTTAAGGTGGCTGAGCGAATTGTATTGTCGCTTGGTGAATCGGAGACTGAAAAACTGATTCAGCTGCTGGGAAGGTTGACGGATATCTTCGAAGATATACTGGGAGAAGCAGGGGGGAACAGCGATGAATAGGGCAGCGCAGCGAAGCAAATGTTTTAAAGGTTGGATTGCTGTGGTTTGTCTGGCAGGGGCCATGATCGTGGTGCTGAGTCTTAATCCCATGTTTAGAGGCAGCGCGGCGGGAGAGCTTTTGCAGATTCTGCTGGGAATGGGCAGCAACGATAACTTAGAGCTGTTGAATCAGCTCAATGCAAGCTGGTCTTTACCCGAGGAATATAGTTTAGAAGTTATCACGGTTGATGGGATCGTAATGGAATGGCTGCGTCCAAATAACTATCAACCGGACCGGGCGGTTTTGCAGCTGCACGGAGGAGCGTATATGCGCTCTTTAGAAGATAATGGGGCTACATATCGGAGGGCGGCGCTGCAGTACGCAAAGCTGAGCGGCGGTGCTGTTTTGACGGTGGATTATCGGGTCGCGCCGGAACATCCGTATCCGGCGGCGCTTGAAGATGCGGTGGCAGCTTACAACTGGCTTCTCGATCAAGGCATTCTGCCGGAACAGATCATAATTGCAGGTGATTCGGCAGGAGGCGGGCTTACGCTGGCGACAGCGCTTTATCTGCGGGATAATCGACAGCCTCTGCCGAAGGCTTTGATCACTATGTCTGCCTGGACCAATCTTGACTATAGGCTGTGGACTCCGGCTTATGTAGGTAATGCTAGGGCGGATGATCCATATATATCCCCCATTTACGGTGAATATTACGGCTTCCCCCCGATGCTGATGCAGGTAGGCGGGGATGAACGGCTCTTGAATGACACTGTAGCAGTCGCCCAGAAGGCTCGGGAAGCCGGTGTGGATGTGCGGCAGACTACGTACCCCGGGATGTTCCATGTCTTCCAGATGCTGTTTCCGGAGCTGCCTGAGGCCAATGCGGCCTGGGTGGAAGTGGCGGAGTTTATAAATGAAATCTGGCATTGAGGGAGCGAGAGAGCGCGCGAGTGAGTGAGAGGGACGTGACAGGTGGTGACAGGGGACGGTGACCTGTCACACTCCACAGGTGCACTCTGGCCATAGCCGTGACAGGTCACCGTCCCCTGTCACCACCTGTCACCCCCTGTCACACAGCAAAGGAGGGTTTGAACCATGAGCCGATGTCTGTATCCAAGTGTAGTTGAGCGTTGGTGTGTCTTTGAAGTGGCTGTACCGGGGCGTCAAGATCGGAATCCTTTCGTTGATTGGTTCATCAAAGGTGTGTTTAAAAACAAGAATGAAGAAGTGGAAGTGGATGGGTTCTATGACGGTGAAGGGATGTACAAAGTCCGGTTCATGCCTTCTTTTGAAGGAGAGTACAGCTTCAGGGTTTTCGGCAGTTTCAGCGACGACACATACAGCGGCAGCTTTACGGTTACCCCGGCGTCTAAGAACAATCACGGCCCAGTCAGAGTTGCGAATACATATCACTTCGCATATGAGGATGGCACTCCCTACTATCCAATCGGCACCACTTGCTATGTGTGGACACATCAAAAACCAGAGCTTCAGGAGCAGACGCTTGCCACACTGAAAGACAGCGCTTTTAACAAGATCCGTTTTTGCATACTTCCCAAACACTATGTCTACAACTTCAACGAGCCTCAGACCTATCCATACGAAGGCGCTCCCTGCGACAGCTCTGGGCTCACCAGGGAAAACTTCATGGATCCTGAGCTGCTAAAAGGCAACAACTGGGATTTCACCCGTCTCAATCCCAAGCATTTCCAATCGATTGAACGGCGTATCCAGGACCTAATGGATCTAGGTATCGAAGCTGATTTGATCGTTATGCACCCCTATGACCGATGGGGCTTCAGTAATATGTCTTCGGAAGCGGATGAGCTGTACTGGACGTATGTGATCGCCCGCTTCGCCGCTTTCCGCAACGTATGGTGGTCATTGGCCAACGAATATGATTTGATGAAGAGCAAAACTCTGAGGGACTGGGAGCGCTATGCCGCGATTGTTTGCGAAAAGGATCCGTACAACCACCTTCGCTCCATCCACAACTGCCGCTCCATTTACGACTTCAACAGGCCGTGGGTGACCCACTGCAGCATCCAGAGAGTCGATCAGTACAAAACTGCCGAGCTGACAGCAGACTATCGGCAGCGCTACCGTAAGCCTGTAATTTTAGACGAAATCTGTTATGAAGGCAATATTGAACACGGTTGGGGAAATATCAGCGGGCAGGAACTGGTTCGCCGCTTCTGGGAAGCAACGTGCCGCGGCGGCTATGCAACCCATGGAGAGACCTACATCCATCCTGAGGAGATCTTGTGGTGGAGCCACGGGGGAGAGCTTCACGGCGAGAGCCCAGCCCGGCTTAAGTTTTTGTATCAGATTCTGCGCGATGTTCCGGGGCACGGGTTGAAACCATATCGTTTGAACTCTGATTCGGTCACAGCGGTGCCTGAGTCGACAGCCCATCATGGAACATACTATCTGGATTACCAAGGGTTCAACCGGGCGAGTTTCAGGAATTACCACTTCGATGATGAGCACGAGTATCAGGTAGATGTAATCGATACCTGGAACATGACGATCACAGATGCCGGCATTCATCAGGGGAAATTCACCGTCAAGCTGCCGGGCAGGGAGTATATGGCGGTTAGGATAAGGAAGGTCTGAGAGTGTCAAGCGAGGTGTCTCAAGTGTCTTACTTGGGTGTCTTTGAGATTGCTATTGGGGGCGTTGAGATATGAACTACCAGGTTAAAAGCCCGTTGAGGAAAACAGGTGTTGGGAGCAGGATTTACTGTGGGCCAAGCATATTGTCAAGCGTTCTGCTGGGCTTCTTGATATGTTTCTCTTTAAGCCTACCATCTGGCCTATGGCTGTTTGCGGCTGCATCCTATGCCCAGATGCCGGTGGAAGTCAGCCGGGATATTTTGGAGCCTCCAGACGGGTACGTATACCACGGTGCTTCGCCATATGCTAGTGATGTGGACGCATATATCGCAGCATTGGGAGATCCTAGTTTGTACCCATCTGTGGAAGGCATTCACTTGGCTGTTCCTGGGACGCGGCCGCAGTCGCTTGAGCAAGTGGTTACGGATTTTTTAGAACGGGTCAAGGAAGCGGGACGGATCCCTCATTTGTCGTTTGCGATGAGCATCGGAGATGGTGAGGCGGTGGATGATGTGATCGCCCGAACAACCAGGTATGACGGCCTGATCCGGGCTGTTGGCCGGATTATCCGTGATTACGCCGCTCCAGTGTTTGTGCGGATTGGCTTTGAGTTCAACGGGCCATGGAACGGCTATAATCAAGGGCTTTATCCGATTGCGTTCCGCAGATTTGTGGACTTGCTCCGGGAGGAAGGGGCGCACAATATTGTTACCATATGGTGTTACGAACCTAACAGCCCTGGGGATTTTGACGCAGTCGGGCCCGATGGGGAACCGCTGTGGTATCCGGGAGACGAATATGTGGATTGGTTTGGGCTTGACCTGTTCTACCACAGCTGCTTCACCTCTGTAGCCTCCGTGGGTATGTCGTCGGATGGAGACGGATTAGTAGGAAGAAGTTCTGCAGGCGGCCGGTTGGGAAGGCTGTACGAGTCACAATACGAGCGCTCGATACGCTTTCTAGATATGGCTCGCCGGCATGGGAAACCAGTCATGCTGTCTGAAGTGGCGGCAGTTGACGCTCATTTGACACCCGACAGTGAGGATCCTGGATTTGTTGACGGCAAGGCCGATTGGGATTTGTGGTTTGGCCCATTCTTTTCGTTTTTAGAGGAACATCCTGAGATTAAGGGGTTCATCTATATGAGCCAAGACTACCGGGGTACTCGCTACGAGAAGAACGGTTGGGGCGATTCCCGTATTCAAATCAACAGCTTTATCTTGGACCGGTGGGTCGAGACGCTGCGGGATGAACGGTTCATCCACGGGAAATAAAGGGATGTGCCAGGTGTGCCAGGGGTGTGCCAGGGGACGGTGACCTGTCACGCTGTGTGTGACAGGTCACCGTCCCCTGGCACACCCCCCGCCCTGGCACCCTATCCTTGACTGTACACGTAAATCTGGTAAAATATCTGAGAGGTGAATAATATTGGGAAGAGTCGCACGACAGATTAGTTCAACCGGAATCTATCATGTCATGCACCGTGGCGTGAATCAACAGCAGATCATGGAGGACAAGGAAGATTATGCAAAGTTTATCTGGATATTGACGGACTGCAAATCCATCAGTGGGTTCAAGCTGTACGCATACTGCCTTATGGGAAACCATTTTCATTTGGTTATAAAAGTCAGAAACGAGCCAATAGGAGAAATTGTCAAGAGAATATGTGCCCGGTATGCCCGCTGGTTTAACATAAAATACCAGAGAGTGGGCCATTTGTTCCAGGATCGGTTCAAGAGCGAGCCGATCGAAAACGAAGGCTCTTTCCTACGAGTGCTTCGTTATGTCCATTTAAATCCAGTTAAAGCAGGGATGGTCCATCATCCGGGCGAATATCCATATAGTAGCTACAACAGCTATATGAATGCCAACAGAAACACATTTGTCGACACAAGTCCCGCGCTTCGGTTGGTGAATAGGCAGCAGTTTGCGGAGTTTCACGGCTATGCCAACGAAGACACTTACTTGGATGTCGATGAACGGCCTTTACGGCTAACTGATGAACGGGCGAAGGAAATCATCAGAAAGATGTCTCGATGCGCGAGCGCCGCTGATTTTCAGCAGTTGGACGCCCAAGTAAGAAACGACTATATACGAAAACTGAGGGCAGAAGGCCTTTCCATAAGGCAGATCAACAGGCTTACAGGAATAAGCAGGGGAGTCATACAGCGATGCGAAAGGTGACATGGGCGTGACAAGGTGAGGCGTGACGCGCGCTGCGACACGTAGTCGTCCTGGTACCATCCAGCACCACATTCCGGAGGTGTTCACATGTTTAGAAGAGCAAGTGTTTTGGCGGCGATTGTTGTTTTGGTTCTGACGTTCAGCGGATGCGGCCCATCTTTGGTAGTCACCAGCGAGGAAGAATATCCTCTAAATGCAATGGTAAGTGTGATTGATCTCAATGGCTACAATGGTGGAATCCGCTGGTATCCAATCGAGCCAGGGGAGCAGCCGAGGATCACTATCACCAAGGAAGTTCGTGGGTCAGATGAACAAGCAATGCAGCAGTTTTTGGACGAGATCCTCTTGGAAGATGATAGTACTGAGTTCGAAGTGGTCCTGCGGGCGGTTCAGCCGAAGCTTATGAAGGGCGTGAACGGTTCAGCTGTTAGGTTCGATGTTTATGCACCCCCTGAGCGGATAACTCACTTCTTTGCGTATACACATAACGGCTTAATTGAAGTTAAGGCAGACTTCAGGGGCTACCTCGGGTTAAATACGAGCAACGGGCGCATTGTTCTTTGGTCGGGGCAAGGTGAAGTGGATGCGAAAACCTCAAACGGAGCAATTGAGCTCGGCCGTGTTGTTCTGACCGGTTCAAGCACGTTTACGACATCGAACGGCCGTATTGAGGGTGTCGTTATACTGCCTCCCACAGGCCGGTTTATATTCGAAACATCGAATGGTTATATCCGCCTAAGGATGCCTTCTGACACCAGCGGCACATTTTATCTGTATACATCAAACGGTAGGATAAATTACTACCTCGATTCTGAGGGTATAACTCAGGAGAATTATCTGTGTGTGACTCGAGGTGCGCAGCCGGTAGTCGACATAAGGACATCGAACGGAAGCATCGAAATCGTGCCTGACAGGTAGAGGCAGTAGGTTGGTGGCATGGGGGTGACAGGAGGTGACAGGGGACGGTGACCTGTCACATCATTGATGTGACAGGTCACCGTCCCCTGTCACCTCCTCGCCAAAAAGGGGTGGCCAGACGTGATCAAAGAAATCTCGGTGCAAACGGCGGAGCAACTGCTGAGCAGTGACAGATACAAGCACCTAAACGAGTTGGAAGATTTGCAGCTAAACGGCCCGGATCTGAAGTGCTACCTGGCTGGTGGAGCGGTGGTTATTATTGAGAGTGTGCTTGGTGATAGCTGTATCCAAATCGTACCAGGGATGGACCAAGGCGAGCTGTCTGAGCAGTGCTTGCTCCTAAAGCAGCTTGTCGAAAACAAAGGCTGGCTGACATTGTTCGAACGTGATCTGTTGGACTATGCTGAATTCCACCAATCCTTTGACGTGCTGCGGCTGGAGAATGCTAAATCGTTCCTATTCCCGGATGACATCCACGAAGCACCGTCAATAGACATCCATATCAGAAGACTGACTCCAAACGATGAAGAACTCGCGCATGCGTTCGAGTGCGAAGAACAGCTTCCCTATCGAAGACCTTCGTTTGCCCAACTGTTCGATATCCTAGTCAATCGAAACCAAGGAGCTATATACGCATATATGCTCGACGGCAGAATTGTCGGCTATCTATCAGCGGTTCCATCGTATGCTGATGCCTGGGACACAGATTATATCTGCGTTTTGCCCGAGTACCGCGGGCATGGTATCGGCCTTGAACTGGCTAAAGCCTATGCCTGGGACATGCGCAGCCGAGGCTTGCGCGCTTACTGGAGCAATGCCGTCAACGAAAAGTCTGAAACTGTCGCCTTAAAAGCAGGGTTTCGCTTGGTGAGAGAATCGCTGTATGTGGAAATCAGCCGTAAGAAATAGACGCAAGAAACAGACAGGGTAAAGAGAACCACACACAGACAAAACCGCACCAAAAACAACCAACACTTAAGCAAACCAACACAGAACACAACCGGTCATGCATTGATGACGCAGCTCGTTTTATTATCCGCTTTTTATGATATAATTGACATAACAAAAGATATCTGATTAGGGCGTTTAGTGAAAAATATCAGGATTCAGCGGTGGTGCGGTGATTCCGATGAGATTCTGGGTGGGAGTTACAGATAACAAATGGTTTCAGTATCTGGCACAGCTCAAGCCAGATGAAGTGAATTTCTGGCAGCCTGGCGGCAGAACCAGCTTTAAGGCTGTTGAACAGTATGCTCCGTTTCTCTTCAAACTGCACAGCCCCTACAACTACATAGTCGGAGGAGGTTTTTTCGTCCGCCACTCATTTTTGCCCCTGTCGTTGGCTTGGGACAGTTTCCAACAGAAAAACGGCGCTCCCGATTACCTGACATTTAGAACCGAGATTATGAAATACCGGGAAAGAAGCGGTAAGGAAAGCGGTGGGGATCCCATAATCGGCTGCATTATCCTGACCAGCCCGTTTTTCTTCCCGAAAGAAAAATGGATACCTGTGCCTAGGAATTGGAGTCCAAATATCGTTCAAGGCAAGACTTACAGTACAGACGAGCCTGAGGGCGCCCGCCTCTGGAATGAAGTGCTGGCCCGGCTTGAAGAGACTCCCATTCTCATGCGGGATGCAGAACCAGAGTATACGGCTCCAGAACCCCTTGGCGAACGTTACGGTTCCGACCAGCTGATCCGCCCCCGCCTAGGCCAAGGAGCTTTCCGCGTGCTTGTGACCGAAGCATACAGCAGGCGCTGCGCAGTTACTGGTGAAAAGACGCTGCCGGTTTTGGACGCTTCGCACATCATGCCATACGCGGAGGGAGGCCCCCATGCCGTCAACAATGGGCTTTTGCTGCGCAAAGATCTGCACACCCTCTTTGACCGGGGCTACATGACCATCACAGAAGATTACAGAATCGAAGTGAGCAGAAAGATCAAGGAGCTGTATAACAACGGCCGCGAATATTACCAGATGCATGGAAAGCGATTGGTGGTTTTGCCCAGCAGCAAACTAGAGCTTCCCTCCAGAGAATACATCAAGTGGCATAATGAGAATGTTTATGTCTCGTAGACTTGAAAAACGCTGCAGCGCGCCAGAAATACTGCGGAAATCATCGCATCGGCGTAGACGTCAGCGCGCAGTATGACGATGATCTGATGGAATACAACAACGGACTTCTGGCTGGCCTGGCTTATGAGAAGGCCGCTGCCAAATATCCAATACCGCCGGAGAACAAGAAAGCCTATATCAGTTTTACGGTCAGGAAACACTGATTGACTTCAGGGCCAGAGCAGAGAAAGTCTTGATAAAGATCATAAGCGAATACCCGCAGGACAGCAGGCTTGCCGTCATATCTCACGGAAAAATGATCAACATGCTGTTTAGATGTTTCATGAAGCTGCCCGTAAACTTATGCTGCCGCAGGCATTTCATAAAGCGTTCGACGAAATGTGAAACAAACAGGCCAGTTAAGGTGTATAGCAGTGACTGGAATTGCGTTGGGCGTGATTTATCTCTACGCGATTCTGCAC
>ERZ773359.1393-NODE-1393-length-33547-cov-12.505822_pt1 | contig 33547 bp, 25 predicted proteins | sample MGYA00374955_ERZ773359 | MGnify/ENA primary metagenome ERZ773359 (study PRJEB29098, sample SAMN04486028) | biogas fermenter metagenome | study: EMG produced TPA metagenomics assembly of the Biogas fermentation microbial communities from Germany - Plant 4 DNA1...
AGTGCTCATCATCGCCAGCCAATCTGGAACTCAGAGTCTCTAATATTTCTTGAACACTGTACTGATAGTAGTTTTGGTTGAGGTGGGCACATTGCTCACAGCACCAATGGCAGCATTTGCTTTTTCAAGGTTGCGCTGGCGGGGGAGAGACACTATATTCTTTGTTTTGCTTACTTCGCTTATGATACCGTATGCTGTGACTCTAATTCCCACATTTATTTTATGGACAAAATTGGGTGCAATTAATACCTATTTACCTCTCACGGTTCCGGCATGGTTTGGAGGCAGTGCTTATTATATCTTCCTGCTCCGACAGTTTTTTGCCGGGCTTCCAATTGAATACGATGAAGCTGCATATCTTGATGGAGCGTCGCCCTGGCAAGTTCTGTGGAAAATAGTAATTCCTCTTTCCAAACCTGCTATGATTACGGTGGCAGTATTCACGTTCTTAGGGGTGTGGGGTGACTTGATGGGTCCTATTATTTACCTAAACGATGCAAGTAAGTATACTCTTGCAGTCGGGCTGACAATCTTTCGAGGAGCCTATAGCACAAAATGGAATCTGTTGATGGCTGCATCAACTGTTATTATGGTGCCACCAATAGTATTGTATTTCCTGGGGCAAAGGTATTTTGAGCAGGGAATAACTATGGGTGGAATTAAATAACCTCTCTAAAGAGAAAGGAGGATTCATGGTGAAATCCAGACACGAAGTAGTAAGTACAGAAAATAGCCCTTACGCGAAGCTGGTGGGAGTTAGCATTGCAAATGTAGAGATGTATGGATTTTTAGGTAATTATTTAAGAAAAGCTGCGACTTCGACATTGCCCAGGATCTATGAGTTGCTTGAAGAGACGTCAAGGCTTGATAATTTCAGGATAGCAGCAGGAAAAAAGGAAGGTACTTTTTATGGCCATCGGTTTAATGACACAGATGTCTATAAGTGGATTGAAGCGGTGTCATACCTTCTCTGTAGTCAGGAAGAGAAGAAACTTGAGGAAAGCGTTGAATTAGCCATTGAAGAGATTAAAGCTGCTCAGGACGAGGATGGATATCTTGATACTTACTATCCTCCTGAAAAAAGGAATGAGAGATGGACTGACCTTGCATGGTCGCACGAAATGTATTGTGCCGGGCATCTCTTTCAAGCTGCTGTTGCTCACAAGCGGGTAACAGGTAAGGAAAATCTTTTTGAAGTAGCTTGCAGGTTTGCAGACCATATTGTGGATAACTTCGGGCCGGGAAAAAGGCCGGAACTGGACGGTCATCCTGAAATTGAAATGGCCCTGGTGGAGCTTTACAGAGAAACACGTGATAAAAAGTATCTGGAGCTTGCAGAATATTTTGTGCTGGCGCGAGGTAAAGGGTATGCAAGTGATACTAAGAAATACGGAGGTATTACCCCGGAGTATTTTGTGGACCATAAACCGTTCATTGAGCTGGAAAGCCCGGTTGGCCATGCGGTGAGAATGCTTTACCTGTGTTGTGGAGCAACCGATGTGTACCTGGAAACTGGCAATGAAGACATTAAAAAGGCTCTCGAGAGGATATGGAAGAGTCTTGTTAGCAAGAAAATGTATATAACCGGTGGAGCAGGGTCGCGCCATGAGGGAGAATCATTTGGTGCGGATTACGAACTCCCCAATAAAAGGGCGTATGCAGAAACCTGTGCCGCCATTGCAAACTTTATGTGGAACTACAGGATGTTGCTTGCAACTGCAGATGCCAGGTATGTAGATGTCATGGAACAAACGCTTTATAATGGTTTGTTGTCCGGAATATCTTTAGATGGTGTTCACTACTTTTATGATAATCCTCTTGAAAGTGATGGCAGCCATCGAAGAAGAGAATGGTTTGAATGTGCATGCTGTCCGCCGAACATTGCCAGACTGATTACTTCGTTGCCGGGCTATCTTTATTCAACATCAAAAGATGATACCGCTTTGTGGATAAATCTGTATGAAGATAGTAAAGTAGACTGGAAGACAGCACATGGAAATATGGTCTTGAATTTGAAAAGTAATTATCCCTGGGATTCTACAATATCTATCGGAGTTGCTGAATCAGATGTGTCTGTACCTGCTTCAATTTTCATAAGGATCCCGGGTTGGGTGAGAGATTTCTCGGTGAAAATAAACGGTGATAATGTGAATGATGAACCTGTTAAGGGTTACATCGAGCTCAAAAAGGTTTGGAAAGCCGGTGACCTCGTTGACATTGTTTTTGCGATAGAACCAGAGTTAATTTTATGTCATCCGTTTTCCGAGGAAAATCGGGGAAGAGCGGCTGTCAAAAGAGGCCCGATGGTTTACTGTGCAGAAGGCGTAGATAATCGTGAGTTTGATGTCCGCACGCTTGTTCTGAACTACGATAGCGAAATAAAAGAGCAGATGGAAGAGATTGAAAGCCTGGGTAGGCTCGTGGCGTTATCTGGAAAAGGTTTGGCGCAGGACCTATCAGATTGGGGTGAGAACCTTTATATTCCTGCTAATGGACACATTTCTCGAAGGAAGCCTGTTGAATACAAGTTGATACCTTATTTCGCCTGGGCAAACAGAGAAGCTTCACCGATGGTGGTCTGGATGGATTTTGCATAAAAAAAACACAAGATATTCGAAAAATGAAATGAGGGAAAAACAAGTGGACAGAGTAGATAAGCTTTTAGAGCTTGTAAGGCTAAATGTCGATTCTGATATTGATACGGTAATGATTTGGAATTATGAAAATTCTTCTTCGGCAAACACTTTTTATCTGTCGGGCTTTAAAGGTTCTTGCAGCGTTCTAATATTGCGTGATGATGGACGCTATATAGTTACTGACTCAAGATATTTTGAACAGGCTCAAGAGGAGAGTGCTTTCCAGCTGGTAAAACATACGGGTGAAAAGTTAACCGATTCTGTGGCGTCTTTACTCAAAGATTTATCTGCAGAAGTTATTGGCTTTGAAGCAGAAAAACTGGATTGCAAAACTTACAATGAGCTGACAGAGAAACTGGATGTGAAATTCCTTCCTGTAGACAGGATGTTATGGCTGATGCGCTCGGTTAAATCTGAAGATGAGATCGAGGCAATACGAGAGGCAAGCAGAGTGGCGGAGCAATCGTTCCTTGATACCCTCAGTGTTATTAAAGAAGATGTCTCGGAGCTGGATATATGTGCTGAACTCGAGTATAGAATTAAGAAACGAGGAGGACAGGTAGGATTTGAAACACTTATCGGCACAGGTCCAAGGACTTCATTGCCACACGCGAAACCAACCAGCAGGCAAGCTAAGAGAGGGGAGTTGATACTGTTTGATTTTGGGGCCAAGGTTCGTGGTTACTGTTGTGATATAACGAGGATGGTATCAGTGGGGGAGGTAGAAGAAGAAATTAAAGAGTGCTATGCTCTTGTTAAGAAATCACTACTACAGGCTATTGCTGAGGGAAAAGCGGGAGTGGTTGCCAGACAGGTAGATTCTGTAGCGAGACAAGTTATCCTGGAAAGTAAATATGCCGAGTTTTGTTTCAGCTACGGCCTGGGTCATGGAATCGGTCTTGAAGTTCACGAGATGCCTCGCATGGGGCCAAAGTTTGAAGAACCACTACCTGCCAATTCGGTTGTTACAGTTGAGCCTGGTATTTACATTCCCGGAAAATTTGGAATAAGAATAGAAAATGATGTAGTTGTTCGAGATGGGGGATTTGAAACGATTACGAATCTTGATGATGACTTGATACAAATTTGACGGGATTTGTATTAGAATGGTGCTGGGTAGTGAGGTGAGTGATTATGGAGAAAACTGCTGTGAAAATTGCCGAAGAGGTAGAGAAAAGGCGCTCAGGGGTCAAACCAATCAACGAGCGAATCAAAAAGTTACGGGACCAGAGCGTCACAGCAAAAGTTAAGGTCTCGGTTGAGAGAGCAAAATTGATAACCGACTTTTACAGGGCTAATGCTCCAAAAACAGTTTCTTATCCCGTTTTGAGAGCTTTAGCCTTCAAGTGCCTTATGGAAAACTGTAGCTTGACAGTGGAAGAGGGCCAGCTGATCGTGGGTATCCGGGGAACTGGCCCTCAGGAAGTTCCTACTTATCCGGAGATATGTGTCCACACTCTGGATGATTTTGAAACACTCGCCAACCGCGAGAATATGCCTTTTGAGGTTGATGATTTAACCCGGAAAATTTATGCCGAAGAAGTTATTCCCTTCTGGCAAAATTATGCGATGAGGGACATTATCTTCCAAAGCCTTCCCCGGGAATGGATAGATGCATATGAAGCAGGTATCTGGACTGAATTTATGGAGCAAAGAGCGCCCGGTCATACATCAGGAGGAAGTAGAGTTTTTCAAACCGGGGTTCTGGAGATAAAAAAGAGAATTGTAGAAAAAATGCAGGAGCTCTCTCCGGGTGACTCCGATTACTTTGAAAAAATGGAAGAGCTGAAAGCAATGGACATTGCAGCTGATGCAATAATGATATACGCAAGGCGCTACGCTACTGAACTGAAAAAGATTGCCCAAGAGGAGCCAAATCCATCTCGAAGGGCGGAACTATTGCAGATGGCTGAAATTTGTGAGAAAGTGCCGGCCCATGCTCCGGAAACTTTCTGGGAAGCTCTTCAGCACTACTGGTTTATTCATGTGGGAGTAACTTACGAAACGAATCCCTGGGATTCTTTCACTCCTGGCAGGCTTGACCAGCATCTTTATCCATTTTTTGTGAGAGATATTGAAGAGGGCAGGCTAACGCGTGATCGGGCGAGGGAATTGTTGCAGGCTTTTTGGTTGAAGTTCAACAATCAGCCATCGGTACCTAAAGTGAAAATTACCGCTGAAGAAAGTTTCACATATAATGATTTTTCTAAAATCAATTTAGGAGGGCTGCGGGCTGACGGATGGGATGCTGTTAATGAGTTGTCGTATTTGATTCTTGAGGTACTTGATGAAATGAAAACCTTACAACCAAATACTGCAGTACTTATCAGCGATAAAAACCCGGATGAATTTCTCATAAAGGCTTTGCAGGTGGCCTCTTCTGGATTTGGAGAACCACCATTCTTTAATTATGATGGAGTTATTGTGAAAATGTTACGGCAGGGGAAAACATTGGAAGATGCAAGAGAAGCCGGGGTTAGCGGTTGTGTTGAAACTGGTGCGCTGGGTAAGGAAGCCTATATTCTGACGGGATATTTCAATCTTCCCAAAGTTCTGGAGATAACGCTCCATAGTGGAGTAGACCCTCGCACAGGAAGGCAGATTGGCCTGAAAACAAAAACACCGGAAACCTTTGAAGAACTCCAGAAGACCCTGGATGACCAGTTACGTTACTTTATAGACTTGAAAATAAAGGGAAATGACATAATTGAAAGTTTGTATGCGAGGTATCTCCCGGTTCCTTTCCTGTCATTGTGGATTGAAGGCTGTGTGGAGAAAGCCAGAGATTACAATGCGGGGGGAGCGATATACAACACCCAATACATGCAAATAGTTGGTCTCGGTACTATTACTGATTCTTTAGCATCGCTTAAGTGGAATATATTTGAAAACCAGGTTTTCAATTTCGATTGTGTCCTCAGAGCTTTAAACGCTGATTTTGAGGGACATGAGTATATGAGACAAATTTTTCTGAATAAGACGCCCAAGTATGGTAACGATGATGACTATGCCGATAATATTGCCCGGGGTCTCGTTGATAATATTGTGGAAATGGTTGAAAACCATGCTCCTTCCCCGGTCAGGAATGCGTCACGCAGATGTTACTTTTTGCCCACAACTGTTCATGTATATTTTGGAAATATGACCGGTGCTACACCAGATGGAAGGAAAGCCGGTATGGCTGTTTCAGAGGGAATTTCACCTGTTCAGGGTGCAGATAAAAAAGGCATAGCTGCGGTTTTCCGGTCGGTTGCAAAATGTGACTGGGCTAAAACAGGTGGAGCGCTGTTGAACCAGAGAATAACTCCAGATCTGGTGCGGGACAGAGATAACCTGATAAAGCTCGGAAAATTGATGAGAATTTTCTTCAGAATGGGTGGGCATCACGTGCAGTTCAACGTTGTCTCCACAGAGCTTTTAAAAGAAGCACAAAAACGCCCTCAAGATTTCGAGGATTTGATGGTAAGAGTGGCCGGATATAGCGATTACTTTGTTAACCTGCCTAAGGGCCTGCAGGAGGAAATTATCATTAGAACTGAACAAGGAAAATTATAGCGTGCAAGGACTTGTTTTCAACATACAGCGGTTTTCCATCCATGATGGACCAGGAATAAGGACGACTGTTTTTTTAAAAGGTTGTCCACTATCTTGCTGGTGGTGCCACAATCCGGAAGGGATATCTACATCTCCGGAGCTTATGTATAGCAGATACAAGTGCATTGGCTGTAAATCCTGTATAGCATCCTGTCCTAATCATGCTTTAACATTCAATGATAAACTCCACCTGAAAAGAGAGCTCTGCGCTATGTCTGCTCTTTGCGTAAAAAATTGTCCCACTACTGCTCTTAAGATTGTCGGTGAATGGATGAGTGTGGAAGACGTTATCCGGGAGCTACAAAAGGATATTCTTTATTTTGATCAATCTGAAGGAGGGGTTACTTTTTCGGGGGGAGAGCCGCTGTTACAGATCGAATTTCTCGCTGAGTTACTACCCTTGCTTAAATTACGTGGCATCCACGTAGCTATTGATACCTCAGGCTATGTGGCGAGAGATGATTTAGAAAGGATTTTTCCCTACGTTGATCTCTTTCTATATGATCTGAAAGTGCTCGATGAGCATAAACACCTGCTACACACCGGAGTTAAAAACGATATAATAAAAGACAACTTGCGATTTCTAGTGGAATCAAAGCAAAAAGTGATAATACGTATACCATTGCTGCCCGGGGTTAATGATTCTATCGAAGATGTGCATGAGTTAATAGAATTTGTTACAGACCTTGATCCTGAGCTGGAGATAAACCTTCTGCCCTTTCATGATGTTTCAGAAAAATACGATGCACTCTGGAAAACAACTGTAGTAAGGCAGGGGGGAAAGATTTCCAACGGAAGATTGCAAGCAATACAGATAGAGTTTGAGACTCACGGTCTGCAGGCCAGAATAGGAGGGTAAATTGAAGGATGGTAGGTGATGGCTGTGCTGAGAGAAATATCGAGAGTCTGTTATTTTCATCATCAACTGATTATCTGTAAGATATAACTTTTGCAGAATAAGAGTAGAAAAGAAGTTAGAGACAGAATCAGTAGCTTCAGAATAAATGTCTCTGGAAAATCAGAACTTGCATTTCCCTGATTAAAGTAAGAAGCATCCCTCAGTATAAAGGGAAATATCCCCCCTTATGAACCCTTTTTTTCTGTCACCCCAGCGACTTTCGAGCCGGGGTGTATTTGGCAATATGAATTTGCAGCATTCCGGAAGTTAATTTTTGCAGCACCCTTAATTCCAGAATTAACAATTCATAGTAGAATGGGGCAAAGGGTAACTTGGTCCGGAAAAGACCGCTAAATAACTGTGGTGAATTAAACGGTCAATGGTCATTCCTGAACGCCTCTATCATCCCCTTATCTCTCATTCCTGAGCGGTTCTACGAGGAATCTAAATAATGGGAGGAGATGCTCCTATGGTTCCAAAAAGAAAAAAGCAAAAGCATGGATTCCCGATAAAAAATCTCGGGAATGACGAGAGAGGAAGGTCGTCACCCCTGAATGTTTCTGCGAGGGGTCCACAGTATTTAAAGCATTTGGATTCTCAATAAAGGACTTCGGGGATGACAAATGATGTGGATTTCCGACTGAATTTTGGGAATGACGAAAGAGAGAGTTCCTCGACTTTTCTTTTCCCTCTCTGGGGGAGGGTGAATCAACTATAAAAGGGGCTCTGCCCCTTTATAACCTCCTGAAAAATAACAAACAAAAGATAAGGACCCACTGGGGGAGGAAAGGCATCTTCCTCAGGGTTCGTAGTAACTGTGATAAATGTCAAGAAATGGATGATAGAATTTCCACACCTCTGGAAGCGAAAGTCCTTGCCAGGGAGTATTATCTTCTGCCATAGCATTCATGCTGGGTGAGAAACTTCCTCATATCAGAGGAGACAGGGAAAACGCTTCTTGGTGAGGACTGTCATAGAGGATGATAATGCCCGGATACCTCAAACTTCAGGGATAAAATTCTCGAGTTTATTATCAGTGAAGCTGTAGTGGAGTAAACAAAAAAGAGACTCTTTATTCCTTGATATATCAATGTTTTTAAATTATAGCTGTCAAAGTCAGGATAAAGAGACTCGTTTCCTTATCTCCAGTTGGAAAAAAATGAAAGAAACAACGCTGCTTGTGGAGGTGTCTTTTCCCCTCGATATTCGCAGTTAAGATAATCGTATCGATAACTCCGAGCGCAGGGCCGAACAGAATAAAAAGCATTGCCACAATTTTTGCGGCTGACCGCAATGATAACAAATTGTCGATACAATTTAGAGAAAAATGGGGAAGATACCTATAAACATGATTTTAAAAAGTCAAATGCTTTTCGGCCACTTATCTCGTGTCTTCCTTCAAATAGGTCAGTTTCGAATCTCTCCGGGCATCCCAATAGTTCGTACACCCTTTTTACCCTTGATACAGCAAATTTGGTGGCGTTGATGGGAAATATGTTATCTTTTGTCCCGCTTTCTACTAACAAGTATCTCGGCGCTATTAATCCTGCTATGTCATACATCTCAGCATATTTTAATATCCCTGGTACATAGTTGCATTCACAGTGATATATTGAAAGTATGCTATCTTTGAAGGTGTTCAGGTACCCACTGACTACGGCACAGTTTATCCTCTCATCCAGAGCAGATGAAAATAGAGCACTCATTCCCCCACCTGATATACCCATAACACCTATGGATGTCTTCATGACTTCTTTTCTGGTCTCGAGGTAGTCTATGGCTCTCATTACGTCCCAAACTCTCATTCCCAGAACCGTTTTACCTAATAACATGGCCCAGAAGGAAACTTTTCGGCAGGATGATTGGTATTTATCCCTGGCTATATCTTCGGGTTCTCTCCTTTCTCCAAAGCACGCCTGCTCAATAGCGAAGGTAATAAACCCATGCCTTACAAGAGAAATCCCAAAATCTTTCTGGTAACCGTCAGCGATGGTTCTCTCTGTTCCATCTTCCCATATGCCCACGATATCGTCCTTTCCATATCCATGGCCATGAAGGGCTATTACCCCTGGTGCTGGAAGATTTATTCTTTTAGGCACCAGTAGATAACCTGTCACGCTTATATCAGGTGCACTGTTAAATATTATCTTCTCCCTGGTATAATCTTCAAACCCCTTTTTTTCCACTATTTCTGGCTCCAATGGAACTCTTTCCGGAAACCCTCCTAAAAGCTCAATTAATTTTTCTTTTAATCTCTCTCTCCAGGCTTCCCATTCTTCAAGAGTTTCAGCTTTAAACTCATAAGCTCTGGGCTTTTCATAAAGGGTCAAAAACGGCTGAAGAGGGCGTAGATTTCTCATAACTAAACCTCCTTTTTAAAGTTTCTCATTTTTATATAATTCAGTGAACGGGAAGCTATCCAATTAATCAATCAGCACTCCCCGCTGGCCAAGGTTGAGTCCTGTTTTCCTGCGGCCACACAACTTTAACATGAGGTAAGTCCCTAGCGTCAAGACAAGTAAACTACTGATTTAAATGCCTATTTTCCTATTACATCAGTTTATTGTGGCTACCAGATACAGAACCCTCTTTCCTCATTCTGATGCAAGTTGTATTATATTACTACTCCAGACCTCGTTGGGTTCTCTCATTTCTAAATATTTTAATAAGTAAAAGTATTCCTTCCTTTCCGGGATAATAACACGAAGAGCGAAGGAGTTCCATAAGCTCACACTGCCTATATATCAATATCAGAATATTCTATTCATTAGCTCTATAGTTTTTTTTGAGTCATTCAAGTTCTGTATTAAATTTACTTTTTTAAACAAAAAATAAGGAGGGTAATGTGAATGTTCAAGCTTTATTTTAAGATGGGAGGAAAAGAACAACGTACATGTAGCATGAAATAAAAAAATAACTACAGAGTATCAATATTTTTGATTGTTTTTTTAAAAGTAGAAAGGCCCAATATAATAAGCAAAATTGTAAGAATTTTCAAATTTACTTGACATATACAAAGCTTTATGGTATTTCTAGAATCAGAAATAACTATATTTGCTATTTTATATCAAATTTTTTTATATCAAATTTTTTGATATTTTTGCAGAAAGAAGCGTAGATATAACCATGAAAGAGCGAACAGGAAATATTCTGGTTCTTAATAGTGGGCAGGACGCTAGGATTCTAAAGGCGTTATCCACAGAGCTTCGAATTCGTATTCTTGAACTTCTTAATGGTAAGAAGTTAAACGTAAGCGAAATCGCCAAAACCCTGGGAATCCCTCAATCTACAGCAACTGTTAACATTGGGGTTTTAGAAAAGGCCGGTCTTATAAAAGTAGAAAATGAAAAAGGAGAAAGAGGATCACAAAAGGTTTGTAGTGCACAGTACAGCGAAATTATCATAAGTTTTCTCTCAACAACTGAAACAAGTAACAGAATTGACGCCATTGAGGTGGAAATGCCGGTAGGACTTTACACTAAGTTCGAAATCAATCCACCATGTGGTTTGTGTTCCCCTGAGAAAATCATTGGTTTTTTGGATTCACCTGATTCCTTCTGGAGCCCCGAAAGAGTTAAAGCTGGCCTTCTCTGGTTTGGCAAGGGTTTCGTCGAATACAAGTTTCCTAACAATGCCCTTTATAAGGGAAAGCCACTTCAAAAAATAGAAGTGATAATGGAGCTCTCTTCTGAAGTGCCGGGGACCAATAAACACTGGCCCTCGGATATCACTCTATGGGTAAACGAAATAGAAGTTGGTGACTGGACTTCTCCGGGAGATTTTGGAGACAAAAGAGGTTGTTTTACTCCTCTATGGTGGAAATTGGAAGGTTCTCAATATGGATTATTGAAGACCTGGATTATCACGGAAGAAGGGTCGTTCGTTGACGGGGAGAAAATTTCCGAAGTGTGTCTTACAGATTTGCATATTTATGATCACTCTTCTATAAAAGTTCGAATTGGGGTTAAGGAAAACGCTCAAAATGTGGGGGGTATCAATATTTTTGGGAAAGGCTTCGGGAACTATGATAAAGATATAGTTTTGCGTCTATATTTTTAGGTGTAGCGGGAGAGAACAATTTGGAAAAAGTGAGAATCCAGATAAATATTACGCAACCTCAGGCACTGCATCTATAGAGCAATATAAGCAGAAAAAGCTTGAAATGGAAAATTTACATTGAGGGCTATAATGAAAGATCTTGGGAGCCTCGCCTCTATTGGTAGAAAAGCGGGCTAAAACATAGGTAGGCTTAAGGGAGCTAAAGTTTAAATTGAATATTGCTCAAAACTGTAATTATCCTGGGCTATAGGGGAAATCTCTCTATCGCCTCTAAAAAGAAAAATACAAGAACATTAAAAAGCAAAGAACTATCGAGGGAGCCAAGACCTTTCTCAGTAGACCATGATTTTTGTGGTTGACTATAGACCAAAGGGGCTCAGGTTATGGGTAAATGATAAAGCTATAGTTTTTTAGTTTAAAAATGCAGAGGTTTTGGAATTTACGAAAACCTCGGGTTTTAAAAAGGAGGTGAGGGCCGCTTTTGTGTAGTGGGAATAATTGTGGAGATATGTAAAGAATCTGTAAATTTATACGTGGAGGTGAATTAAGTGAAAAAAGTTTCATGTTTTTTAGCTATTTTGACTGTAGGGTTGCTTATTGGTACAGCTGCCCTGGCTCAGGAAGAGTACATGCCAGGGGTTTCGAGAAATGAATTGATAATTATCGAAAATCCGGATGGCAGAGCTACTGATCCAGATAACTTCAATATATGGGCGCCTGGAAGTCCGTCTTGGAGTCGCGGTCTCCAGCAGATATCAATGGATACTCTATGGTATATAGACCCGGATGAAGGAATAGAGGGTGATCCGTGGTTAAATTCTCTGGCTGAAGAACCACCTATCTATAATGAAGATTATACCGAGATGACAGTAAAATTGAGACAAGGGATATACTGGAGCGACGGTGTTGAGTTCACAGCAGATGATGTTATTTTTACAGTGGAAACGCTAAGAGCTCATCCAGAAATGAACTGGGGTCCACAGTTCGAAATATATGTTGACGAAGTGTACAAAACAGATGATTATACTGTGGTGTTCAAGCTAAAAGAGCCAAATTCCCGTATGCATTCTACTTTCACCGTTAGATGGTCGGGTTGCTATATTATGCCCAAACATGTTTTTGAGAACGCTGAGGATCCAGTAAGTTTCAAGTTCAATCCTCCAATAAGCTTGGGTCCGTATGTCTCAGAGTCTTACGATCCGGCTGGATATTGGAACTTATGGAAAAGGAGAGACGATTGGGAAAGGACAACTTTAGGAAAGCTCTATGGAGAGCCAGGACCTAAATATGTCTTGTATGTGGGGCTCAGCCAAGAGCGCAGGATTCTAGACCAGATGAAACATGAGCTTGATATAATTCATGACCTGTCTCCAGAAGCAGCTATTTCCTTAATTGAAAAAAACCCTTATGCTATAACCTGGTTTGAACAATTCCCCTGGGCTCATCCTGATCCCACCCTCATAGCTATACTGCTGAACAATGAAAAGTATCCTTATAATATTCCCGAAGTAAGATGGGCACTTACTCTTAGCCTGGATGTGACTGAAATAGCATTAGCTTCTTATAACGGAGCTGCTACTCTCTCATCCATTGCTGTACCACCCACAGGAAATCATTTGACATGGTATTTTGAACCATTGCAATCATGGCTCAAAGACTTCTCTATTAATGTAGGAGGAGAAGAATTCCATCCCTACGACGACACAATTCCATTTCAACTTGCTGAGAGAGCAAAAAATCAATTCGGTTACGATGTTCCAACTGATGAGGATAAGATCAAACAATCCCTGGGATATGGATGGTGGAAGTATGCTCCTGACGTAGCTGCAAAACTTCTTGAGAGTCAAGGATTTACTAAAGATAGTAGTGGTCGGTGGTTATTGCCTGACGGAGAGCCATGGCAAATAAGAATAATATGTGAAGCTGAGGGGCGGCCAATAATGACCAGAGGTGCAACAAAAATTGCCGAGCAATGGAAAAAATTTGGAATAGATGCAGAAATTCAAGGTGTGAGTACAGCAATTCTCTGGCCCAACTACTTAACTCCCGGTAACTACGATGTAGCTTATGCCTGGAATATTGAAACCTGGGGAGGTCATCCGGATCTTTCTTTCTTCTTAAGAACCTGGCACTCTAACTTCTATAGAAAAAGCGGAGATGCATCAGCGGGCTCTAACTATATAAGGTATCAAAGTGAAGAGCTGGATAAAATAATCGAAAATCTTCTGAAAATAGACTTTTTTGATTATGAAAAGACTATTGCTCTAGGCCAAGATTTTCTGAAGTTGATGGTTGAAGATATGCCTGAGATACCGGTTATGTCTTATAACGTTTTTACTATTTGCGATGAATATTACTGGACGGGATATCCCACTTCTGATAATCCTTATACTAATCCTGTTCCGAACTGGGCAAATAGTAAATATATGTTCCCGAAACTGAAACCTACAGGTAAATAGAAGGACTAAGGTTTCTCCTGCCTATGAGCCTACAGGCAGGAGAAACCTTTATGGTTTAAGAAACCCGGGGTGATAAAAGACAATGGTTAGTGGTAAAGTTGTTGGTTATGTTATCGGTAGGATTTTCCAATGTTTAGTAGTTATTTTTATTAGCACTACCGTGGTTTTTATAATTCCCAGAATGGCAACGGATATGAGCCCGATTGAAAGTGCCATAAGCAGAGCGATGGCTCAAGGTCAATATACCGATCCGAGGGCAGTTGAACAACTACGAAATACTTTGGAAGTGGCGTATGGGCTGGAAGGAACAGTTTTTGACCAGTATATTAAGTTTTGGGGAAATATACTTAGAGGGGATTTAGGACCTTCTTTTTCTTCTTTTCCAACACCAGTTATGGATTTAATAAGGAACTCTCTTCCCTGGACAGTAGGTCTTTTATTGGTTACTACTGTATTGTCCTGGGTTATAGGTAATATACTTGGTGGAATTGTAGGATGCAATAGGAACAAAAGATGGGCTAAGGGTTTAGAAGTAACCATAAATGCCCTCCGACCAATACCCTATTATATTATGGCTCTCTTGCTTTTGATTGTTTTTTCTTATATTTTGCCACTATTCCCTTCTGGTGGCGCTTACCCCATTGGTACTGTTCCCCGAAGGGATTGGAGTTTTTTTGCTGATGTTTTGAAGCATGCTTTTTTGCCGGGGCTTTCTCTCCTTTTGGTAGGAATAGGGGGATGGTTTCAGGGAATGAGGACTCTTGTTTCTCATATAATGGGAGAGGATTATGTAGTATATGCTAAACTCGCCAACCTGAATAAAAAAGATGTTTTTAGCAATTATATTATGAGAAACGCTATGTTACCTCAAATTACTGGGTTGGCTTTGCAGCTGGGGATGATTTTTAGCGGGACTCTTATTACTGAGATAGTGTTTAACTACCCGGGGTTAGGTTTGTTATCTTATAACGCTATATTAAGGTCTGATTATAACTTAATAATGGGGGTAACTATTTTATCAATTGTGGCGGTATCCTTTGGGACTCTTATTATTGACTTAATATATCCTTTACTGGACCCCAGGATAGCTTATTAGAACGTGGAAAAGCACAATGGTTAAGAGTCTTGTAGGGGAATTGGTCAAAAGAGACACAAGGTTCAGAACAGGTTTTATCTTGATGATAATCATTGTTTTTATGTCTATACTTTCTTTTTTCTCTCCAGTAGATCCGTATTCGACCTATTATGCACCGGTTAATCGCCCACCCAGCTTAAAGTACTGGTTGGGAACAGACTCAAGAGGACAAGACGTTTTTTGGATGATGACTTTTGCACTTAAAAATTCGATTGTTTTTGGATTGATTGCTGCTGCGGTTTCAAGATTAATAGCTTTACTTTTTGGAACTATTTCGGGATATATAGGAGGGAAAACAGACAGTGTTTTAATGATAATAAATGATAGTTTTATCACTCTCCCTGTTCTTTTGGTAATAATCTTAATTGGTATGGTTTTTAGAAGACTTTCTTTTTTTCCTCTGGCTATAGTTATGGGTTTACTTGGTTGGCCATGGGATTCTAGATTATTCAGATCTCAAATTTTAAGCCTGAAAGAAAGAAAGCTGACTTATACTGCTCGGTTTTCAGGTATGAGCACTTTTAGCATAATTTTTAAAATATATTTTCCCCATCTTGTTCCTGTATTTTTGTCTACTTTTATTAATAACATGATATGGTCTTTGGGACTTGAAGTGACCTTGTCAGTTTTGGGGTTAACTAATTTGCAGCTTCCCACTATTGGCACTACCATTTATTGGGCAAACCAGCATCAGGCTTTGATTTTAGGTGTTTGGTGGTGGTTAGCTGCTCCTATAGCTGGAGCAATCATATTGTTTACTGCTCTTTATCTTCTGTCGGTAAGCATAAATGAGTACGTAGATCCAAGAATTAGATACCAGCAAGGGAGTTTTTAATGTGAGTTTAGTAGAGATAAGTAATCTTTCTGCTCACTATCTTCAAAGGGGAAAAAAGGTTAGAGCAGTAGATGAGATCAATCTCCAGATAGAAAGCGATGAGATACTTGGAATAGCCGGGGAATCTGGATGTGGTAAATCCACGCTACTAAAAACAATTTATGGGTATGTTGAGCCTCCACTGTATGTGGAAAAAGGGGAAGTAGGGTATAACTTTAGTAATTTTAGTGTAAATAATATTTTTTCTTTATCAAGTTTATCTTCTATTAAATGGAAAAAAATTTCCTATATTACCCAAGGATCTATGAATGCTCTCAATCCGGTACAGAAGGTCCACAGGTTTTTTTTAGACCTCTGGAAAGCACATGGGCAAAATTTAAGCTTGAAAGGTTTTGAGGAGCTCTTAAGGAATCGCCTCTCGTACTTGGGACTCCCTGAAGAAGTTTTAGAGCGTTATCCCCATCAGCTTTCTGGCGGAATGAAACAAAGAATTGTAATAGCTGCTTCAAGTTTATTTAATCCTGAAGTGATTTTAGCTGACGAACCTACTTCAGCTTTAGATGTGGGAGTTCAATTAGAAGTGTTGGGTTTGTTTATGAAAATTCAAAAGGAGAGTAAAAATACAATAATAATAGTATCTCACGATATGTCGGTGCTGGTTAATTTGTGCTCTAGGGTTGCTGTTATGTATGCAGGAAATATAGTCGAAGTGGCAGATACTAGAGCTTTGTTTAAAAACCCTTTACATCCCTATACCAAATTGCTTATAGAATCGCTCCCCAAAATAGGTGGTGGTAAAGAGTTGAAAGGAATACCAGGTGCTCCTCCCAATTTGGCTTTTCCACCAAGTGGGTGTAAATTTCATCCTCGATGTCCTTTTTCATCTGCCCTATGTATTGAAGAAAATCCGATTTTAGCTGAAGTTTGTGAGAATCACCAAGTGGCTTGCCATTTGTCTCTGAGGAATGAGGAAGTTGAAGCAGAACAATAAACTTATAGTCAATGATGTAACCAAAATTTTTTCGCAAAGAATTTTCCTTTCAAGGAAGTATTTTAAAGCAGTTAATAAAGTTTCTCTAGAAATGAATCTGGACATCCCAGAGGTATTTAGTTTGGTAGGAGAAAGTGGAAGTGGGAAAACCACTTTGGCAAACTTAATACTCAACATTATCGAACCAGATGAGGGAGACATCTTTTTCAAGGGTAGAGATATTACCAAAATGAAAAGCAAAAAAGATAAAATGGCATTTATGAAAGATGTCCAACCTGTTTTCCAGGACCCTTTTGAATCATTTGATCCCATGAAAAAAGTAGAAGTATTTTTGTATGAAACTGTTTCAAATTTCGAAATTGCCAGAAAAAGAGGTCAAGCAGAAGCTATTATTGAAAAGGCGTTAGGAATGGTAGGGTTGAGCTTTAATGAGGTTAAGGGAAAATATCCTGGTGAGTTTTCTGGCGGACAACTACAGAGAATCGCCATAGCTAGATCTCTTGCTGTGGGACCTTCTATATTAATAGCGGATGAACCTGTATCCATGCTGGATGCTTCCTTAAGGATTTCTATTGTAAATTTATTTAAAGCTTTAAAAGAACAACAGAATTTGAGTGTTTTGTATATAACCCATGATTTAGCCACTGCCTACTACGTAAGCGATAGGATAGGGGTTATGTTGAGGGGGAATCTCGTGGAAGTAGGGAAAGCAAAGGAAATTCTGGATGAGCCTTTACATCCTTATACTCAGTTTTTGAAACAATCTGTACTTGAACCCGACCCTGATAAAAAGAAGCTAGACATTTTGCAGAAACAGGAAATTTCGGCCACAGAAGTAGGCGAATATCAGAAGGAGGGCTGTAAATTTTCAGGGAGATGCCCCAAAGTGATGGATATATGCCGAGAGAAAGAACCAGGGTATTATGAATCGCCGGAAAAGGAAGTTATGGTCAAATGTTTTTTGTATGAACCTTCGTAGGAAAACAATGAAGCCGAATAATTCTAAAGAGAGGTGTTAAAGTGGCAAACAATAAAAAATCAAAGATGTATGTGGACAGAAACTTTACAGTGGGAAAAGTCTCAGATATGCTTTTTGGTTCATTTATTGAGCACCTTGGTAGAGCAGTTTATACCGGTATATATGAGCCTGGTCATCCCGAAGCGAACGAGAGAGGTTTTAGAAAAGATGTCATAGATTTAATTAGAGAATTGAATGTTTCCATCGTTCGCTATCCAGGGGGAAACTTCGTTTCTGGATATAACTGGGAAGATGGAGTTGGGCCAATGGATAAAAGACCTAAAAAGCTAGATTTAGCGTGGCGATCGCTCGAGCCCAATGAATTTGGCACCAATGAATTTATAGAATGGTGTAAGTTAGTAGGGGCAGAACCTATGATGTCTATAAATTTAGGAACCAGAGGGATAGATGAAGCCCGTAATTTTGTGGAATACTGTAATCATCCAGCAGGGAGCTACTACAGTGATTTACGAAGGAATCACGGATATGAAAAACCTCACAGTATAAAAGTGTGGTGCCTGGGAAATGAAATGGATGGTCCCTGGCAAATTGGCCACAAGACGGCAAAGGAATATGCTCGTTTAGCTGAAGAAACAGCTAAAGTTATGAAAATAGTAGACCCGGGTATTGAGCTGGTAGCCTGTGGAAGTTCCAACTGGCATATGCCCACCTTTGGAGAATGGGAAGCTACCGTTCTTGAACACACCTATGATTATGTAGAATATGTGTCTTTGCATACTTACTATGATAATGTGGAAGATGATATTGAAAACTTTCTAGCTAAATCTCTGGATATGGATTCCTATATAAAATCAACCATAGCGATTTGCGATTATATAAAAGGCTGCAAAAAAAGCAATAAAACTATAGATATTTCTTTTGATGAGTGGAATGTGTGGTTTCATTCCCGAGAGAAAGATAAGGAAGTAGCACCCTGGACAATTGCTCCTCCTCTTTTAGAAGATATCTATACTTTTGAAGATGCGCTGCTTGTGGGGTTAATGTTGATAACTCTTCTAAAGCATGCCAATAGAGTAAAGATAGCATGTTTAGCTCAATTAGTTAATGTTATTGCTCCTATTATGACCAGGAAAGGCGGGGGAGCGTGGAGACAAACTATATTCTATCCCTTTATGCATGCTTCAAATTATGGAAGGGGAGTAGTTTTACAACCCATTATATCGACTGATACTTATGATACAAAAGACTTTAGCGCTGTTCCGTATCTTGATGCTATTCCCGTTTTTAACGATGAAAAAGATGAGATAACCGTATTTGCTGTTAATAGAGCGCAGAGCAAAATGGATCTGGAGTGTGAGTTAAGAGGATTCGAAGGATATTCTGTTCTTGAACATATAGTTCTGGAAAATAGCGACCTTAAGGCAGTCAATACCGAAACAAATCCTTTTAATGTTAAACCCCATAGCGGGGGAGGTGCCCGCATTGAGGGAGATAGAGTAAGTGCCGAGCTTTCTCCTCTATCCTGGAATGTCATTAGGTTAGGGAAAGGGTGATTTACTAGTTTTTAAGGCAGGTTTATAAATTAAAATTCATGGAGTGCGGAGGAAATCAGGCGATTAAAAACTCTTAAGTATTGCGAGTGTATTGATTTTAGTGGTTCTGGTGATTCCTCTTGCCTTTGTTGGTGATTTCTATCCTGAATATACCGTAGGATCAGTGACTTTAACCATGTGGATCTGGACTAGTGATGAAAATTATTCCATTGAGGAATTTCAGAAAGTCTATCCTGATATCAAAGTTCAACGGGAAAACTTTGGTGTTCACTATACCAAAGCTCAAACTGCGATATCAGCGGGCCCAGACCTACCAGGTGTGTGTCTTTGTTCCCCAGTATACGGATCTGGGAGCGTTTCAGCTCATAAATGAATGGCTGGACAGAGAAACTTTCGTCAAACTCTATAGAGAATCTGCTCTTGTCCGGTGTAATCTATGGGTTTTTGGTGGATTGCTCTGGTGTGGCAAGCCGGTGGAAAGTTTTTTGACTGTAAAGATGGTAATTGGTACATTAATTTCACCAACTCCGCAGCTCAGGAAGTTTTTGAATTCTGAGGAGAGCTGATAGATTAAGGCGTATAAAGTTAGAGATGTGGTGGACTCCTGATTGGTACAATTCTTTGAGGGAGGTAAAATGACGGCAGTTATATTAAAATGCTGGCGACCTGATTCTGTAGGTCTTTGAGGAGTTGCTCTCCCACCTCAACGGGATCCCGATGATCCTCATAATGGGTTTACAGGCGGATCAGGTTTTTTGTAACTTCTCATTCTAAGAACCCTGGAGCAGCAAGCTATATTTGTGAACTGGCTGAACTCTCATCTGAATGAAATGTCTGTGTAAGTCCAGTAATGGTTTCTACCAGATACGAAGAAGTGGTAGATGAAGTAAGTGGACCAGATGAGTTCTTTGGAAGATAGAATGCAATTGAAATCCTCTGGGAAGCTCACAAAATGGTTGACACAGCTTTTTTGTTACTCTCAAACCTTGACGAAAGTTATGGTTTTACTTAAGTAAATTTCCTGTGTTTGGCAATATGAATTTGCAGCATTCCGGAAGTTAATTTTTGCAGCACCTTTAATTCCAGAATTAACAGTTCATAGTAGAATGAGGTAAAAGGTAACTTGGTCCGGAAAAGACCAATAAATGACTGTGGTGAATTAAATGTCAATGATTGCGGCTGTTATTTTCTCATCATAAAATATTTTATTCCACTTGCTGAATTCCAAGTTTGTAGTAGTTTTTATGCTGTACTTTTTAACTTCCGCTGTGCTGTATTTCTATTCTACCAAACACAGTCATTCTTCTTGTGTCATAAAAAGGAGCCCTGGAATATTCCTCGTCTATCAACCTCATAAGGAGGAGATTATATTCACTTTCTTCTCTTGCCTCATAGTAATAGGAAGAGGAAGGAAGTCCTATAAGCTCACATTGTCTATATAGCTCCGCTTCTAAGTCTTCTCGCTCTTTCTCAGTCTTTGCTCTTTTATCACTAAATATGGAGGGTAGTTCTTCAAGTAGTTGTTTCTTCCATTTCATTATCTCGCGAGGATGTAGCCCGTATTCACCGTATATTTCTCTTATAGTCTTATCTCATTCGGTACTTCTCGTACTATTTTAGCTTTTAGAGCTGCGTCATACTTCTTTATAATGTCACCCATTTTCTTATCTTTCTCCTTTCCATTTCCAGGTTAACATCATCTTATTACTCTGTCCAGTTTTCGGGGTCCATTATAGTAACCCCTGTTTGACAAATTAGAAGTTAATATTATATAATGTATATAAGGCAACGATAGTGCATATTATGCAAAGGAGTGATATTATGAAGCCGCCCGGTAGGGTAATACTGGTGTTTTTGGTGGTAATGGGGATTGCGGGTATTTCCTGGGCTACTGAACTACCTCCCGGGATAGACGGAGAACTGTTAAGTTTGAGTAGGGAAACTCTGAAACCAGGTGATGGTTGGGCCTCTTATGGAGAAGGTACATCTGGTGGTTCCCAGGCCAGTATGGAAAATATTTATCTGGTGAGAACCAAGGAAGAACTGATAGAGGCTCTTGGCGGGGATAGAGAGAAAAATATGGAAGATGATACTCCAAGAATTATATTCATAGAAGGTACCATTGAAATAAGTGAGCCATACGAAACCTATAAGGATCCCGAATTTGATTTTAATAAATATCTGGAAGAATATGCTCCTGAAAAATGGGGAAGGGAAAAGGAAGTTTCTGGACCTCTCGAAGAAGCAAGAGCAAGGTCTCAAAAGAATCAGGCTGATGATATTTTAATATATATAGGTTCTAACAAAACCATAATAGGAGTGGGAAAAGATGCTAAAATTATTGGAGCTACTGTAAAGCTTAAAAATGTTCACAATGTGATAATTCGCAATATAACTTTTGAAAGCCCGATTGACTATTTCCCCCAATGGGATCCCACTGATGGAGAGTTTGGAGAATGGAACTCCGAATATGATTGCGTTTCTATAGAAGGTTCCAGAAATATCTGGATTGACCACTGTTCTTTCAGTGATGGAAGATATCTCGACAACGAAGCTCCCACTTATTTTGGAAGATTGTTCCAGCAACATGATGGACTCTTAGATATAACCAAAGAATCTGATTTAATAACCATTTCATATAATGTTTTTTACAATCATGATAAGACAATGCTCATAGGTTCAAGCGATAGTAATGTTAGTGATAGAGGACATTTGAGGGTTACACTCCATCACAATCTTTTTGAGAATGTTACTCAAAGGCTTCCCCGGGTGAGGTTTGGAGAAGTTCATGTTTATAACAACTATTATAAAATCAATCCTCACTCTCCTTACCCCTTTGATTATGCCTGGGGTGTGGGGGTAGAATCCAAAACATACGCTCAAAACAACTATTTTGACTTATCCTGGACAGTTCCGGCCTCTAAAATAATAAGAAGATGGAAAGGTAGTTGCATATATGAGGAGGGCACAGTTATATCCTATCCTTCCAGCCAGCCATTCTATGCTAACCTCCTTAAAGCTCACAACGATGTTAATGTAGATGACCAATTAGAGCCATCTGTTGGTTGGGAACCTACTTTGTTTTTAAGAATCGATCCTGCAATGTCAGTGCCAGCGATAGTAAACAGTGAGGCGGGAGCCGGGAAACTATAAAGTAAGGAAAGGAAAGTGGTCCAGTGGAAAAAGTATTTTTTGCAGTGGTGGGAGTTAGGAACTTTGCTAAAGAACATATAAATTTTATCAAGCAGCTCGAGGAAGAAGGAAATATCAAGCTAGGAGCTGTGGTTGTTGAAGATAAGAGGAAAAATTTCGAGTCACGGAAAGAGCTCAAGAGAGAGGGGATAGAAATATACGATTCTTTCTCTGAGCTCTTAGAAAAAGGGAAAAAGCTAATAGACGTTATAACTTTGCCCACTGCCATTCATACTCACGCACCGATGGCTATCAAAGCTATGGAAAGCGGATACAACGTTTTGCTGGAAAAGCCTCCTGCTCCTACTATTCAGGAACTGGACAAAATTATCGAAACAGAGAAAAGAACGAAGAGATTCTGCTCGGTGGGTTTTCATATGATTCATTCCCGAACCATTAGAAAGCTGAAAGAGATTATTCTTAGGGGAGAACTGGGAGAAATTAGAGAAATAAGTTGCAAAGCTTGCTGGCCGAGGTTTAAATCTTATTATACCAGAAACGAGTGGGCAGGGAAAACCATTTATGATGGACACATCGTCTTAGATGGCCCTATGCACAACGCTCTGGCCCACTATTTGAATAATATGCTTTATCTCCTTGGTCCGTCTATGAATGAATCGGCGAGCTTGAAAACCGTAAAAGCAGAATTTTATAGAGCACATACTTATATCGAAGCAGAAGACACTTCTTGTTTAAAAGCCGAGGCCGTTAATGGAGCTAAAGTATATTTTTATGTAACCCATGCCAGCGAAAGGACAAGGGATCCTTACATGGAAATAGTAGGAACTGAAGGCAGGGCTTTCTGGGAATTCTCAGAAAAAACTAAAGTGGTTTTAAACCATGGGGAGGTACTGGAGTTTGATAACCAGGGAGTAAATCCTCATCTGGAGGTTTTTAGGGTCACCGCTCAGAAACAATTAGGTCTTATAGAAGAGCTGTGGTCTACACCGGCTAATTCAAGGCCTTTTGTGGTGGCAATAAATGGTGCTTATGAATCGGCCGGGAAAATAGTTCCTATTCCCCGGGAATCAGTGAGAGAGTTCGAAACCGAAGATGGAGAATATAAGACAGTACTGGAAGGTATAGACGAGATAATTGATGAAGCTTTTGAAAAAAAGGCTCTTTTTTCCGATTTAGGTATTAAGTGGGCCACTCCTTCTACGGAGATAAATGTAGAAGATTATAAAACCTTTAATCCGTTTTTCTCGAGATAATTCAATTTGAGGGGATAGTTTAAATATGAAATTATGTATAGTAGGATCAAGTGGACATTATCACTATGTATTGGACCCTGTAAGATGCCATCGCGATTTAGACCTGGAAATAGCTGGAATTGCTCCGGGCTCAGAGGGAGAAAACATTGAGGGCTTACGCCAGGAAGTTATAAAGCTGGGATATAAACCTCTTATTTACGAAGATTATAGAAGCATGTTTGATGAGATAAATCCTGATATAGCGGTTATAAATTGTTATTTTGGAGATTTAGCTAAAGTTTCTGAGGAAGCTCTAACGAGAAGCATAAACGTGTTTACTGAGAAACCCGTTGCGACCACGTTAGAAGATTTAGAAAAACTTAAAAAAGCTTATGAGAGAAGTAAAAAAACATTCGTTGCCATGCTGGGGATTAGATATAAGCCCTGGTTTTTAGCTGCTCACCGCTATGTGGAAGACGGCTCTATAGGAGAGATAAGATTATTAAATACTCAAAAATCTTATAAACTCGGCAGGCGAGGAGAAAATTACAAATCGAGGGAGGTATACGGAGGAACCATCCCCTGGGTGGGAAGTCATGGGGTGGATTGGATAAGATGGTTTAGTAGAGAAGAATTTGTGTCGGTGTATGCTTCTCATTCATCCAAACATAACCGGGGCCATGGAGATTTGGAAATGACCGCTCTGTGTCATTTTGTGCTTACTAACGAGATTTTTGCCTCTTTAACCATAGATTACTTCAGACCTGATAATGCACCAACTCATGATGATGATCGGTTAAGAGTGGTTGGTACCAAAGGGATTGTTGAGGTAATTAAAAATAAAGTGCTTTTGATTGATGGCAAAACACCGGGCATCCGAGAGATTCCCTTAGAGTCAGAAGGAAGCATATTTCTGGATTTTTTAAAAGAAGTGGAAGGGAAAGGCAAGTGCTTAGTAACTGCCGAAGATTCTTTCCGGGTTACAGAAGTTTGCCTGAAAGCCAGACAATCGGCAGATGAAGCAAAAGTAGTATATCTTTGACCCCGGAGTGTTAGGAGTAATAGGAGTAAAGTTTTGATTTTTCAAATCAAGTTCTGGATAAGGAGGTGAAAGAGCGACGGTAAAAAGTAATTTCTTCTCTGGGAAGTAGCTATTAAAAGATGGGAACAAATACCTTAAAAAGGAGGTTGAACCATGAAAAAGGTTCTTTTATTTACCACCATAGCGTTATTGGTAGTGTTAACTTTCGGTTCTGCTTTTGCGGTGGAGTTAACTATGTATTCGTCTGATGAAAGTAAAGCAAGGGTCCTAAGACAGGTAGTAGAGTTATACCAGGAGGAGCATCCGGATGTAAAAATTGAGGTGGTAGCATTTCCATATGCCAACTATATGCAAAAGATGTCGCTGGTATTTCTGGGCGGAGAGCCACCCGATTTACTGGAAACAACTGCCACATATTTGCCACAGATGACCCAATTTTTGAGGAATGTAGGTCCCGATATTGAAGAAAACTTAGGATTATCTCCTCAAGAATATAAAGACTCCACCTATGATGTTGTAAAAGTCTACTTAGGAGAAGAAGACATTGTTCACGCTGTTCCTCTTCACTTCACAACTTACTCTGTGTGGATAAATAAAGAGATGTTCGAAAAAGCAGGAATAGCTTATCCACCTAAAGGTGGTAGAACAGAACCCTGGACCTGGGAGGAGTTCAAAGATGTTCTAAAGAAAGTGAAAAGCGAAAATGCAACCCCCTATGCTATGTCTATTGAATATTCTGCGGACAAATTTTTTAGCTATTTAGCTTTGTGGAACATAAAGATATTAGATGAAGAAGGAAATTTTGTAATGGACCAATATGAAAATGCAGAAAAAGCAATAAATGAATTTGTGGACCTGTTTAAAGAAGAGCTGGTTCCTCCTGCTGAATGGCTGTCGGGAGAATCGCATACCAGTAACTTCTTTGGCGGGATAACTGCTGTAGATTGGGCAGGTAGCTGGATGGCCAGAGAGTCTTTCAACGCTGAGAAGCAAAACGATGTAGCACCCTGTTATGTGCCGGTGATTGAAGACTGGTTTGGTATATCAGGCGGAGGATTCTTAGCTGCACCACAAACTGGAGATGTCGAGAAGGAGAAAGCTGCTACTGATTTTGTAATGTGGATAGCAGATAAAGACAAGGGATATACTGAATACATAAAAAGAAGCAGAGACTTGAGTGCCTATAAAGACCATAGCATTGATTATGGAGAGCCTCTTTTAGATGAATGGGCAGAAGTTCACCAGGTCTTAGCAGAAAGGGCTCCGGCCTGGAGTACTGAGGTAAGAGCTACTGCAGTATGGAGCAGATTAACCGATACCATAAGAAAAGATCTGGCTTTAGGAATTTCAGAGAGCATTACTGCTCAAGAAATGATTCAGCACTGGAAGGAAGAAGCGCAAAGAATTTTAAGTGAGCTGTAAAATGCGGAGGACTGAGCCTATTTTAGGAAAATAGGCTCAGTCCTTTCTTTCCTGGAGCTTTTAGAAATGTGGGGGTGAGCTGGTGATAAAGCGCGGGATAGTGGAAAGTAGATTTGTTTTTGTCATACCCGGGTTCGTTTTCCATTTTTTATTTTATTTGCTTCCCATTATATTGATGATAATCCTGGGCTTTTTCTCCTGGGATATCTTAAGTCCCATGAAGTTTGTGGGGCTTAAAAACTTCTCTGATTTAATGAAAGACAAATGGTTCTGGAATTCCGTGGTGGTGTCTTTCAAGTATACTTTTCTGGCTGTTCCCATAATATTCGTAATTTCTTTACTTTTAGGTGTTTTACTCCAGGAAGAAGACACCTTTTCCAAGGTTATGAGAGTTTTCTTTTACTGGCCTTATATGATACCCATGGTAGCAGCCGGAACTATGTGGAAGTGGCTATTCAGCAGAAATTTTGGTCTGGTCAATCACATTTTAACCCGGATGGGGTTTCAACCGGTTAGCTGGTTGGACGACCCCACCTTAGCTTTATTTACAGTAGTCATGGTTCAGGTCTGGGTTTTAGCTGGATTTATGATGATGCTATTTATCGTCGGGTTACAAGCAATTTCAGAAGAATTCTATGAGGCCGCCTCCATAGACGGAGCGACAAACTTTCAAAAATTCTGGTATATAACCTTGCCGTTATTGAGAAACACGAATATTTCTGTAATTACGCTATCTATAGCTAATTGCTTCAGGAATTTCACCATAGTGTACATTATGACCACAGGTGGCCCCGGATATGCCACTACTGTTGCTCCTCTTTATGTTTACCAGAAAGCATTTACAGATTTTAGAATAGGATATGCCTCTGCTGGTTCACTGGTGGTGTTATTGATAACTTTTGTGATAGCTTTCGCAGTGAGGAGAGTGCAAGAAGGAGGAGAAATGGAGGGTGCAGTATGAAAAAAGTGATAATTATTGTGTTGGCAGTATTGTTTATGATACCAGTTTTCTGGACCATAACTTCTTCTCTCAAAAGTATGAATGAGATTTATAAATATCCTCCCTCCATATTTCCTGAAAAAGTTTCTCTGGAAGGTTACATAAATGTTATTGAACAATCTGATTTTCCAAGATATCTCGCTAATACCCTATTTGTGGCAATAATCTCTACCATTATAACGGTTTTTCTCTGTGTTTCCTTAGGTTACGGACTTGCTAAAGGCATCTTTAAGTATAAAGGTTTTCTCACCGAGGTGGTCATAGTAACCCTTTTCGTCACTGCTCAGGTAATAATGGTTCCCTTGTTTGTGATTATAAGGCAGCTGGGGTTGATGGATAGTTTGTGGGGATTGATAATTCCTGCGGTTTTCACTCCTACTGGAGCGTTCACTGCTATTCAATATATGAAGGGGATACCGAACGAATTTTTAGAAAGCGCCAAAGTAGACGGGGCAGGAGAATGGCAGATTTTTTCAAGAATAGTGTTACCCCTTTCTAAACCCTTAATTGCCTCGCTTTCCATATTTTCTTTTACCTGGAGATGGAATGACTTTGTTCTTCCCTTGATAGTTATCAATAGTGGTAAAAAATTCACCATTCAGCTGGCACTGGCTACCCTACAGGGGCAGTATGGTATACCGTGGAATGAAATATTGGCTTTCTCTGTTATGGCTATCATCCCCACTCTGGTTATTTTCTTGTTATTTCAGAATCTATTTATGAAAGGTATATCAGCAGGAGGATTAAAATATTAAACTATTTTTAAGGTGATGCTCTTGGATGACAATAAACGCTTTAGATATTCGACGATGGATGAGTTGATTGCGGACATTGAAAAATTTAATCTGGATATTCCCTTTTCTCATGACTTAGCCCCACTCCGGGAAAAGATAGAGCTGAACGGGAAAACCATAGGAAATCGGCTGGCCATTCACCCTATGGAGGGTTGTGATTCCACTCCCGACGGTGCTCCTGGAGAATTGACCACCAGAAGATATATGAGATATACCAAAGGAAAGGCGGGTCTTATCTGGTTTGAGGCTACCGCAATTAATGAAAAAGGCCGAGCCAATGACCAGCAACTATTTCTCAATGAAAGAACGGTGGGCGACTTTTCTCTGTTGATAAACAGAATGAGAGAAGAAGCAGACGAAGGAGGTAACCCCTCTCCTTACCTGGTTCTGCAGCTATCTCACGCAGGGCGTTTTGGAGATCACAAAATCATTGCTATCCACGACGAAAAGTTGGATAAATTAGCTAAAGTAGAGCCGTCTTGTCCTGTTATCTCTGATAGGGAATTAGAAGAACTGGAAAGTGCTTATGTGAATGTTGCTAGATTGGCAAAACAAGCTGGATTTGATGCTGTAGATGTGAAAAGTTGTCACCGATATTTATTATCAGAGCTTCTTGGTGCCCGGGAAAGAGAGGACAAGTTTGGAGGTAGCTATGAAAATAGAACTCGATTGATAAAAGAGGTAGTAACGAAAATCAAAAGAGAAGTGGGAATAGAAGTGGCAATAAGGCTGAATATCTCTGATTTTCTGGAGTATCCCATAGGCTGGGGAGTGAACGAGAAAGGCGAAGTAGATTTAAGCGAACCCTTAAAATTGGTGGGCGAGCTAAGAGATATGGGTGTCAGATTGATAAATGTAACGGCAGGAAGTCCCTATATCAATGCTTATATTAGCAGACCGGCAGATGGAGAGGCAAGAAAATATACTCCTCCTGAATATCCCCTTTTAGGGGTGGAGAGATTGATAAAATTATCTCGGGAAGTTCAGGAGAATTTCAAAGATATCACAGTAGTGGCAACGGGGCTGAGCTGGTTAAGAGAATTTGCTCCATATGTGGCATCTGGGATGGTAGAAAAAGGATATGCAAAAATAGCAGGTTTTGGGAGAATGGCTTTTGCTTATCCCGATTTTGCAAAAGATATATTGCATAATAAAGGGATGGATAAAAGGAAAGTTTGCATAACCTGCATCAGGTGTGCAGAGCTAAAAGCTCATAGAAAAATTACCGGCTGTGTTATCCGGGATAGTGAAATCTACCTTAAGCCTTACCGGGATATAGAAAAAAGAGAGGGAGAATAAGGAGTAAGAGAATGAGAAAAGCGAAAGCGGATGTGCTGGTGGTAGGCTCTGGAGGAGCAGGCCTAAGAGCGGCACTGAGTGCTAAAGAAACTAATAAAAGCTTAGATGTTAAAATAGTCACTAAGGGAGAGTTATTAAAAGACAGTGTTACTGGCACTTCTTATTCTGACAGAATGGCATTCCATGCCACTCTGGATACTACCGAGCCTTATACTGAGGACTCCTGGAAGTATCACGCAGAAGACATTTTCATAATAGGGGGTATGGTTTCTGGCCAGAATTTAGCAGAAGTTTTGGCTAAAAACTCTCAAGATGCTTTTGAATACCTGGATAGACTGGGAGTCCCTTTTGTAAGAGAAGAGGGTAGAGTTAAACAGTTCAGGACCGATGGTTCAAAATATGCGAGAGCTTGTTTCACCGGTCCCGATACTGCTGTTCAAATTTCAAAAGCACTGGCTAAAAAGGTTAAAGAAGAAAAAATAGAAGTTATAGAAAATACTATGATTCAAGGCATTTTATTGGACGAAGAAAACAGGGTTAAAGGTGCCTGGGGAATAGGGATTCTGGATAACGATTATTTTTTTATTGATGCTCCGGCCATAATTATAGCTACCGGTGGTGCAGGACAGGTGTTTCTGGAGAATCTCTTTCCTCCTCTGGCTACGGGAGATGGATGGACAGCAGCGTTGAGGGCTGGTGCAGAGTTTGTAAATATGGAGTTTATCCAGATAGGCTTGTCTTCTAAGGAAACTAAAATAGCCTGTTCGGGGAGCTTTATGAGATCTTTACCTGAAATAGTTAATAGTGAAGGAGAAGATCTTTTACTTAAATATTACAAAGATAAATATTCTCAGGAAGAATTAATAAATATTCTTTTTTCCAAAGGATGGAGCTGGCCACTCTCTTACGAGGAAGAATCTCACATTATTGATGTGGCTGTGGCTAAAGAAATTCAAGAGGGGAGACAGGTTTTTTTAAGCTATACTCAGAATCCCGATTTTTTAGAAAAAGATTCCCTGCCGGAAAGAGTATTAGAGTGGTATAGAAGCTCATTAGGGGAGGATTTGGTAAGAGGCGATTTATTTACCTCACCCTTATTGAGACTTAAAAAAATGAACAGAGAAGTTTATGAACTACTTAGAAGTAAAGGAATAAATTTAGATGAAAAAGGGAAATTTGAAATAGTCCCTGCAGTGCAGCATTTTCAAGGGGGAATAAAGATAAATGAAAAAGCTGAAACAAACATAGAGGGACTGTACGCCTGTGGAGAAGCTGCCGGCGGGCAACACGGAGCTAACAGACCAGGAGGAAATTCTTTGCTTGACACACAGGTTTTTGGGAAAATATCAGGTCAGGAAGCAGCAATTTACTCTTCTTCAGTAAAGAGAAGCAAAATCACTGGAGAGGAGGTAGAAACAATAAAAAAGCAGTTTCCGAGATTTTCCCGGGAAGTTTTGGGTGGGAACTGGATAAGGCAAAGTATTAGAGAAATTATGACCAGAAATGCTGGTGTTATAAGGGTTCCCCATAATTTGAGGGAAGCTTATAAGGAAATTTCCAGTATAACAGAAAGAGAAATTCTCAATGTTAGCGAAAGCTTGAAAGATTATTTAGAGACTTTAAATATCCATCTGCTATCCCAGTTGCTTCTCCTCACTATGTATGAGCGGAAAGAAAGTAGAGGTCCCCATTTACTATTTAAAAATGAGGATAGTATGGAGCTTTATCCTCGAGATGATGGAGCTTGGGCTTATCACTATATAGTTGCTAAACTGAAATATGGAGCTATAACTTTAGAAAAAAGACCGGTTAATAGGGGAAACTCTAAAAGATAAAACTATCTTTTAGTAGTTTGCTCTTCCCCGATCAGAAAACAGGAGGAGAATTGGGATGCTGCATGCTATAAGGGCTAAAGCGTGGTATCTGGAAGTAGCAAAGTACTTCCTTTTCAACATAGTTGGAGGATGAAAATACATAAAAGCTTAATCTGAGGGGGTTTTGGGAAAAATGATAGAACTTAAGGTAAGATTTGGAAGGATGATATTATGAAAACTGATATTATAAGCTATGGAGAACCTTTGATTCGTCTGACCCCGGAAAGACTTAAAACTTTTTTGAAAAGCGATTCCTGGCAGGTAGAAGTGGGAGGGGCGGAGGCCAATGTTTTAGCTGGTTGTTCTATCCTGGGGTTGAAAACTCAACTGTTGGGAGCTCTTCCGAACAACTTTCTGGGGCGAAGGGTGTTTCAAGAACTGAGAAGATTTGGAGTAGGAGTTGACTGTTTAGAGCTTTCAGGAGAAGGAAGGATGGGTCTTTATTTCCTGGAGCTTGCTCATCTAAGGGAAGGTGCAGAGGTTCTCTATGATAGAAAGGATTCTACCTTTTCCCGTTTTGAGCTGAAGGAAAAGGATTTTTCTTTACTCTCCCAGAGCTCTCTTTTGCACCTTACCGGTATCACTCCTCCCCTCAGCTCCATTTGTGACATAAATGTGAGAAATCTGCTCAGGTTCAAACCCGCCACCTTAGAGGTTTCTTTTGATGTTAACTATCGTAGTAAACTGTGGAGTCCGGAGGAATGTCGGAAGTTTGTAGAAGAGGTGATGGGGTCTATAGATATTATTTTCATAAAAGAAGAAGACTTGCAAATCATTTTTGGACTAGAAAATGAAGATTATCAGGAAAAGTTAGCTTTTCTCCAGTCAAACTATGGGAAAGATAAAATATATGTTTTAACCGCTGGTGAAAAAGGATGTTTCGTATTGAGTAAGGATATCTCTATATACCAGCCCAGCTTTGCTACGGAAGCGGTGGATAGAATAGGAGCAGGAGATGCTTTTGTGGCTGGATTTCTATATGGGTATCTCTGTAAAAAAAGCCTGGAAGAAGCTGCCCTGTGGGGCAATGCTATGGCTTCTTTAAAAATGAGCGTGGCAGGAGATATGCCCATTTTTGACCGTCATTTTGTAGAAGCTTTGGTAACTTCTTCTATATCTGGGAAGGTGAATAGATAATGTCTGCTAAAAGCTCTATTGGTGCTTTGGAACAGGCCATAAAAATATTGGAAATCGTAGTTTTTGAAGGAGGAAACGGTATAACTATCAAGGAAATTTCTCAGAAGATAGAACTCCATCCCTCCACTATATATCGATATTTAAACACTTTTTTAAGTTACGGTTATGTTTCTCGAGCTTCTGATGGTGGATACAAACCGGGAATTAAGCTTGTAGAGCTGGGTAACTATGTTCTAAATGGGTTTGATTTGAGAGAAATTGCTCATTCTTATCTCGTTAAATTGGTAGATGAGTTAAATCAAACGGCCCATCTAGCAATTAGAGAGGGGAACGAGGCCCTTTATATTGATAAAGTGGAGGGACCAAAGACCTTACAAATGCGCTCCCGGGTGGGGATGAGAATTCCTCTATATTGTACCGCTTTGGGGAAAGTTTTTTTGGCTTATTCCTCCGAAGAAGACATTGACCGTTATCTTAAAGAAGTTGAGCTAATTCCTCGAACTCAAAATACCATTGTTTCCTCTGACAGACTCAAAGAAGAACTACTGGGTATTAGAAAGCGAGGTTATGCTCTTGATAATCAGGAAAATGAGGAAGGTATAATCTGTGTTGGAGCGCCAATAATTGATTTTAGCGGTAAGGTGGTGGCTGCCCTTAGTGTTTCGGGGTTTTTTAAGGATTTTTCCCCAGATAAAATTCCCGAGATATCATCTTCACTTCAAAAAATAGCCTCTTCGATTTCTCAGGATTTGGGAGGCTATGGGAAACAAGCTGATTGAATTAACCTCTCCCTTATTGGTTAATAAGATGGTCGTTGAGCGTTAATTTTTGTGTTGGGCAAGATGAATTTACAACATTCCGGAAATTAATTTTTGTGGCACCCTTAACCCTAGAATTAATAACGGTTAATAGTAGAATGAATTAAACGGTCAATGATCGTGGCTGTCATTTTTTTGTGCCACCATTGTTTATTCAGAAACTTCATCAGACCGCGATTGTCACTGTTGCTCCGACTGGAAGTGAATGCTCTCATTCGATGCCTCTCATACTGTTTTAGCTTTCAGATATCATTTTGGGATCCGGGCCGGTTTTCAGTTATTATGAATTTAAGCAACCTATGAATGAGCGGTTGACCGATGAGGTCTGGAGAGAAATATTAAACAACAATTCTCCACCACAACCGGATTGGACGAAAAGTTTTTCAGAATAATTTATTGTTTTTTAATGTTTTATTCAATGGTTTTGATAGATACAGAACGGATAGCGGTAAGCACTGTTTCCCGTGTTTTTCAAAATCATTTACCGGAGCGTGGAATCTAAAGGCGTAAAACAGGTTTCCGATAATGGAACTGTAGCAGATATATTGGTGGGTATCTTCGCCAATTTTAATGTTCAGCGGGGTTAGCAATGGACTCATTCGTATAACACCATTCTACCAACCTATTAGTCATATAA
>ERZ773359.1394-NODE-1394-length-33515-cov-11.500239_pt1 | contig 33515 bp, 27 predicted proteins | sample MGYA00374955_ERZ773359 | MGnify/ENA primary metagenome ERZ773359 (study PRJEB29098, sample SAMN04486028) | biogas fermenter metagenome | study: EMG produced TPA metagenomics assembly of the Biogas fermentation microbial communities from Germany - Plant 4 DNA1...
TTTAGAAGTCATTATTTTCACTCCCCTTACATCCACAGGAACGACGGATGATAGTTTCTACTTTTAAGACTACTTCCCTTTTTTCGCGAATTTCCCTTTTTTCAATCCTTTCTAAAAGAAATTGAGTAGCTAAACTCCCCATGGTGTAGGCGGGTTGTTTGGCTACAGTGAGAAAAGGGTAAAGAAGAGAGGCAGATTCTAAATCATCAAAAACAACTAAAGCTAAATCTTCAGGAATTTTAATTCCCCTTTCTCTTGCTGCTCTAACTATGCCGATAGCTATAAAATTGTTTCCGGCAAATACTGCTTGAGGCAACTTTTTCTTTTCACTGAAGAACCGGGTAGCTATTTGATAGCCAAAATCCTCCTTGTAAGAACCCATCATGATCCATTCTGGCTTCACCGGGATTCCTGCTTCCTGCAAAGCCCTCTGGTATCCGGCTACTCTATCTTTACTGGTAGAGATGGTAACGGGACCGGTAATCATAGCTATTTCTCGAAAACCATGAACTTCTGTCAAGTGCCGGATTAGCTCATAAGCTGCTTCTTTACTGTCCCCCACTACTGAATCTCCATCAAAATCTTCTATTTTTCTATCTACTAAAACCACAGGAACTTCTTTTTCTTTTAAACCTAGCAAGGTATCCCCGTTACTACAACTGGCTACTACCAATCCGTCTACTCTTTTTTTTAGCATTAAGTCTATATATTCTTTCTCTTTAGCTGGATCTTCATCAGTGTTACAAAAAATAGTATTAAATCCCTGGTCAGAAGCTTTATCTTCTACTCCTCGAGCCAGAGTGGTAAAAAAGGGATTGGTCACATCAGAAATAATAAGAGCAATGGTAAAGGTTCGCTTCTTTTTTAAACTCCGCGCCAGGTAGTTGGGAGAATAGTTGAGCTCTTCAGCTATCTCCAGAATTTTTTTCCTGGTTTCCTCCTTTACTTGACCTTTTTGATTTAGAGCTCTGGACACTGTGGCTGGTGACACTCCAGCCAGCTTAGCTATATCATATATAGTAGCCATTCAAGCCTCCCAATTAAGACTACTGAGAGAGAAGAAATCTCTCTCAGTAGTCTTTTGCATTATCTCTTAATTTTAAATCTTGTACCACAGAAATGCTAAGAGGTTTTTCCCCAACATAATCGCTTTTAACTATTTTACTTTATATATTTTTTCTTTTTTGTTCACGCTATAGGCTCTATGGGATACTTTCCCTTCTCTTTCAAAAGGCTTATTAATCTATCATAAATCAAGGGGTCAACATTACTGGCTACTGAGTGATCTGAAGCGGGCATATACCCTCCTCCTCGAGCAGTTTGCAATTTATAAAGAGCTTCCTTTTCTATTTCTTCCCAGGTTCCGTAGCCCAGGAGACGAGTGTCAATTCCACCCCAAAAAGAAAGACGATCACCAAACTCTTTCTTTAGCTCTACCGGGTCCATACCAGCTTTAGCTTCTAATGGGTTATAAGCATCTATTCCTGCCTCTATTAAATTTTCCATTATTTCTAAACTTCTGCCACATCCATGATAAACAATTATCAAATCTTTTTCATGTAAAAAATCACAAATTCTCTTTACACAGGGAAAGTAAATATCTTGCCACAGACGAGGGGAAAAAAACATTCCTTTATCATAAGCTACATCTCCCCAGATAACCATACCTACAGGTTTAGCCAGCTCAATTTGGCGCTCAGCAATTCCCAGCATAAAGTCAGTACATCTTATGGCAAATTCTTTAACTTTATCAGGAAAAAGAGCTAAATCAAGTAGTAGCCCTTCAGTTCCCCGGATACGCCACATAGTTTCATGAGGCTCACATATAGAGCCAAAAATGCAGAATTTATTCTTATTATTCTCTATAGCTTCAGCATAACTTTCTATAGTCCCAAAACTATCTCCACAGTTAATAATATCACAGCGTTTATCAAAATAGCGACGGTCATCTCGAGGGTCATCAAAGGTAAATTTGGCAAACTCATCAGCGCTTTTCACTTCAAAATCTAAAAACATGGGCATCGGAGCAGCAAACATTTTTTTAACAGTGCACCCAAAACCACTTTTAAAAACAACATATTCTGACGTTTCTTCAATAATTTGACAGCTCTCCACTTTGGGATCCATATTGGGAGAAATAACTTTTACATCTAAATCATAATATTCATAAATATCAGTATCAGGGGGGAGATTAAATTTTTCTCTCCATCTATTTAAAAATTCGGTCCAGTAAAAATCACCCAGAGGCACTCGATCTGGTTCTCTTCTATCCCGGAGAGCAGTTATTACTCGCTCAATTTTCTTCTCTACTTTTTCCACTTTTTTCACTCCTTTACAAATAATCGGTAAGAGCTAACTCTTCTAATTTCCCTCTCTCGGGGAATCCATCATCTATATTCCATCCAGCAAAAGAATAGAAAAGTTCTATAGCTTCTTTCAAATCCCGAGGATTAATGCGCAAACCCCGGCGAGGACCACTCTTTACCGGCTCAAAAAATCTCTCTGGCAACCAATCTTCCTTTTTTTCTATTCCTTCCTGAAGATTAAACAATCGCTCCAGCTGTATTCTCGTCTCCCCTATTTTCATCAATCGAAAAAGGCTCATTTCCCAGCCGGTTATAGCCTGTATTAGGGGAGAAATCAAAGAAAAAGGCAAAAATCTACAGGGAGCAAAAGCAAATATACAAAGACCCAGAGCATCCATAAAACTGAAAACTTGATTAAGGTAATAAAACATTCGCACTTTTTTGGCTTCCAGGGAAGGAGCAGGTAATCTTTCTAAAAGTCCTAAAGCCTGGATATTATCCAGGAAAAGCTGAGGAGCATTTTCGTCAAAATCGGTATCGTGTTCTACTACAAAAGTGTCAGGACCAGAGGGTGATATGGCATACCCCAGCCCCAGCATTTGTTTAACCCTTGGCTCATGGAGAGGTATTTCCTTTCCTTTTACTTCTAAAGCAAAAGGAATAGTTTCCTTCCCCAAAATACTGCTCAAATATTTAACCCCTTTCCCTACCTCATTTCCCCAGCCTTTCCCTTTTACCATGTCTTCTAAAAGAGGTAAAATCCCCTCCTTTTTACCAAAACTAATTTCTATCCCTCTCGTCTCCTCTTTAGAAATTAACCCTTTTTCGAAGCATTCAGCTAAAAAACCAAGGGTTACTCCTGAGGAAGTGGTATCAAAACCATACTTTCGAGAAAATTCATGAAGCTGAAAAATAAAGTCCGGGTCTATTAAATCCAAAGTAAAACCGAAATCCACTATGCTTTCCATAGAAGGAGCTCCATAATGTCCTTCTATCTTATTATTGCCTACCACTTTTTTCTTACACCGAGCAGGGCAAGAGAAGCAAGGAACTGATTCTAAACTCCCCCCTCCTGAAAAACTCCCCACGCTATATATTTCCCCTCCAGGTAAAAAGCTGGTTTGAGCATTACGAACCGAAAAAAGGCCATCCTGATTAGAGGAAGGCACAGCAGAAGCAATACCTTCTTGAGTAGTTAAAAAGTTGAGAGGATTGGTCAAAAAGTTATCTTCAAAATAATGGTATATTTCTTCCAGTGTTTTTTCATCTGCTACCGGGACATCTTTAGTTCCCCTCACTGCTATCGCTTTCAGGTTCTTAGACCCCATTACCGCTCCCATACCCATGCGGTTATTAATAAATATAAGGTCACAAACGATAGAAGCAAATCGCACTAAATTTTCTCCTGCCGGCCCAATCTGAGCAATGCTAAAGTCTTTGCCCAGTTCTTTTTCCAGAATCTTTTGAACGGTATGAGTATCCTTGCCCCACAGATAGTCTGCTCCTCTCAGCTCTACCCTGTCATCATCTATTACCAAGAAAGAAGGATACATTGCTCTTCCTTCTATTATTATCATGTCCCAGCCAGCTTTTTTTAAGCGTGGCCCCCACCAACCAGGAGTTTGTGATTCCCCGACTCCTCCAGTGAGGGGAGATTTAGATAAAACCATATGCATATCCATCCCTGGAGCTTTCACTCCCGCACCCGGACCTAAAGAGAAAACTAACTTATTCTTCTCTCCTAAGGGGTCTATCCCCCTATCCAATTCCTTCAAAAGAAAGTGGAGGGCTACCCCTGCCCCTCCCAGATACTTCTTTAGAATATCATCTGGAATAGCTTCATTTCTAATTTCTCCAGTAGAAAGATTAACTCGTAATAATTTCCCATTAAATCCGTAAAGCAAGGTTTTCCTCCTCCCTTATGTATGCGCATAAAATACTTGCAAGCAAATGATGGAACATCCACTCGAGTGTATCTTTATTAAGAAAGCAAATTTAACATTTGACTCAGCAAGAAACTAACAAGTCCTCGATCTCTTCAACCGACGTATCCTCTCTCAAAACATTTTCAATTATTTGGCCATGAGACATAACTACAAACCTATCAGCTAAAGGAAATATACGACCAATGTTATGGTCAATAAAGATGCATGCTATGTCATTTTTCTTTAACTGAGAAATAAAATCTAATACTTGACGGCACCCTTTTACTGATAAAGCAGTAGTAGGTTCATCTAAAATTACCAGGGTAGCCTTAAAAAGCATAGCTCGAGCTATGGCTATCCCCTGTCTTTCACCCCCAGAGAGAAACCGTACTTCTTGAGTTGGGGAGGAAATGTTTAATCCCAATTCTCTTACTTTTTGACTAGCTACTTCTTCCATTTTTTGGGTATCTAACACTTTGATAAAACCAGCAGACCTAACCAATTCTCGACCTAGAAAAATATTTTGAGCGACGTTTCTCTCCCCAACGAGGGAGTAATCTTGGTGCACCGTTTCTATTCCCAAATCAATAGCATCTTTAGGAGTTTTAATTTCTATTTCTTCGTCATGGTAAAAAATCCTTCCTTTCGAAGGAGGAAAGACTCCAGATAATATCTTTATCAAAGTTGATTTTCCCGCCCCATTGCTTCCGATTAACCCTACAACCTCTCCTTTATATATTTCAAAGTTTACTCCCCTCAAAGCATAAGTTCTATCAAACCATTTGTGGATGTCTTCCATCTTAATCAAAGGGATTTCCACAAATTCTCACCTCCTGAAATCTACATTTCACCCATCAAAATTCGATCTCTCAAGATTTGTCTACTCTGGTTTAGCAAAATAGCAACTAACACTAATACTCCGGTGAAAGTTCCTTGCCAGGCCGGGTCAATTGCCATCATAGTAAGTCCGGCCTCGATAATTCCTAGTAGTAGCGTCCCACCAAGTGCATTCAAGATAGAGCCTCTTCCTCCAGTAAGGCTTACTCCACCTATAACCGCACCAGCAAATGCCATAAATACTGTGCCATCAGCCAGATTAGAAGTGGCAACTCCCATATACCCGGTGTAAAGCAGTCCGGAAATACCAGCCAGCATTCCAGCTACAACGAAAGCTGAAAAAACTACCTTATCCGTATTAATTCCACATCTTCTAGTAGCTTCAATGTTTCCTCCCACTGAATAGAGATTGCTACCCCAAATAGTTTTAGCCAAAACGAACGCCAGCAAAATAGCAAATCCTAAAAGAATAAAAATAGCTAAATACACGCCAAATACACGCGCTCCGCCCGGAGCGAGATATACAGCTGGTAAACCGAGAACTGAACCCCTCCGAACTACCATGGTAAGCCAATCAAACATAATAGAGGTTCCAAGAGTAACCAAAAAAGGGTTTAAACGGATTTTCCCCACTAACAATCCATTAAACGCCCCACATAACCCTCCTATAAGGACAACTAAAATAATACCCAAATATCCTGGAAGACCACTTTTAACCGTGATAACTGCTGTAACCATGGCTGAGAAGCCAGCAATTTCCCCTATGGATAAGTCAAAATTACCACTTAAAAGACAAATAGTTTCGGCAAAAACTAAAAAACCCATCATCGATGAAACATAGAGAATAAAATGAACATTCTGAAACGTGAGAAATGTACGCGGTTTTATTATTCCAAAGAAAAGAAACACTCCAAGCAATATTACCCAAATCATATTATCAACGAAGAACAATTTTAGCTTTTTTGAATTCATTTCTGTATGTTCTCCTTACTTCTTTTTCTCAGAAAGCACTTCTTTCAAAAAACAGTATTTAAGAGGGATTTGTTTGAAGTAGTCAAGACAAACCCCTCTTAAACTTACTTCTGAATCACCATTCTTCTAACTCAAAATTAGCCCAAAGAGACTCCAGGGTGTAATTGTCTTTAGTGACCAAAATTCCTCTGGTTTGCATCCAAGGATGACCATATTCCGTCTCAACCACCGGAGCCGGAGCCCACATCTCATCGTGAGCCCAAATATCTACTCCTTGGTGTATTTTTCCCTCAATGTTAACATCCTCAGCAGTGACTATGTCCCCCGGTTTGGGCAGAGCTTCCTCCCCTTTCTCCAGAAATTCAACCAAGTAGTACACAGCAAGAGGAGTATAAAATGGACATGGTTGATCTAAAGCTACATCTATTTTCCCCTCACCAATGGCTTCTAACACTTCGGGTAAAGCATCTATGGTGGCAACAAAGTAGTCCTGGGGGTTTTTGCCCAATGCTTCTATGGCTCCTACTGCTCCCATGGCCATCGGTCCATTACCTCCATAAATTGCATCTACCTCATATGCTCGAAGTACAGTCTCTGCCGCGGTTTTGGCTTGAGCCATATCCCAATCTCCCACTACGGTGATTACTCTCACTTCAGGATATTCATCCAATACGCTTACAAATCCATTATGCCTGTCTTCTCCAGTAGCGCTGCCCATGGTTCCTCTTATTTCTAAAACAGTCCCTTTTACCTCGCCAATTGGTTCCACTTCATCTCGGAGATACTTAACTATTTCTTCAGCTAATATTTTCCCGGACTCAAAGCCTGAAAAACCAATGTAAAGAAGAACATCGGGTGAATAAATATCTACATTAGCAGTAATCACTGGCACATTATGCTCTTTAGCATACTCTACTGCTGGAATTAGGGCGGTAGATTCAACCGCACCAATTACTAATCCATCTACCCCCATATCCACCATTCGTCTAACTTGAGTGATTTGAGTAGCAGGATCGTTTCCAGCTTCCATAGAAGTACACTTATAACCGTGATCTTCACAGTACCACTCGAAGGATTTTACAAACAGAGCTTCCCAAACGTTAACCACTCGATGAGTAGCTAAACCAAAAAAGTATCCATCCCCTTCTTGGGCAAAACCTGTGGTCGCCATCACAAAAATAAAGCATCCCATCAATCCTGCGCAAAACAAGTTTTTAATCGACCATCCTCTTTTTTTCATGATTTACCTCCATTAATCTATTAATAATTTATTTAATTAACACTAACCTTATCATAAACTTTTTTTTACCACCTCCCGGTTTTTATTTATGCATAAAAAAAGCACCTGGCTTGGCCGGGTTCGGATTGGCGCCCGACCAAACCAGGTTTCTGCCGATTAATACGATTAATACAATACGCGTTGAGCCTCTTCTGAATCAATATTATCTTTAGTTACAAAAACTACTCCCGTGTTTATGTATTTAGGCACCTCTTCCCCCTTAGCAGCAGCTAAAGCAATTTTCACCCCATCATAACCCATCCGATAGGGGTTTTGTACTGCAATACCTTGAAGAGTACCATTCCGCACCATTTCTTGCAGATCTTTATTACCGTCAAATCCAATAGCTACAATTTGACCGGCTAAACCAGCTTGCTCAATTGCCCGTCCCATACCAATTGCGGTAGGTTCGTTTGCACCGAAGATAGCAGTAAGGTCAGGATTAGCTGCTAATACATCGGTGGTCTGGTTAAGAGCAGTCACCATGTCAGATTGAGAATAGAAAGGCCCCACGATTTCCATATTAGTCTTTTCTTCAATAGTATCGATAAAACCGCCTACCCGGCCAATTTCGCTACCAACTCCCGGCACATAAGACATGACTGCTACTTTACCTTCGGTCCCGGCTCGTTTAATTAGCTCCTCCGCACAAAGAACTCCAGCAGCTCGGTTGTCAGTAGCCAGGAAAGAAACATAACCCTCTTCGTAATTCAAAAGCGAATCAACAATTACTACTGGTATACCAGCTTCATTAGCCTTTTTTACTGCAGGAACAAGCGCATCAGGGCTTGAAGGAGCTAAAACGATAGCCAAGACATTCCGGTTTATAGCATTTTCCACCAGGTTAACTTGCTCTTCGATTTTTGTTTCAGCAGCGGGACCGAGAAATGAAACTTTAATCTGTTCTCCTTGAGCAACTAATTCTTTTTCTGCGTCCGACGCGCCTACTTCCACGTTTTGCCAAAAGCTCGAAGTTGCCTCTTTCACGATAACTGCGATTTCGCCACTAACTGCTTCCTGAGCAAAAACCGAAGTTGAAAGAAATAACAAACCCACACAGAATACTACTAAAGATAACTTAAAACCCTTCATTGTAAACCTTCCTCCTTTTATATGTTTTTTTAATGTACAAAAGGACTAAAATCTGCCCCTTTCTACTCTCCCTATAAACCTAACCCTCTCGTTTTCGGAGCTGATCTACCGCCACTGCAGCAATAATAACTAAACCAATAATCACCTGCTGAATAAAGTAGGATACTCCTTGCATGTTCAGTCCGTTACGCAGGATTCCAATAATAAAAGCTCCAATCATAGTGCCGGAGATAGTACCTGCCCCTCCCATAAGGCTGGTACCACCAATAACCGCAGTAGCTATAGCATCAAGTTCGTACGCTACCCCGGCGTTGGGTTGAGCAGTTACAATACGAGACATAGTCACAATTCCTGTTAAACCAGCTAAACCTCCCGAAATAATATAGGCAATGATCTTGGTCTTATTAACGTTTAATCCCGAGAGGCGGGCAGCTTCTTGGTTAGAACCTACTGCATAGGTAAAACGCCCCAAACGAGTATGCTTGAGCACAAAATCAAAAATAATGGCAACTATGACCATAATAATAACCGGATATGGAATGCCAGGAAATTTAGTAACTACTCGACCATTGGGTAACGTGGTGGTAGTCCTAAAAAGAGCGCCATTGCCTAATATACCAAACTCCTCCGGTAAACCAGCTACTGCTCGGGCTCCGGTCACGTATAGGGCAATACCTCGAGCTATTTGCATCATCCCTAAAGTAGCAATAAAAGGCGGTAGATTTAATTTTGTAACCATAAGACCATTGGCCGCCCCACAAGCTATGCCAGCCAGCAAGGCAAGCAAAAAACCAATTAATACTGGCATCCCAGCTCGTACTGCCAAACCAGCCACCACTCCACTCAGGGCAACCACTGAACCAATGCTTAAATCTATACCTCCAGTGATAATAACGTAAGTCACTCCTATACCCATAAAGGCCAGAGTACTGGTTTGAAGGGCAATTGTGAGAATATTCTGAATAGTAAAAAATCTATCAGTAACTAACGAAAAAACAACAAATAAAGCTATAAGCGCAGCAACCGCAATGAACCTTTGCATCATATTCCTTACTTTTTCCATCTGTGATACCGTCTCAGCCATAACTTAACCCTCCTTTATAAGGTTATTTCTGTTTTGTCAGAAGTATTAGAAGCTAAACCGGCAGCGTAGTTCAAAATCTCCTCCTGATTAGTTTCCCTTGTCTGAAGAGTCCCGACTAACCGCCCCTCATGAAGAACTAAAATTCGATCGGTCATACCTAAAATTTCCGGAAGCTCAGAAGAAATCATAATAATTCCTACTCCGTTTTTAGCCAAACTATCAATAAGCTTATGAATGGCATATTTAGCTCCAACATCGATTCCTCTGGTAGGTTCATCAAAAATCAGCACTTTAGCTTTACGAAATAGCCACTTTGCTAAAACCGTTTTTTGCTGATTACCACCGCTAAGATTTTTTACCACCTGAAAAACACTGGGGGTGCGGATATCAAGTTCATTTACATAATGTTCGGCCACCTGCTTTTCTTTTTTATTAGAAATTATTCCTAAACTATTAGATATCTCCTCAGTATTGGCTAAGGTAATATTTTCAGTAAGCAGCATTTCAAGTGCCAAGCCAGCTAATTTTCTATCTTCTGGAAGATAACCAATTCCAGCACGAATAGCGTCAGCTGGTGAAGAAATATTAATTTTTTCTCCAAAAAGAAAAATCTCGCCCTCATCTTTTGGATCCGCTCCAAAAATTGCCCGGGCCAGCTCAGTTCTTCCCGCCCCTACAAGTCCAGCTATACCTAAAATTTCACCCTGATAAAGATCAAAAGAGATATCATGTAATACTCCCGCTCTGGATATGTTTCGAACCTCTAATATTTTTTTATCCGTGGGAACTGAGGTTCTCGGTGGGAATTTCTCCTGCAAAGACCTCCCCACCATCTTACGTACAATCTGATCAGTCGTAACTGATTGGTATTCATCAGTACTTACGTATCTCCCATCCCGCAGTACAGTTACTCGATCTGCAACATGTTTTAATTCCTCAAGTCGATGAGAAATATAGATAATACCTACCCCTCGGTCTCGAAGCCGACGGATAACTTTAAATAATTCTTCAATCTCCGATTCAGTTAGAGCTGAAGTAGGCTCATCCATAATAAAAACTTCTGCTTGATGAGACAAAGCTTTAGCTATTTCAACCATTTGCCTTTTGGAAAGAGGAAGCATATGAACGGGGATATCGGGATCAATATCTACACGAAGCTGACTGAGGATGGTGGCTGCGTCTTCACTCATCTTCTTGTCATCGATGAAACCACCCCTCTTGAGGGGCTCTCTACCGATGAAAATATTCTGAGCAACTGTCAAATGAGGCATCAGATTTAGTTCCTGATAAATAATACTAATACCGGCTCGCTGAGCTTCTACAGGATCACGGAAAACAACCGGTTGGCCATTAAGATAGATGGTTCCTTCATCTGGCTGATATACCCCACTTAATATCTTCATCAAGGTTGATTTTCCCGCACCATTTTCTCCTACGAGAGCATGAACCTCGCCTCGTCTCAGATCGAAGGAAACTCGATCTAAGGCTACTACTCCTGGAAATTTTTTAGTTATATTCTCAACACGCAATATTTCCTTAGACATAGTCCCTCCTCAATAACAAAAAACTTTAATTATTATGCTAACACCGTTCACTTAATTTTGTCAAGCAATCGATTACTAATAATTTTGTATCATTGACAACAGCTTTTTGTCGGCAATTATAGTCCTTAATATTTTGGTAATATTGTTAAATTTGAAGTAATTTGTGAAATCGGTTGCTTTAATGCATTACCTTATGATTCTCCCTCTGTACAAAATCCTGCACTTTAATTCTAAATGTTACCTGAAATATAAGTTATTCACTATAATTTAGTATCGAAACTTATTAACTTCGTCGAACATGGCGATAATATTCTCTGGGGGAACACCAGCCATAATATTATGTACTTGTTGGAACACATAACCTCCCCCCGGAGCGAAAACTGAGAGATTTTTTCTCACATCTTCTCTTACCTCTTCGGGGGTTCCGAAGGGAAGAATAGCCTGGGTATTACAACCTCCTCCCCAAAAAACTATATCCTTGCCGAATTCTTCTTTAAGGCGTTGTGGCTCCATCTCCCGGGCAGTGATTTGCACTGGTTGGATAATATCGAGACCTGCCTCAATAAAGTCAGGCAAGAGACGGTATATACTTCCACATGAATGGAGAGCTACTTTAAGATGAGGATATTTTGTTTTTACCAAGTTCCACATAGCTGCATGACGGGGTTTAAAAAACTCTCCATACATCTGAGGAGAGATTTGAGGGCCATTTTGCATTCCTAAGTCATCTCCAAAACCGATTATGTCTACATAAGGTCCTACTGCATCTAAAAATTTAGTCAGGTTACTCAAATGTCGATCTAAAAGTTTGTCCAAAAAGTTATGAATTCGCTTTGGATTTAGGGCGATTTCAGTTAGAAAATTATCCATTCGGAAGGCAAATTCACCGGCCTCAAATAAATTTCCTCCAAAAGTAGCATAGATAGCCCGGTCAGTCTGAGACCGAAGTTCTAGAGCGCTCTTTCGGTAAACTTCTTGCCCCTCGGCATCAAATCCGGCTGGAGCTGGAGGAGAACCCAGTCGAAACCACATAATCTGTCTTAAATAATACTCGAGCTGGTCAAAATTTTGATCTGGATTATCTATTAAGGGAAAGTAACATTGCTCAAAATAAAGGCAGCCTGGTTTTTGAATGCAGATGGGTTGTTCTTTATCTCCCCTAACTATCCATCCTTCAGGAGTTTTTTCTACTGGAATATAAGCAGGAATTTTACAAGGGGTACCATCAGGAAGTTGCCAATCTTTCCAATACGATTCATTTTGTAAAAAAATGTGACCTAAGTTGACTACATCTACTCCAAAAAAGTCCAATACATCTTTTTCCACCATAGCTAACTGTTGAATGAAATCCCAAATATAGAGAGGACTATCTGGTAGGCCAATAGCTCGCCTCAAGTCTCGGTAAGCTTGAACCATAATGCCAGATGACTGATGACCACCGAAGTCAATTGGAACCTTATCCGGTTGACGATGATTTAAAGCAGAAACTACTCTTTCTCTTGAATTCAAAAATATTTACCTCCTTAGTATTTTAGCTATCTTCTCCCTTTTCTCAACTGGTCAATGGCCACAGTAACAACCAGGATAACGCCTACAATAATTCTGGTCCAGAAGGGATTAACATTCAGCAAAACCGAGCCATTGTAAATAGTAGTCATAACTAAAGCTCCTATGAAAGCACCAAGAGGAGTTCCTTCTGCTCCCATAAGGCTCGCTCCTCCTAATACAGCAGCAGCAATGGCATCAAGCTCATATCCTGTACCTGTGGTTGGTACTCCCATCCATAATCGGCTCGTCTCCAGAACTCCGGCTAATCCGCATAAGGTGGAAGCCAGAATATACACTCCATAAGTTACGTTACGAATATTAACCCCGGAGAGTCTGGCTGCTTCAATGTTGCTACCCAGAGCATAGACATAGCGACCAAAGCTGGTATAGCGGAGAACAATTTCTATTATTACTACAGACAAAATAAGAAACCAGAAAAGATTAGGTATGCCAAAAGTGTTGGTAGAAGAAAAATCAGCGATGCTGCGGGGAAGACCAAAAATATTACTGCCATTGGAGATTAGAAGAGTTGCTCCTCGCAATACTGACATCATACCTAAAGTAGCTATAAAAGGAGGTATTCTGAGGTTGTAAACCATCATCCCGTTGGCTAAACCAATGAGGGCAGAAAGCATCATTACCAATAAAATAGTGGAAGCGATATTACTACCAGTAGAAACCATCTTAGACATGACAATATTAACAAAAGCCACTACTCCCCCCACTGATAAATCAATACCAGCGGTAATGATCACCATTACCTCAGCAATACCCAGTATTCCCTGAATGGTCATCTGCCTCATAACACTCTGGATATTGCCAGTGGTGAAAAAATAGGGAGAAACTATTCCTAAAAAAATCCACATGGCTATAGCTACGATTAAAACCACAATCTGGGTGTTCAAAGAAAATTTTATTCTACTTTCCACGGTTCTCCCCTCCCGCTGCTGCTTCATATTTTATAGCTAAAGCAAGTATTTTCTCTTCATCAAAGTCTTTCCGCTCTATATCGGCCACTATTTTCCCGTCCCGCATAACCAGGATACGGTCACAGATAGCCATTAATTCAGGCATATAAGAAGAGATAAAAATAACCCCTGCTCCTTCCCTGGCAATATTATTTATAAGCTGATAAATCTCTTCTTTAGCTCCTACATCAATTCCAGTGGTAGGTTCATCCATAATAAAGACCCGGGATTGGCTGGCTAACCCCTTAGCTACCACCACTTTTTGCTGATTACCTCCACTCAAGTTTTCCACCCGGTGTGATAGAGAAGGAGTCTTAATGGAAAGAAGTTGAACATAGGTCTGGGCTATTTCTTTTTCTTTCTTGCGATCGACAAAGCCAATTTTAGTAATGCGGGGATAAACCGGGAGATTAATGTTATCTTTGACAGAAAGCTTCAAAGCTATTCCTTCTCTTCTGCGATCTTCAGGAATTAAATTAATTCCCAGGTCGATACTTTCTCGGGGATTACGCAAAGAAATTTTTTCCCCATTCAGAAAAACTTCTCCCGACTCTATGGGTTCAACTCCAAAAAGAGCTTTGGACAACTCTGTTCTTCCCGAACCCACCAGACCATAAATGCCAACTATTTCTCCACTGCGCAGCGAAAAAGAACAATTTTTTAACTTTTTAGTGCTGAGGTTTTCCACTCGCAGTATTTCTTCTCCTATTTCCCTGGTATCATCAAATATTCCATGTCTTACTTCTCTTCCCACCATCATAGCTACCAATTGGTCCTGGTTCGTTTCACTAACTATTTTTTCTCCCATCACTGCTCCATCTTTTAGAACCGTAACTGTGTCGCACAGTTCAAAAATTTCTTCTAAGCGGTGAGAAATGTAGATTACCGAGCGACCGCTATCTTTTAACCAGCGGATAACCCGGAAAAGCTCTTTTACTTCTCTATCAGTTAAAACAGCAGTAGGCTCGTCAAAAATGATAATTTTAGCGTTTCGAGATAGTGCCCGAGCAATGGCTACCATACCCTGCTGGGAAGCACTCAGGTTTCCTACTTTCTCCTCCGGTTTTATTATCCCTCGATAACCGATCTGAGCCAGTATTTCCTCAGCTTTTTTGTTCATCTCCGATTTGTCTACCAGCCCCCATTTAGTTGGCAAAGCACCCAGCATTATATTTTCTGCAACGGTAAGATGATCTGCCAGCACCAGATTTTGATAGACAGCAGATATTCCCAGTTGCTCGGCTAAGATAGGAGTCATATTGTTTATTTTTTGACCGAAGACATAAATTTCGCCGCTATCGGGGGCATAAGCACCGGTTAAGATTTTAATAAGGGTTGATTTTCCAGCTCCATTTTCGCCCACCAAGCCTTTTACCTCAGCTTCTTTAACTGAAAAAGTAACATTTTGAAGAGCAATAACTCCGGGGAAAACCTTGGTGATATCTTTCATCAAAACCACTGCTTCTTGAGTCATTCCCTTTCACCTTCTTGCTGGTATTGAAAATAAAAATGGGTAGCAGAGAAAAACCTGCTACCCATTTTTATTCTTACCAATCTTTGTGGAATTCGATGGGTTTCAGGAATTCATCAGCTTCACCAGTCTCTAACATTTCCGGGCTAATAACTACCACTCCAGTATCGATATCTTTCGCTACCGGGACCTGGTTTCTACCTAAAATTCCGTACACTAACCCAGCATAACCCATATTCCAAGGTTTCTGTACAATCATGCCATCAACATAGCCATTTTCTAAACCCCAGAGTTCTTGAGGTCCGGAATCCACCACCACTACTGCTAAATCTTTTCTCCCCGCCATATCGAGTGCTCTCACTACTTCATCACCAGTGTACTGGTTATTAGCAAATATACCCTTGAGGTCTGGGTTTCCGGTTAGAACGTCTTGAGTAATGGCCAGGGTATTGCCCTGTTTTCCCTGAGCATCCTTGAATTCCAGTACCTGGATGTCAGGATATTTTTCTTCAATTCGGTCCAGAAAACCAGCCTTTCTGGCCTCCAGAGACCCTACACCGGACATAAAAGTAACCCCTGCCACTTTCCCTTCAGCTTTACCAAACTTCTTTTCCAGTGCTTTAGCCATCTCATCAGCAGCGATCTGCCCTATTTTATAATTGTCAGAAGCCAGATAAGCTACGTACTTGTCTGTGTTGGCAGCGCTATCAATGATGATAACCGGGATTCCAGCATCCATCGCTTGTTCAATCCCTGGCACCAGGGCATCAGCCACTGTAGGGGCAATAACAATAGCATCTGGTTCCATACCAATGGCTGTCTCTAAAATAGATACCTGTCTGGCTACATCGGACTCAGAAGTGGCTGATTGGGCTATAAGTTCTACTCCAAAATGTTTAGCTGCCTTGTCAGCTCCGTCAAGCACGATTTGCCAGAACTCAGACTCACTGGCCTTTACAATATAGAATATCTTCATCTGGCTGGGAGGCACTGCTGGAGCAGCCCAGACTAAAGCAGAACTGAAAATTAACATCCCCATCATCAAAACTACAATTAAACGCTTCATTTTATCACTCCTCCTCAAAACTTCGGGTAAATTTTTTCTCTTCCCTCAAAGAACACCAGGCTGGCACAGTGCACCAGGCTAAAACCGAAGCAGCAAGCAGCAAATTGAAGTTAATCTTATATTTCCGCATCCCACCTCCTTAAAAACCGCAGAGTTGATCTGCTTAAACTGAATAATTACGCAACCGATTTCTTTGCTAATATTCTATTTTTATATTTTTGTTTTGTCAATCTCATATGGAATTTCGTTGAAACAGACACAAGAATCAAGCATAAAAGAATATTAATTGATAAACAGAACACTACGGAAGCTAAGGATATAGGATAGAAATTCTAATTCGAAAGAAAATATTTAACTTGCAGAATTTCATAAAATAAAGTAAAATCAATCTGCAATCGATTTCTTATAACAAAAAAAGGAGGATTTTCGATGGCCAGAGTTGGTGTAATTACTTTTTCTGACGGAAGACCCCCTGTCCACCAGGAACTTCTTTCCATGAACCTTCAATTTCAGAATAACCTGGTTAAGAAGTTAGAAGAAGAAGGACATGAAGTAGTGGTAGCAGACGAACCCCCCTGGAATAACGAAACTGCAGTAAAAGCGGGAAAAAAGATGCAGTTAAGCGATGTGGATTGTACTATTTTTAACTATGCCATCTGGGCCTGGCCACATTTTACCGTTTTGGCCGCTCAATTTGCTCCTTCCCCCTATCTTTGCCTCTCCAATATTAATCCCGGATACCCCGGATTAGTGGGCATGCTGGCCAGCTCAGGAGCACTGGCTAACATAGGAATACCATACTGGAGGATTTCTGGTGATATTGGAGAAAAAAAAGTATGGAAAAAAGTAAACACCTTCATTAACGCTGCTTCTTGTGTTAAATCGTTGCGAGGGGAAACATTTGGTTGTTTTGGTGGTCGACCCATGGGGATGTATACTGCCACTGTGGGCGCAGATGTATGGGCCAGAATATTCGGAGTAGATATAGAACATATTGACCAGTGGGAAATAGTAAGGAAGGCAGAAACCATTCCTCAGGAAAAAATTGAAAAAGCTTTTCAGTGGTGTGAAGAAAACGTGGGTGAAATAGTGTATGATGGTAAACAATTGACTCCTGAGATTCTCAAAAAGCAGATTGCCTCTTACTATGCGGTAAAAGAGATTTGTGAAGAGATGCATCTTGATTTTTGTGGCATTAAAGGACAACCTGAACTTACCAACAACTTTTGCACCATGGACATAGCTGAGGCTTTTCTCAACGACCCTTATGATTTTGACGGACCTAAAGAACCCATTGTGTGCGCTACTGAAGCGGATATGGATGCTGCATTAACTATGGAAATCTTAAAAAAATTAGCCAGAACTCCAGTTTTGTTTGCTGATGTTCGTCACTGGCATGATGACCACCAGATACTCGACCTTTGTAATTCTGGACAACATGCCACTTATTTTGCTGGAGCCAGCTTCGATTACCGGGACAATCTCCCCCAGGTGATTTTCTATCCCGAGTCATTTTATTTCCCAGCGGGAGGAGCAGCTGTTCACCATTTAGCCCATCCTGGTAAAGTAACCCTGGCCCGCCTGGGTAGAAAAAATGGGTGCTACTGGATGGCTATTCTCACCGGAGAATTCGTCCGGTTTGATGATAAGACCAATCAAGAAATTATGACCAGAACCCAGATTGAGTGGCCCCATGCTTTTTGCCATCTGGATACTTCTATTGATAGCTTTATCAACAAATTTCCTTGCAACCATGTCCATGCTGTTTACGGAGATTACGTAGAAGAATTAAAAATGGTTTGTGAAATACTGGGGATTGGATGGGAAGTAATATAAATAAAATATGAGCTACCTTCCCGGGGTAGCTCATATTTTATTTTATCTATTATTTTAATCTTCTAATCTGAACACCATTTGAGTTGGGCTTACAAATCTCAAGGCAATCACCAAACAGGTCATGGTTATTAAAAAGTAAACTACAGCAAGGGCATCTATTGCTTGAGGTGGACGCACTCCTGCTGCATAGGCATCATAATACAACGCTACCACTATAGTTTGTGATTTGGGACCACTTACAAGAAACGTTAGTTCAAACATGGCAATAGTTCTAACTATTGAAAGTATAGATGCTGTGAAAATTCCAGGTAGCGAGAGAGGAATTAATATCTTGAGAAAGGTCTGGAATCTTCCCGCTCCCAAAATTTTTGCTGCAGATTCAATATTAGGATCGATTTGTTCTATAAACGGAGTCAAAATGAGTATGACGAAAGGCACAATAGGTATCAAATTAGCAATAATAACCCCGCTTATTTTTGTAGCTAACCCTACCTTGTATAACATGGCTGCCAGAGGAATTCCATAAGTCATTGGAGGAATTAACATTGGTAAAAGCAACATGGAGAGCAGAAGCCCTTTAAATTTAAAATCATATCTTGCCAGTCCATAAGCGGTAGGAATCCCTATTAACAAAGCAATAGCCGTCACTGATATAACTACAGCAAATGTAACAAAAAGAAGCTGAGGAAGATCATGATCTTTAGCCATATAACTATACCATTCTAAAGTAAAATACTTAGGAAAAATTCCTCCATACCATTCCTTGCCTACAGAATTCAACACTACTGTTCCTAATATTCCTAAAATATTTATGATAAAAACAGCTAAAGCTATATAAAACAACACTCCCGATATTCTAATTTTCTTTTTCATTTATTACCCCCTCGCATCCTATCAGGCTTTCCCCACCATTGAACCGCCCTTAAACATCCTCTGTCTCAAAGACATCACAACCAAAATGACAATTAACTCAATTAAACCCATAACCATAGCTATAGCAGAACCTACATTAAAATTAAACTTTTCCATAGCCCAGTGAAAAACAGAAATAGACATCACCCTTGTAGGGCCAGAAGGTTGGCCTAATAGTACTGCTGTGGGGTATACGGAAAAAGCCATCACAAAATTCAAAGAAAATGCCATAGCGATTCCGGGAACCCATAAAGGAAAAATAACTTTTCTAAAAATGTACCATCCATCTGCACCTAAAATTTGAGCCGCTTTCTCAAGGTTTGGATCTATCCCCGATACGTAGCCAAGAAGCATCAAGAGGGCATAAGGAAAATTATGGATGATTAAACCCAGAAGTACCCCGGTATAATTATGGGTCAGTCTCAACGGCTCCTTAATAATTCCAACGGCTTTTAAAAACTGATTAAGCCACCCTGCCGGTCCCATATATGAAAGCATTCCTTCTGCAACCAGTACTGTTCCTAAGGTAACAGGAAGAATGAGAAAAAAACTAATTAATCTTTCTCCTTTTATTCCATGTCTCATATAATATGAAAATGGAATAGCAAGCAATATACTGATTAAAGTGGCGGGTAAAGCTATTTTAAATGTAGTCCAGATAGTTCTAACTTCCCAGGGATCTTTAAAAAAAGTTAAATAATTTTCTAAAGTCCACTCCCCTTCTTCATTGGTAAAGCTCAAGTAAAACCCGTATAAAAATGGGTAGATAAACAAAACTGCTAAAAAGATTATTGACGGTAGAAAAAACAGAAAGATAATATGTTTTTCTTCTTTCATAGCATTCTATCTCCTTCTTGTGAGAAAAGAAGAATCTTTCCGGGAGGAATCCAGACTTCTATGATACCATCACTTTTTATCTCCTCTCCTGCTTCTCCGGTGCGTAAATCTATACGGACATCTTCATTTATTAACGCACCTATATGTCTGATTTCTCCTAAATACTCGACCACCTCACTTTTACACCTTAAAGAATTCACTGGTCCATTGCCAACCTGAATATCCTCAGGACGAACGGCAGTAAAAACAGGAGCACCAATTTCTAAATTGTTCAAATAATCAGCCTTTTTTATAGAGCCATTTTTAATAGTTAATTCAAAACCCGACACATTGATAACCACCTCATTTTCAGAACTTATTTCTTTAATATTCGCCGGCCATATATTACGAAATCCCATAAAATCGGCAACGAATAAATTTGAGGGCTGGCAATAAATTTCCTCTGGTGGTCCTATTTGTTGAATTTTCCCATCTTTCATCACTACAATCCTGTCGGAAAGAGCTAAAGCTTCTTGTTGATCATGAGTCACATATATAGAGGCTATGTGAAGTTTTTCATGCAAGGTCTTTAATTCATAGCGCATCTCTATCCTGAGTTTGGCATCAAGATTTGATAATGGTTCATCTAACATCATTAGCATTGGCTCCATCACGATACAACGCGCAATTGCTACTCTTTGTTGCTCACCACCAGACAATTGCCGGGGATATTTATCTTCATATCCTTCAAGACGAACCATTTTTAGCGCATTTTGAACTTTTTCTTTAATCGCATTCTTGGATAATCTTTTTATTTGAAGACCAAAGGCTATATTATTAAAAACACTTAAATGAGGAAATAAAGCATAGTTCTGAAAAACCAATCCAAATCCTCTTTTCTCGGGAGGAATACCTTTTGTACCATCATCTATACATTCATTATCAATATATATTTCGCCACTATCTATGGGAACCAAACCAGCAAGACAATGTAAAGTTGTAGACTTGCCACAACCAGAAGGCCCTAATAGTGTTACAAATTCTCCTTTTTCAACATTTAGATTAAAGTCGTGAAGGACTTGATTCGCCCCAAAACTCTTATTTAAATCCTTTATTTTAATTTCCTTAAAATCCTTCACTGTATCCACCACCCCATTTCTTTCATTTAAAAAAGTGTGGAGATCCCTCTGGATCTCCACACTAAATCCGTCGAACGTTTTATTTTACTTTTGCTCCCACCAGCTTATCCCACATCTCAAAGGCCTCAACTAATTCCTTTGCCCCGAGCTGTGTGGTTGAAGGGAATTCTTGAATAACTATATCATATTCGGGATACAGCGCAGCCTCAATATTATCTTGAATTTCCTTAGGAGCTAAAGAAAGAGGAACATCTTTTATAGCTGGCCCGGGGTAGAAATATCCGGCATCATAGGTGAGAGCTTGAGATTCAGGCTCAAGTAGCCAGCTCATTAAAGCTAATGTTGCTTCTTTCTGCGCTTCGCTAAGACCTTTGGGCATGCACATAAAATGACAATCTGTAAGCCATGTGGTATTCTCTAAAAAGAATCCTCTAAAGTTAGCCGGTATAACTCCCAGAATACGCTGATTCACATCCCAACCAATATGGCTTGCTATAATCCATCTTGTGCCTTCAGCTAATTCTCTAAAAGCAATAGCTGTGCCGGTAGGATAGTAATCAATATATTTATCGAGCTCCTGCAAGTAATCCCAGGTTTTCTCCCAGGTTTTCGGATCTTTTGGATTTTCATCTCCCAGGATATAAGGTAGCCCCTGTAACAGGCATCTACCCGGTCCAGAATTAGCCGGTCTGGGATATAAAAATTTTCCCGGGTTAGCTTTTGCCCACTCCAATAATTCTTCTGCTGTAGTCGGAACGTCTTCGACCTTTTCTGGATTATAAGTAAACATTGGTCCGCCCGGGCAATGCGTTACAACAATACCATATCCCTCAAAAAGATCAAAAGCTCCTTTTGCACCAGGAAGGTAACGATCTTCCAGGTCTGGAAAGTATGAATCGTATGTAGGATATAAATTTTCCCAAATTCCCATTTCCAGGCCAGCTGCCATTGCATCATAACCAGTTAATACCATCGTAGTCATCACATTACCAGCCATTTGTTGTGCTTTAATTTTTGCGGGAAGCTCTGGAGCGGTTGCTTTCATGAATTCAATATCAGAAACTATTTCCGGATGAGCTTCCTTAAAAGCCTCAATAGCCGTCTGGGTAAGCTGTAAGTTTCCTGCTACATCAATAATGCTCAATTTCACCGGCCCGGATTGCTGCCCCACAGCCAGGGAAACGGTAAGAAATAGAGTAACACAAGAGAGTAGAAAAACACTTAAGAGTTTAACGAACTTTTTCATGGTGGTCCCTCCTACTAATTAGTTTTGGTAAAACTGAGTACAGAAAGTTAAAGAAGCAGTAAAACACACCCTTATCATCCCCACCCCAGGAGTTTATAAGGAAACTTGTTTCCTACTTCCTTACACCCTAACAAAACCCGCTTAAAACATGAGATATTTTCAAAGCTATTTCTCTCGGCTCCTGAAAAAACTCTTAAAGCTTCTTTTGAATCATAATACCGAGATTAAAAAACACAAAAACAATCTTGTTTGATAAGTGCCAAATTACTTCCTAAATTTCGACACTAAGTATAGTTTGTAATCAATAAACCTGTCAATAGATTATGAGCTCTATGATAGTGTCAACCCATTGTAGGAGCGATATTTTTATTTTCTCCTTCGTTATTAACTTTTGAGAAGTTCTCATAAGACTTTTTTTGTTTCATCCCATGGTTATGGCTAGAAAGTCTTGTAAAAATATACTGGTATATTTTTTGGTACTTTTCCTAGAAAGAGGGGTGGGGATACCTCTGAACTCCCTGTTCTATTACTTGTACTAAGAAAGATAGTTCTCTGTGAAAAAAACCGGTTAGAAGGATAACTATTACCTTGTAGCTTGTTGCATTTATGTCACGTATCAATGGGAGATTGCCCGTAAACTTTAATCCATCTAATGCTCAAGCACAGTAAAATTTATGAGCCGCCTCAATCAAACAAAGGCGGCTCATAAATTTTACTGAATACTCTTTTCTGCCTCGTGCAGGTTATCCTTAGTTATAACTGCAGGCTCGATCAAAATCACTTTGTTTTCTGGTTCCGCTTTTTCTCTTAGGTATTTAACCAAGATTTCAAAAGCAGTAGAGGCTTGTCTTCCCGGGAACTGTTCGATGGTAGCGTCTAATGTTTCCTCTTCAATCAATTGTAGCGCTTCGGGAAGAGCATCAAAACCAACAGTGATCACCTCTTTGACATCTAACTTACCACTGGCTTCTATAGCCTGAATGGCACCTAAAATCATCTCATCATTGGCTCCAAAAACAGCATCAATCTGGGGAGTGCTCATGATGAAGTCTTCCATCACCTTCATGCCGTCATCCCGGCGGAAGTTAGCAGTTTGAGCTTTAATGGTAATATCAGGATACTGTTCCATAATTTCATTAAATCCTGCGCTTCGATCAATAGCAGGACCTGCTCCTGGAGTCCCGGTGAGCTCAATGACCGTACCTTTGGGTTCACCGTATTTCTCGATGAGTTCATCTACTATAAATTTTGCTGCTCTCCTCCCTCCTTCTACGTTATCTGCTCCTACATGGCATAAAACCTCTACTGGAGCGTCTTCTTTGATTCTTCGGTCTACAGTGACTACCGGGATATTAGCTTTATTAAGCGCCTCTACCGCTGGGACAACTGCTTCTACTTCGATGGGAACAAGTAGTACTCCATCCACTCCTCTTATGATCATATCTTCAATAATGGAGATTTGCTTTGCTACGTTATCCTCTGCTTCCAAAGATATAACTTCGATTCCCCCTATCTGGGTTGCTTTCTCTTTAACCGCCTCTTCCAAAAAAGCAAACCAGGCAAAGGAGAGGCTGGGAAAAGAAAGACCAATAGTGAGTTGCTCCTGAGCTAAAGCTAAAGAACCCAGACACAAGGAAGCCACTAAAATCACCAAAGTACCTACCACTCCAAGTTTTTTCATATTCCATCAACCTCCTTTTATTTTTTATTTCTGGAAAAGATTTTAAATCTTTTCCAGAAATAAATTAAGCAGTTCTAAATCTTCTTTTCATCTTATCCATCAGCACAGCTAAAATTATAATTGACCCTCTCACAATCATCTGCCAGTATGGCTGTACCCCCAAAAGATTCAATCCGTTAGATATAACTCCAATGAGAAGGGCTCCTATTAACGTACCATAAACTCCCCCCTCTCCTCCCATCATACTAGTCCCTCCAATAACTACTGAGGCGATGACATCCAGCTCATAACCTTCACCCGCTACCAATTCTCCAGAATTAAGCCGAGAAGTTAAAATTAAACCGCTCAGTGCTGAAAGAAAGCCCAAAATAGTAAAAGCACTGATTTTATATCGGTCTACTCTTATTCCGGAAAGCAGTGCTGCCTCCTCATTTCCTCCTATAGCATAAATGTAGCGACCAAATACTGTTCTCCTCAAAATTATAGCAGCAATAATAACACTCCCTAAAAAGAGAATAACCGGAAAAGGGATAGGACCAATCATTCCTGCTCCAATGAAGCGGAAAGACCGGCTCATGCCAGAAATAGGCCTTCCCTTAGCTACTAAGAGAGTGGCACCCCGAAATATGCTCATAGTTCCTAAGGTAACGATGAAAGGATGGAGGCCTCCTTTTGTAGAAATAAAACCATTGAGAAAGCCAATACCTCCGCCTATTAGGAGAGGAATAACTATGCTCAAAAATAGGCTTCCTCCCCATTTTACTTGGAAACCAGCAGCAATAATTCCGGTAAAAGCCACCACTGATCCTACCGATAAATCAATGCCTCCCAGGAGAATTACAAAAGTCATCCCTACTGCGATTACTCCGATTATAGAAACCTGGCGGATAACATTTAAAATGTTGAGGGGATTGAAGAAAACGGGGGTTAGAATTCCAAATAAAATACACACCACTATAAAAGCCAATAAAATACCTATTCTATCCCATAAAATGAAAAACCGTTCTACAAGGCTAACTTTTTCTTTCTTCGTTTCAAGGGGTTCGGGCATAATGATTCTTTCCTCCCAGCGCCAAGTTTAGAATCAATTCTTGATTCGCCTCCTCTCTATTTACTTCTCCAGCTATCTTTCCTTCTCTCATTACTAAAATTCGATCACTCATAGCTAAAATTTCTGGTAGTTCTGAGGAAACCATAATTATGGCCGCCCCTTCACTTACTAAACGATTCATCAATTGGTAAATTTCTACCTTAGCTCCCACGTCTATTCCTCGGGTAGGCTCATCAAAAAGATAGATATCACACTTCCTGGCAAACCATTTACCTAAAACTACTTTTTGCTGGTTCCCTCCAGAAAGATACATGACTCTCTGGTATAGAGAAGGTGTTTTAATATTCATAGCTTCTACCATTTCTTCACCAATTTGCTTTAATCTATCTTCATCAATAAATCCTGCATTAGCAATGTTAGGTAGAATAGGTAAACCTAAGTTGTCAAGAACCGAAAGTAAAAGAATAAGTCCCTGTGTTTTTCTCTCTTCAGGAAGAAGCGCAATTCCCAAGCTAATTGCTTCAGGAGGAGAGGTAATTTTTACTTCTTCTCCCCTGATGAATATTTTTCCTTCCTCCCAGGGATCTACACCATATATAGCTCGTAAGAGCTCTGTTCTTCCTGAGCCTACCATTCCTGCAATACCTAATATTTCCCTCTGATGGAGGGAAATATTTATATTTTCCAAGACTCCGGGGCGAGTTAATCCTTCCACTCTCAGAACCTCTTCCCCAATGGTATGGGAAACACGGGGAAATCTCTCACCCACTTCTCTCCCCACCATCATCCGGATAAGCTCTTCCACTTTTAATTCTTTCACTGGTTTTGTAGCCACAAATTTACCATCTCGTAACACCGTAACCCGATCACAGATTTCGTAAACTTCCTCTAAGCGATGAGAGATATAAATGATGGTAACCCCGCTTTCTTTCAGAAAGCGGATAATTCGAAAGAGAGTTTTTATTTCTTTTTGAGCTAAAGCAGCGGTAGGCTCATCCATAATCAGAACCTTAGCATTATGAGAAAGAGCTTTAGCAATTTCTATTACTTGTTTTTTAGCTACCCCCAGGTCTCGAACTCGGGAGTTAACATCTATGTCTACTTCCAAAAAGTCAAGGAGTTTCCGAGCTTCTTCTTCCATTTTTTTCCAATCAACAAATTTTCCTCGAACAAAATGGTGACCCATAAAGATATTTTCTGCCACAGTCAAGGCAGGAATGAGATTAAATTCTTGATATATAGCAGCTATTCCGTTTTGCAAAGCATCGTGAGGGCTGCGGAAATTTATGGACTTACCCTGATAAAAAACCTCTCCTGACGTTTTTTGGTAGACCCCGGTGACAATTTTAATCAAGGTTGATTTACCCGCTCCGTTTTCTCCTACCAGAGCATGCACTTCTCCCCTAAAAATGTCAAAGCTAACTTCATCTAGAGCTACTACTCCGGGAAATTTTTTAGTTAGTTTATCAAATTCCAAAATAACTTCTTCCATTTCAGGATTTAGGTCCAAAGTGTTTTAGTATAACCAAATTTTCATTTTCACTTTCGTTGACTATAGTTATACCGTTTACTGCTGCTTCTTGAGTTACGAATAGCTCATCTTTAGTCATTTGACCAAAGCGAATCATAGTAGGGGTCTCCACTTCCAGGATTCCAAATTTACCTCTTCCCTCAATTACAATTAAGCCATAAGCCGCGTCTTCTCTTATGGTTACCTTGGTTCGGGGAAATATGGTGAGCTCTTTAGCAGAAAAATATTCAGTATTATATGCTATCCAGTATTCTTCATAGCCTTCTTTTTCCATTTCTTCTATGGCCTTAACCGGCTTAGGCTTTAGAAAATACTGGTTATAAAAATCGGGGTCTACGTTTAGTTCCCAATCTATGAGGTCAACTATATAGTCTAAATCTTTTTTATGTTCAGGAGGAACATCTTTTACCAACATATCCCAGGAAAGATATCTATCCCAGACAATATTTTGAAACATAGCAAAAACATCAGAAGCTCTCTGTGGCTCATAAGTAAGCAAAGACCCAGGAGCATGTAAAACTCCAGGAGGAACATTCCATCCGGTTCCCAATTGGAGTTTGTAGGCTCGGGAAAGATATAAAATACCATTATCCCCTTTATCCCAATTTTTCAGGCATTGAAGAATATCATCTCGAGTGGTTCCTGGATTCAAACCAAAAAAAGTATAAGGGAAATAGCCTCCATGGTTGTTCAATTGACGGGGAAAATAATACCCTTCTGGCTTTCCTTTTTGCCCTACTCGTGCTGCTTTTTCATCATCTAAATGAAGGTGGTGAGGAAGAGGATCCATGTTGTCGAAAAATTTAGCAAACATAGTCCAACCGCCATACTTTTCCATTATCTCTTTACCTAAAATATCTTTACCCATCAACTCTATAGCATCTTTGAGAAGGATTTTTTCTACCCGAGGACCGTCTTCGATATAAATATAGCTTAACCCCTCATCAGGTAAAGTTTCTGGACCATTGTCAGCTCTAACTGTAGAGGCAAACCAACGTTCATCAATACCTCCTCGGTGAACGCCAAAAGCAAAATAATCATCAGGATGAAGTTTTAACCTTTTTCCCGGGATACAAAATGCTCGAGGAACCCAATTAGGAAACAAACGAAAAACTCCCTGCCCTTTTTCTAAGGCAATATTCAAAAGTGAGGCTGGATTAGACATTGTTTCATCTCCTTATTGTGGCATTTTTAAACACATCATAAGTTTAACATAAAACAAGAGATTTATTAATCTATAGTATTCTCTGACAAATTACCTTCTTTTTTTATTTAGTTTAACGTTTTTAGAAAACGTTAACAAATTAATTTGACTTTGTCAATGACTAATTTTACTATATATTAATTGGTACATAATATGTAACCTATGTAAATGTCTTATTTTATGAAAAACGTTTTCAAAAAAGGAGAAAAAGATTGCCTTCAATTAAAGAGGTAGCTCGCTTAGCGGGAGTTTCTATCACCACAGTTTCTCGAGTAATAAACAATAAGGGGTCAGTAAAAAAGGAGACTGCAGAAAAAGTTTGGGAAGCGGTTCATTTGCTTAATTACCAGCCTAATCTCTTAGCTCGAAGCTTGCGTAGTCAGCAATCTAGATTACTTGGCCTTCTCGTTCCTGATATCGAAAGTCCGGTTTTTGCTCGATTAGCAAAACATTTAGAAGAAATAGCCTCTAAAAAAGGTTATAGCTTGATTTTCTGTAATACTAACGATGATCCGGAGAAGGAAAAAAGTTACCTTGAGATCCTAATTCGGCGCCAAGTGGAGGGAATAATCTTTTCCCGGGTGTCAGATGAAAGTTTATTGTTTAAAACCCCTCAGTTATCTAAAATACCTTACATAGTTTTAGATAGGACTCTAGAAAAAGAAGAGGCTCCTACTATAAAATTAGATAACTACACAGCCGGAGTCCTAGCTGCATCTCATCTTTTGAACTTGGGTCACAAAAAGCTTGCTTGTTTAGCCGGGCCCCTGAAAATTAAAATCTGTCGAGAAAGATTCTATGGATTTCTGGATACCTTGGAGAAAAGCGGTATAGGCTTACGGGAAGAGCTTATCGAAGAAGGAGACTTTAAAATAGAAGAAGGGAGGAAAGCCATGAATAGAATTCTCAGTTTTTCTCCTCTAGAACAACCCACAGCTGTTTTTTCTATGAATGATTTGATGGCCATCGGAGCTATACAAGCAATAAGAGAAAGAGGATTATCTGTCCCTGGAGATATTTCTATCATAGGCTTAGACAATATTCCTCTTTGTAATGTGGTTTCTCCCCCTCTAACTACTATAGCTCAACCCTTTGATGAGATGGCTAAAGAAGGGTTGAGCCTTCTTTTGAAGCTTATTGAGGGCAGAAAAATTCGTAAAACAATAATAGTAGTGCAACCTCAGTTAGTGATAAGAAGTTCTACTGCTCCTCCTAGAAAGAGATAAGTTGTTCTCTTGTTATTCAAGAGCAATCGATTTATCAACTTTATCTTTTAGTGCTAATTATGAAAATTATAACCCGAAGAATGAGAATATTTGGAAAATGGTTAAAGGCCAAAATAGCTTTACCAGTACCAGTAGAATGCAGATAAAACCCTTTTATCAACGTAGATTAATGTCTGTAAAGCTAAGATTGACTACTTTCTATTTCTTATAAACACCATTTCATTACTGCTTAACAATTCTAGTGGATGGTTTCTCCACTTTTTTGAGAGATTCTGAAATTTTTATCAATGGTAAAATTTTTAGAGCTCTTTAGACCGATTTTAAAGTATCTCTAGCCTCTTTATCTATGATCTTCATCGCTCCTCCTTTTTTCTTTCCCACAGTAGCAAAATACCAACTATAACCAGAGCAACTGGAAAGACCAGACGGACAAAAAAGCGAGAAGGCAACCATAAAGAGAAAAGGTTAAGGCAAAACCATATCAACCCCACAAAGATTAAGATCCAGGCAATAAGTTCTACATCTTTTCTCCTCTCTTCACTTTTCTCCCCGGGAATAGTTACATTTTCTTTTTCTGCTTTCTCTTCTATTGAAAGATTTTTAGGCTCCTCGGGAATAACAATCCAAGCTATAATATAGGCAATTATGGCTGCTCCTCCAGCCACAATAAGGACTACAGCTAAAAGTCTTATTAAAGTGGGATCAACACCGAAATACTCAGCAATCCCTCCACATACTCCTCCTAACATCCTGTCTGTTCGAGAACGATATAGTCTCTTTTCCAAATCAATTCCCTCCCCTAATCTCTTTTCAATTCAAAAGGATTAAACTCTTCTTCTTCATCGAAAAGACCTTCAGCTTTTTTTTCTGTATCTAAACCAGATAGATTTAGAGATAAAAACAAGCTACTCTCCGGCTCATACCAGGAAGCCTCCAGAGTTATGCAATCTTCTATTCTTTTACGTACAAAATACCTTTCTTCTTTCCATTCTCCCAGCTCAAAAGAATAAACTCCTTCCACTCCCAAGGAAAAGTCTTCATTTCCTAATCCTATTCCGGCAGTTAACTCTTCCCAATTTCCTTCATTGAGATTATAATCTCCTTGTAATCGTAGAAAGCTTTCTTCGTAATCTCCCCAGCAGGAATCCAAGGAAAAAATCTTTTGATCCCCGGGATCAAAAGAAAAAGGGCTTTCTCCTTGTGCTTCGCTGAACTGATAGGAGAGAGAAAGGTCCCATTTTGGGGAAACTCTCTTTTCCCACCATATTTTACTTCCCCAGCTGGGTATTATTTGCCCTCCAGTAAGATCTATATTCCAGAAAAAGAGTTCTAGTCCTCCCTCCTTTCCCTTCCATCCAGCATTTAAATAAAGGTCTTTTCTCCAGGTAGAAGACCCATCTTCTTCAAAATATCCCCAACTAAAAGTACTTTTCCAATTAAAACCTTCCTCAGGATTCTCTCCATAAGAAATAACCAACTGGGGAGAGCGAGAAACAAGACTTTGACCCACTATTTCATTATTTACACTTAAAGCCCAAAGAGAAAGACCACCTTCCTCGAGATGCACATATCCTCCCCAGGTATCTACGGCGCCTGGCAAGATATCCCAAAAAATTCTTCCTTCTCCTCGAGAAAGAGAGGTAACTAAATCTATGTTTAGTTCAGCCCCTTGCAAAGAAGAAATACTAAACTGAGACGTTAAAAGTAGGTTTTCAGTAAAAAGATAATCATAGTAACTACCTAAATACCATCCTCTTTTACGGCTATATCCTAAAGTAGGAGAAAAAGTAGATCCCTCTTCTCCTAAGACTCGTGAGTAAAGCGGTAGTTCGAGTATTTTCTTTTCTCTAAAGTAGAAACTCAACCCTTCTAATACTAATCTGTCTTGAGGATAAATTACCACCTCTTTGGCTCTCAAACTGTAAAGAGGTGGGTCCTTTTCGCAGCCAGTAAGTAGAAGATTATTGCCTGTCCATTTACCTTTTAAATATTCTATTTTATCTCCTCGAAAATAGAGCTTCCCTTCTTCCCCTACTTTATAAATTAATTCTGCCTTTTTTACCCACCCTTCGTCCTGCAAGAAAGAATAATAGAATTGATCTCCTCGTACTTGGTCACCTCCCAAAGTAGCGTATAATGAATGGGGAACCCACAATTCTTGGGTAGAAATAAAAAAAACAATCTCTTCGGTAGTGACCTGAACATCTTGCCATTCTACCTTCACATTACCTGAAGCGCTGACCTTTTCCCTATCTCGGTCGTAAAGGACAAGGTCTGCTTTGATTCTTATCCCCTCCTGCGCCGGAAGAGAAGAAGAACAAAATAAGAGCAGGGAAAAAAATAAAAATAGTTTCCCAATCTTTATTTTTTTCACCGTTCCTTTTGTAAATCTTTAATCCTGGCTTTTACCTCTTCTATTTCATTATCTATCCCCTTTATTTTATCTTCCAACATTTTCTTTTGGAGTTCTAATTCTTTCACTCGTTCTTCCAGGCGTAAAATTTCTTCTTCCAATGCCGGTTTCCACTCCGGACGAGAATAATCGGGAGGAAGGTAAGGATTGTCCCAGGTAAGGTTAACCTCCTTACTAATTAGTTGAGGATCAATGGAAAGCCGGGCGAAATGAAGAGTAATATAGCGAGTATCCGGGTTAATTATGGGGTTACCCTCCTTGTCAAACCGGGGGAAATAAACTTTTCCTGTTACCTGATCGAAGATTTTTTCTTCAAATTCAGGAGGAAATTCTAAAGGATAAAATTTGTTTCCTCGATCGTCAACTAAGTAGGTATTCTGAGCAAATTTCATTGGATAAAGGGGTGCTCCCTTAAGTTTTTTGATGGTTACCTCAAATACCAAATAACGATTTATTCTTTCCCTCTGCAAAAAATCTTGATGGTAGGCCAATTCTTCTTCAGCAGAAAGCAAATTTTCTTTGCCGTATTTAGCTACCCAAGCCTGGACTACTTCTTCATTCCAGAATAAAGCTTCCACAGAAAAAGCATCCCCCACCTTAGTAGAACGAGTCCATTTTTTGGCCGTATCTCGGTATAGCTGGTCATAATCAACCTGCCCTTCTGCTATCCCTACCATTAGCATGAAAATACAAGCCAAAACCAGAGTTGTGATTATTTTACTTTTTATTTTACTTTTCATTTTAACCTCCTTGTTACCATTCCTCGTAGGGTTTTATCTCTACCTCTACCTCAGGTTCTTCCTGAGTTATAAACTCTTCCTCTCGGATTTCTTCTATTTCTTCTTGAGGAGCTTCTTCTTCCCATATTTTTCCTTGAAGAGTTTCTTCCTCCCAAGTTCTCTCGTATTCTGGCTCTAAGCTTTCTGTTGGTAGTGCTGTTTCTCCTATTAGAGGCCCAGCAACCTCTTTGGTCTCCAATATCTCCAAAAATAGCTCTGCACCTCTTTCTACTTTAGCTGCTTCACCTTGTATAAAGAACCCAGCCACTGCCCCTATGGGCCCAAGTAAGGCGAGACCAGCAATGCTGGTTATCACCGCATAACCCACTGCTTTATTCTCTTTGATTGATTTTTCTCCTAAACCTACGGGAATGGGAGTCCCATCACTAGCCCTTACAGTCCCGAAATCTATTTCTAAACGTCCCCCTTTACCAAATCCCCCCTTACGCTTGACTTTAGTCAATCTTCCTTCGCCTTCTGTTCCTTTAGATAATACCAAAACTCCACCTATACTTACATCCTCTGCCACTACGAAAGGAACTGGATCCCCCTCGTTATTTCTCTCTGAGTTGAGTTCCCTTTGAATATAAATTTTAACCAGAGTTCCTTCCGGAACCTGAACAGTAAAGGATTTAACTTTAGAGGAATCTACACAAGTTTTATATAAGCGATCTACTCGAACTCCTATAGGGTCATCACTTACTACTCCAAAAATCAAATCTTCCAGTTCTTCTAACTCAGCGATAAGAATTCCACTCTTTGCCGGTTCAGAACGGAGAGTTAAACGAATAGCTCTAATCTTAAAATCCAAAGAGGGTTCAGCATCTGTTCCAGTTAAAATGAAAGTTTTAAGGGTATTTACTCTATCCATAAGAGTTCCAGAAAGAGTGTCGCCAATTAAATCTCTCTCTATTTTTTCTACTCTACTCAAAACGCTCCCAGGTTGCGGTAGACCATAAAGAATTCTTTCCATACTCTCTAGATCTCTCACTAAGGGGGAAACTACTTCTTCTTGAGCCCCTACCGAAGTCAATAAAATCGAAAGCAAGAAACAAACAGCAAAAGGTAAAACTATTTTTTTCATCGTCCTCCACTCTCCACTAAAAATCGTTTATCCTTTCATCTTTAGCTTATTATACTCCAAAAGGGACTATTTTTCTCCCGTTTATGTCTTCTTTAATATCCACTTTTATTAAACTTTCAAGTCTTTTATAGGAGAGATAGAGATAGAAAAGAACTTTGAAATAAAGGGTCAAATTTTTTTCTGCAAAAATGGAAAGCCTTTTATCGCTTCAACTTTTCTCCCAGCCCAACTTGCGGCTTTTTCAGGTAATATCTGCATGCTATGAAAGACGCAGTGTCATCTTTACTACCAATCTGGAATTCAGCAAGTGGAATGAAATATTTTATGATGAGAAAATAACAGCCGCAATCATTGACATTTAATTCACCACAGTCATTTATTGGTCTTTTCCGGACCAAGTTATCCTTTGCCTCATTCTACTATGAACTGTTAATTCTGGAATTAAGGGTGCTGCAAAAATTAACTTCCGGAATGCTGCAAATTCATATTGCCAAACACACCCAAA
>ERZ773359.1396-NODE-1396-length-33466-cov-620.277035_pt1 | contig 33466 bp, 28 predicted proteins | sample MGYA00374955_ERZ773359 | MGnify/ENA primary metagenome ERZ773359 (study PRJEB29098, sample SAMN04486028) | biogas fermenter metagenome | study: EMG produced TPA metagenomics assembly of the Biogas fermentation microbial communities from Germany - Plant 4 DNA1...
GTATTCATCTTCACAGGCTAGGCAGGCCTGAAACCAAGGGTGGGATTTAGAGGAATGGTTAACTACCGCATCAAGCATCAATCCATAGTTTTTACTTAGTTCCCTTATATCTTCCCAATCTCCCAATTCTTCATTTACTTTTTTATAATCGGACACGGAAAAGCCGTCATCGGAAGTATAGGGGCAAATAGGAAGCAAATGTACATCTGTAATTTCCTCTGAGCAATTACTATCTAAAAACCTTTTCAAGGTTCTCAAAGGTTTTTCCTTATGGCTTATTATTCCATCTCCATAGGTAATAAGCATAACATCCTTTTCATTTAATTCCACCTTTGTTAGTCTCTTATGGCTCTCCCATTTGTCATGGAGTGAAAAAAGTATCTTCTTTGCATTATCAAAAGTCTCACCCTTATAAATTACTTTTAATAAGTCTAAGGTTTTATTCATAAAGTCCTTCATTATTTACCTCCAACGTATGTGTATTTAGTCAAATTTAATTCAGTAATATTTAAAGCTCAATAAAAGTATCTCCATCGATAAAATAATCTCTTATCTTGTCTAAGTGCTTTACTTGGAGCTTAAATTTATCCGTAGTTTTTATGTCTAGGCATATTTTTCCTTCTTTATTGATGGCATAAAAGCTAGCAGTTTTACCAAAGAACCAATAGTTTTCACAACCGCTTAGTTCTTCTTCACTATTTATAGACCAGGTCACCTGCTCCTTTATAGAATCTGCCTTTAAGCCAATTTTAAACTCTATCAAATATAGGATTGGTCCTAGACCAGACCAGCCTACAAAGTCCTTTTTATCTGCATTACCGGAACTTATATGGTCTGGAGGATAGTTCTCCCATATGGTGTCTGTGCTTTCAAAGACCTTAACCACGTTATCCAAATGATTTAAGGCTATATCCTTGGCTAATTTATGGTAGCCATACTTCAGTAGTCCGTATATGACCATGGTATTGGTAGGTGCCCATACGGAGCCTCTCCAGTAGCCTCCTTGGCCATCATATTCCTCTTCATCTGCCGCGCAGACAGGAATCCTGTGAATTCGGTTAAAGGTAGCCTTATCCTCCAGCCAAGCTGCTAATCTTTCTGCCTGCTTTTCACTGGCCACTCCAGAAATTAGAGTCCAAAAGGCAGCTATGGTTTTTACTGGTGCTCTTTCACCATCATCCTTTAAATCGAAATAAAAGCCTTGCCTTTCGTCCCACATCAGACCATTAATAGCCTCCTTTGTAGCCTCCGAGCTCTCTTCTAAAAAAGCCTTTCTATCTCGGTATAAGGTCTTATCTATAAGCCCATGCTTTAGCAATTCCTCCATTATATCTATAAGATTTCTTGCGAAAAGCACCATTTCGCAGCTAGTATCTACAGCACAACCTAAATACTTATTTCTTGGAGAATTATCCATACTAGCCCAATCTGTAACGTACAGGTTGTTTTTATGTCTAAGGTGATACCAAAGGGCTTTATAATAATGAAACAAGGGCTCATGTACTAGCTTTAATCTTTCTATATCTCCCGTTTGCAAATAACTTACGTACTCTGCCCAAGCCATTATAGGATGATTCAAGTTATCTAAGGTTAAGTATGGGTTCTTTTCAACCTTCCTGCCTAAATTAGGCTTATACATTTGCTCATAGCTGAGATTATTAATTTCTTTTAATCTTCTATATCCATAATTGTTATGAAAATAGGAGTAAAGAGGTTTATCATACGCATTTACCCACTTGTAAAAATCCTTACCGCTTTCTCTTTCCAATTCCCTTGGTATCTCCCCATCCTCTAGCTGCTTACAATAAAAGTTATCTAAGGAACATATACCTGGTATAAACCTATGAAACAAATTACAAAACATAGTTATAAAGGCGGTATCCCACATAAATATATCTTCATTAAAGGCTGCATCTACAAAATCACTTACAAAACCGCTTTCCCTCGTTGGTCTCTTAACATTTTTAAAGGCCAGCCTTACTGCATACCAATAACAGTCTATTATTTTCTTATTGTTGCTTAATATTGGATTGGGTAATCTTTCCTTAGTTTTTTCAAAGGGCTTTAGGTCAAAGGGACTGTATTCCTTTTTACTAAAATACATGCCTCTAGGAAGACTATAAATCTTCATCACAAAACTTCTCCTAACCAGTTAATACAAAACTAATGTTATTATTTTTTTAGCTCCTACCTTGATAGCTATTCTATTTTCTTTTACTTCTAATTCTTCCTTAGGATTTTCTAGCAAGTCTGCATAGTACCCTTTGCTGCAAGAAAAACCAAGACTAATATTAGCATCACAAGCTTCCTTCCTGCTGTTGCATAATCTAAGGACTATACCTTCGCTGTATTCATGCTTCTTTACTGCAGTAAGCACTATATCGCTGTTATCTATATGAATAAAGGACTGAAGCTTTAACTTTTCTCCTGTACCTTTAGTGTCCTTTCTTACATCAAAGCTTCGGAGAGGATAAATATATTGCTGGGACAGTTCACTTAGCTTTTCCCTGCCAAAATATAAGGAATAGTAAAAGGTACTTTTCCCTAATTCCTTTGAATCCTCCGTTGATATAATTGGTGTAGTTGAGTGCTGTCCACTTTGCCATGATATAGGAATGTCTCTAAACATATAGGAAGTACTTTTAAGTAAAGTAAGGTACAAATCCAGGCCCTTTTCTGAAGGCTTAGTTTGATATTCATATATTCCTCTTGCTATAACATTTAAGGCTCCATCCTCTCCTTTTATGCCTGCGTAATACTGCATAGGCTTTAAGAAGGACTGGGTGGATCTTAGATCCTTATCAAAATCAAATAGTCTATTATCCCTTTCCACTTCATCGAAGCTAACATGAGAGTAGTCTACTGGATTTATGAAATCAGTAGGGAACTTGGCAGTAATCACATGGTTCTCAGCCCTGTTCTCTATTTCCACCTTAAAATCTATCCTCTCACAACCCTTGTATAGGGTAACTTCAGTTTCAATAGGGCACTCCACATATTCCTGACTTCTGCCTAAAAACCTTTCGTCGGCGGATTTTGGCACATTCAATACCGATTTAATTTTTAAGGTAGCTGCCAAGGTGGAATTTTTAATTACCGAAACACTCCTTAAACTGGCAAATACATGCTCATCTACTAAGGGTGATACATGTTGATATTCATCCCCTATATCCCCTCTGCTGATATATGTGTTCATATTCCTATACTCTTTTTGGTTTTTCTTATCTAATATAGTTAAACTTCCCTTTGAGTCTGGACTTATTTTGTAAAATTCATTTTCTATAAATCTCTCTGAGCCTTGCCTTCTTATATAGAGTTCTGCCTGACGCTTTTCCATAGCGGTAACTGGTCTTACTATATAGTTTTTAAAGCCTAAGGCTGGTACTTTCTTTGCTTCAAATCTTATCTTGAAACATCTTCTGTATACTTTTTCCTTGCTTTCGTACTTAAATTCCCTTGTTATTACCTCATCCCACATATCTAAGTATTCATAGGTAATGGGCTTTCTCTCTTCATCATAAAGTTCTATATCGCAGACTCTCTCTTGATTTTCAACATGTATTATTGCTTCCGTAACAGTAGTATTATCAAATTGAAGGGGATTAAAGAGCCTTAAATATTGCTCTCCATCTTTTAATTTTTCAGTGCTAATTTTTTCTGCAAGCTTCTCCAAGGCAATTTCCGTTAACCTAGAAGCTATTTTCTTAGCAGTCTTAATATAGCTATAAACCTCCTCTATAACTTCATCGCTGGAGCAGCCTGTAATAGCGTCGTGGGCCAAGGCCTTTAGTATCTGCTTCCAACCATAGGTTATCAACTCTGCATGATAGGTTTCCCCTTCCTTGTAGGCAATGGTGTTAAGGGGTTCTGTATACCTTTCTAGCTCTCTCAAGGCTTCAAACATAGCATATTTTAAATAGTGTCTTGTGGAGCCTACCGCATTAGGATCTGGTCCATAGCGAAAGTCCCTTAGTTCACCTGATATTTCCCTTAACTTTGCGTCCTTAGCTCTTTCTAAGGCTAGCCTTGCATATTCTTCTATGGAGCCATTTTTTATATCCAAGTCCTTAAAGCTTTCCTGCACCTGCTTTAGCATGTTGGTGAAGGCTGGGTCCTGATATAAATGATCCGAACCGTTTATAAGCAAAAAGATGTTTAGCTTACTCTTTGCCTTTAAGGTTTCATAGGCCTTTTTAAAGTGTTCCTCCACAGACATACCTAGCTTTCCCCAGCTCTTAAGGCTCCAATAGCCTAACAGCATATATTCACCTAGAACCTTTGAGCCATCAGGAGCCTTCCAGAAGAACTCCTTGCTGCCTAGGGTATCAATATGGCAACCTCTAAAAAAGAAGGCTGTATCTATTCCAACGCCCTTTAATATTTGTGGCATTTGGGATGTGTGTCCAAAATTATCTGGAATATATCCTGCCTGCATTTTCCCTCCCATCTGGGAACATATCTTATGACCTATGAGAAAATTTCTCACCAGTGCTTCTCCACTAGACAAAAATTCGTCTGGAAGGTTATAAAGGGGGCCAAAGGTTAATTTGCCTTTGGCCACTAGCTTTTCTATCCGTTCTTTATTTTGAGGGAATATTTCTAGATAGTCCTCTAATACAACGCTCTGTCCGTCGAAAGTATAACAGTGAAAATCATCGTCCTTTTCCAGAAGCTCTATAAGGTTATTCATTAAATCACATAGACGAATTCTAAAATCATTAAAGGTTCTGTACCACTCTCTATCCCAATGGGTAGAAGCAGCAACTATAACTTTATCCATGGCAATACCCTCTTTTTTCCCTGTTATTTTATTCTCTTTGTTGTTTCCTTATCAAAGAACATTGCCTTTCCATCTTTAACATAAAGAGAAACCCTTGTATTTGGTCTAATATCCATATATTCTGTTGTCATTATCTTAACTTCTTCCCCTTCAATATGGGTTATTAGAATAGAGTGGGTTCCTTGTGGCTCCACAAACTCTATAGTGGCATCGCAAAGATAGCTATCATCCTTCTTACCATCAAGAGAAACTCCTATAAATTCTGGTCTTATACCCAAATCTACTTCCTTGTTTAAGTATGCCTTTAAAGGCCCTTCTATTTCCTTGTTTATCTTATATTTAAAGCCCTTTGATACTGCAAATAGTTCGTTACCTAAGCTTTCTAGTTTAACAGAAAAGAAATTTGTAGGTGGTGTACCAATAAAGGAAGCAACAAATTTAGTAGCACTGTCATGATATACCTCCATTGGTGTACCAATTTGCTCAATTACTCCCTTATTCATAACAACGATTCTGTCTGCCAAGCTCATAGCCTCTGACTGGTCGTGGGTTACGAATATAGTGGTAGAATGCTCCTTGTTATGAATATTCTTAAGCTCTGTTCTCATGGAAACTCTAAGCTTTGCATCCAGATTTGAAAGGGGTTCATCCATTAGGAATATCTTTGGTTTAACTACTATAGCTCTAGCTACAGCCACCCTTTGTCTCTGTCCGCCGGACATCTGTGCAGGATATCTGTCTAGTAAGGCTGTGATATCTGCTGCCTCTGCCGCTGCATAAACCCTCTTTTTAATTTCATCCTTAGGAACCTTCTTTAACTTTAAGGGATAAGCAATATTATCAAACACAGTCATATGAGGCCATACTGCATAACTTTGGAATATCATTGATACTCCTCTATCCCTAGGTTTCTTATTAAGTATGCTTTCCCCTTCTATTAAAATATCTCCACCAGATACTTCCTCAAGGCCAGAAATCATTCTTATAGTAGTAGTCTTTCCGCAGCCCGATGGTCCTAAGAATACTATGAATTCGCCCTTTTCTATAGATAGGTTCATCTTATTTACTATCAAAGGACCGTTTTTGCTATATCTTTTTTCTAAATCTTTCAACACTAAATAGCTCATTCTTATTCCTCCTATAATTCTACTCCGCCCCACATTTGGTTTACATATTTTCTAACAATGAAGGTGAATACCAAGGCAGGTAAAATTAATATTACACTACCTGCAGCAGCGTACTGTATGCCACTGGAGGTTGTTCCAATAGCCTTATATACAACCAATGCCAAGGTCTGATTTTCATTAGTTAATATCAATGCTGATATAGTATCATTCCAAGCTGCTAAAAATGCATACATGGAGCTTGCAGCCAGTGCCGGGAAGGCAAGGGGGAGTGTTATTCTCATGAAGGTGTTAAAGCCATTTCCTCCAAAGATATAGGAAGCCTCCTCCAGCTCCTTGTTAATTCCTATAAATATACTGGAAGTTATCCAGGCTGTAAGAGCAATATTAGGAATGGAATATAATATTGCAAGACCTATTAAGGTATCAAATAAGCCAAACTTAATTAACAGCACTGCCATAGGAATACTTATTCCAACTACCGGGAACATTCTAACAATCAACATTCCCACATTTATGGTTTCCTTAAATTTAAAGTTGTATCTTGCCATAGCATAACCGGCAAGGCTTCCTATGGATAAGGATATCAATATAGTGTATAAGGCAACGATAATACTATTCTTTAAGGCCTTACTGGAGTTATTAACAATAGCAAAGAACTGTTTAAAGTTAAATAATAAGTCCTTACGATAGGTAAACTCCATTGGACCATTTTCTCTAGTTGCACTAAAATCCTCTAGTAGCTTTTCTCCTGATATGTTTACTCCATATTGTCTTTTAAAATGATTTTCTAGCTTGGTAGCATTCTTAGTTGTTATGATGGAACGATAGCCTTCTCCGTCTCCTTTATCATAAAAGAGCTCGTACTCGCCATTTTCTGCAGGAGCAACCTTTACCGTAACTGAGAAGCTAGGAAAGATTCTCTTTGGAAATTGGGTCATTTCCACATCGTTTGAAAAGGCAACAGTAAGGAAGAACAATATTGGAACTACAACTATAATCACCATTGTGGCTAGAATTATACTCACTACTGTTTTTTGAACAATATTTAATTTATCCATTACCTATTACCTCCTTTACTTGGTTTCTTGTTAGCTACCTTCAGATAAATTACTGTAGCTAGGAGCACTATAATTGTGGTAGTAAAGGATAAGGTAAAGGCAATCTTCTCACTGGTTGCCACGCCAGGTACCACGTCTACATAGAAGGCTATTCTTTCTACTAGGAAAGGCACCTTACTAAAGCCAAGTACCATTACTGCTATAGCCCAAACCTGAATTGCTGCAATCAGTCTTAAAATAACTGAAGTAACAATGGAAGGCTTTAATATAGGTAAGGTAATATCCTTAAATATTTGCCACTTGTTTGCACCGAAAGTATAAGCCGCTTCCCTAAATTCCTTTTGTATTCCCTGTAAACCTGCGGTTAAAATTATCATTACCGATGGTGTAACAGTCCATGTATCTATTAATATTATTAAAAATACTGCTGCTAAGCCTTCTGCATTTAGAAAAACTATAGGTTCCTTTATAAGGTGTAAGGACATTAAAATACTATTTAGCCAACCATCCTTAATCAAACCAGTTTTCCAAAGTATCGCTACAGCGGTAGGAGTTATAGCCATTGGTATCATAGCTATGAACATTAGAAGCTTAGCTCCTCTAAACTTACGAGATAAAAGCACCGCTAGCAATAAGGCTATAAAGTATTGTAATACTACAGAAACTGCTGCAAATAAAGCAGTATTCATCACAGCTTTATCAAATAATTCCGATTGAAACATTAACTTAAAGTTTTCTGTTAAGGTAAAATTACCATTGGTATCAGTGAATACTTCCACCATTCCCGCAAGAACCGGTGCCAGCCAGAATACTGCGTAATAAATAAAGGCTGGTAACAATAATAGATAGGGTATCGACTTTTTATTTATAATACTGCTTGAGAATTTCTTCTGAGATTTTATACTTTTTACGTTACTCAATATTATTACCCCTCTACTTTTGATTTTTAAAAAACTTGGGGGATATTTTCATATCCCCGCCCATCATTTACTGAAAATCTATACCATTATTTTTTAAGCGCTTCTAATTTGCTCTGTAAATCATTAAAGTATGCATCATCTGGCACAGCTTTTAGCTCTACTATCTTGTTGAATAAGTCTCCATATAGAAGCTTAACTGCATTCCAGTCTGTGTACTCGGTTGATGGTACACCAGATACTATAGTAGTTTCAAGCATCTTAATTCCAGCATTCATTATAACGTCGCTAGATTCAAGCATATCTCCAACTTCCTTAATTGGGCTTAATAAACCTCCCATTTCTACGCAAAGCTCATAGTTAACCTTTGGATCTAAAACATATTTTATAAACTGTTCAGCCAATTCCTTGTTCTTTGTTCCCTTTTGAATTCCATAAGTCCAAGCACCTGCTGTAGAACCTGCACCTTTAGGTCCCTTAGGAGCTGCACCAACAATGTAGTCGTTAGGAGAAGCTGCATAAGCTGTACCTACTGGTCCCATGTGTGCAAAGGTCAACCAAACGTCTCCGCTCTTTAAAGGATCTGTTGGAGCAGTGTATTGATTCTGTTCTGGATAGAAGGCATTACCTTTAGCCATTTCAGCAATTATATTCATAGAATTCTTAAAGCTTTCGGACTTAAATTCTGGGAATATAGCCCCATAAGCTAAGCCTAATCCACCCATTGGGTAAAGTAACTGTGAACCTGTCATATTAGTTGGGAACATTGTTTTACCTACGCCTTCGCCCTTTGCAATATTATTTGCCCATTCAGCATATTGCTCCCAAGTGATTCCGTTAACAACATCCTCTTCTGTAACTCCAGAAGGTAGGTATTTTAAAGCCTTTTTATTAGCAATTGTAATATAAACGTCAAAAGTTACTGGAACGAAGTATCTCTTACCATCCTTAGTAGTTGAATTATCAAACATGTTAGTTACAGTAGAGCCACTGCTTTCAACAAGGTCGGTAATATCCTCTACCCATCCACCATTTACATAAGGTGCCATGTTAGCAGTATCTATAAATAGTACATCAGATACAATATTACCAGTTTCCTGTTCTGTGCTAACCTTCTTTATGGCATCTGCCTGTGTTATAAAATCAACCTCCACCTTTGCATTGTGCTTCTTCTCAAAATTCTTAATAAAGGTGTTGATTATGTATTCCTTTTCATGTGGCTGAGGTGTACCAGAATAGATAAGCTTTAAAACCTTTGGTTCTTCCTTTTTTGTACCTTCATTTCCCTTTGAAGCACATCCCGTTAACACTGAACCTACACCTAAAACTGTAGTAAGAACTATGGCTAATAATTTTTTCTTCATTATTATTCCTCCTAAATTTAAAATTAATTAAACCTTACAGTTCCTTTTATTAATGCTTTAATAAAAGTTTTCCTAATCAAACCTCCCTTTATTATTCTTTAATTCTATAAAGATTTTATTAGGGCATTAAGTCAAGGAAACGTTTTCTTGTTGCTCAGCTCTTTACTGAAAACTTACTTGTTAATTAAATTATATTTTCATCGAAACGTTTTTACAAATCGTAATAAAAGCCATTAAATAAAATTAGCTTATATATACTCTCTATATCTTTTTATTTTGCTTTAAATTGTTCTTTCTTCTGAAAGCGTTTTTTTACTCTATTGCAACTTAATTATTTCATGGTATAATTTTAACAACGACATAATATAAAGAAATACTTAGGAGGATTTCTTATGAGTTCGAATATAAAAGATGTAGCTAAGCTGGCCAACGTCTCCATTTCTACAGTTTCAAGAGTCATTAATAATGCTCCCAACGTCCAGCCAGAAACAAGAAAAAAAGTAATGGAAGCTATCGAAAAGCTAAACTTTAAACCAAATAGAATAGCACAAAGCCTAGGCGGAGGCTCCTTTAATTCCATCGGAATAGTGGCAGCCCGTTCCTCCAACCAAGCTTTTATGCCGCTAATACTTCAATCCATAGCTGAAGTAGCAGACAAAAGAAACTATGAGATTATTCTAAATAACGCCATAGATGAAAAGAAGGAATTAGAAAAATGTTTATCAATGATTGATAGTAAGGTTGTTAAGGGCTTACTACTTTTAAGCTCAAAGGTAAATGACTTACTGATAGAAAAGCTTTATGAATTACGCTTTCCCTTTGTAGTTTTAGGAAAGGTATCTAACGATTACTTAGCCAAGAAGGTTTATACCGTAGATACAGACAATATCGCCGACTGTAAAGAGGCCATAAACTATCTAATAAACTTTAACCACAAAAGAATCGCTTGTATACACGGCCCCTTAAATTACGTAGGCAGCAAGGAACGTTTAGACGGCTACATAGAAGCTCATAAGGAAGCTTCTTTACCAGTAGATTATTCCTTAGTGGTGGATGGAGGATATGACATAAATCAAGCCTATGAAGCTACCTTAAAGCTTCTTAAAAACGATAATCCTCCAACAGCTATTTTCGCCACAGATGATATTAAGGCCGTAGGAGCATACAAGGCTATTACAGAGCTAGGCTTAAAAATACCTGATGATATATCTATTATTGGTCATAACAATTATGATATATCCCAAGTAACCAATCCTCCCCTTACCACCATTGATGTTCCAATCTCTAAGTTAGGGCAGGTAGGTACAGAAATACTTTTTGATTTGATAGACGGCAAAACCCCACCAGTGAGAACTATATTGGAAACCAAATTTATAATCAGAGAATCCTGTAGACCACTATGATGATAAAAGGTAAATAGTATAATATGGTTTTATATGATACTGCTGTGCACGAACTGTTGCGCAGCAGTTATTTTATATCAAATATCCTTGTCAATGCTTGTCCTAACATCCCCTTATATATCCATCAACCCTTTTTTGAAACAAAGCAACATAGTTTAAATATAGACATTTCACTTTTAGAGACAAGAACACAAAAATAGAGTGGCAAGCCACTCTATTCGCAAGCTACTCTATTTTGCTTTGAACCTCCAATATGTGCTGGCGAAATCACCTTTTAGTTCTGGTATAACAAGGCCAGCGTACATTAATTCATCTCCACCATACACTTGATCTGTGCCAAGAAGCTGATAGTCCTTGTTTTCATCTAACCCTCTCAATTTAAGTATAGATATTAAGGGTGCATTGGCTTGGGACAAAATTCTATAATAGAACACTACTACTTCTCTTTTATCCTCCGTTACAAAAAGCCAGGCTGTATCGTTGCCTTCAAAAGGACTACGCAATCTATAAAAATCACCAAACTGAATCAATTCCCTTATTTCCTTATACTCAGCCACCTGCTTTTTAACCCCTTCCTTTTCCTCTGGGGTAAGACAGGTTAAATCCAACTCATAACCTAAATTCCCCGCCATCGCTACATGACCTCTCATATCTAGGCTGGTACTTCTATGAACCTGATGATTAGGCACCGCAGAGACGTGGGCTGCCATGGTAATTGGAGGGTATACCATGCTGGTGCCGTATTGGATAAAGAGCCTTTCAACAGCGTCAGTATCGTCACTGGTCCAGGTTTGAGGCATATAATATAGAATTCCCGGATCAAACCTGCCTCCACCACCAGAGCAGCTTTCAAAGAGTACCTCTGGAAAGGCACTTGTGATTCTGTTCATTATATCGTATAAGCCTAGCACATATCTATGGGCTGTTTCCCTCTGTCTCTCTTGAGGCAAAAAGGCCGATCCCATCTCTGTAAGATTTCTATTAAAATCCCACTTAACATAGCTTATAGGTGCGCCGGCTAATATTTTGCATACCGCATCCACTATATAATCACGAACATCCTTATTGGTTAAATCCAGCACTAGCTGATGTCTGGATTTGGTTCTTCGTCTATTTGGCACATGGATACACCAATCTGGATGAGCCCTATACAAATCGCTATCTTCAGATATCATTTCTGGCTCAAACCACAAGCCAAATTGTAGTCCCTTGCTATTTATTCTTTTCACTAAGTCTTCCAATCCCTCTGGTAGCTTTTCCCGATTCACATACCAATCTCCAAGGGAGCTATTGTCACTATTTCTCTTTCCAAACCAACCGTCGTCTAGCACAAAGAGCTCTAGCCCTAGTTCTGCTGCAGTAGAAGCAATAGCCTCCAGCTTTTCTACAGTAAAATCAAAATAGGTAGCTTCCCAATTATTTATCAGAATAGGTCTGCTCTTAAGCTTAAAAGCACCTCTACAAAGATTATTTCTGTATAGCTTATGGAAGGTTCTAGACATATCCCCTAAGCCCTTATTTGAATATACCATTATCACTTCAGGGCTTTGAAAACTCTCTCCCGGTTCCAAGAGCCAAGCAAAATCAAAAGGATTTATACCCATAGAAAATCTAGCAGTTTTAAATTGATCCACCTCTACCTGAGCTATAAAATTACCACTGTATACTAAGCTGAAAGCAAAGACCTCTCCCTGCTCCTCATCAACATTTTTGCTAACAAGGGCCGCAAAGGGATTCTGTTGATGGCTGCTAGCCCCTCTTCTACTTTCAATAGCCTGCATACCACTTCTCAGAGGTCTTTTTTCTATATGCCTCTCCCTGCCCCAAGCTCCAGAAAGGTGCATAAATTCATAGTCTGAGCAGGAAAAATCCACACTAGCACTTAGAGCCCTTAATAGTTTTAGCCTTTCCTTTCCCTTATTTATAAACTTAACCTCCCGGCTAATAGCATTATACTTTTCAAAAACAGTGTAAGTAAGCAGCACTTCCAAGCCACAAAGTTCATCAAAAAGGATAACTTCTAAACTTTCTGCCTCCTCTTCTCTCTCCACATAGGTAGATGGAAGTCCCTCTAAGACCTTCTTCCCTTTAAAAATCCTATGAGACTTATACCTTAAATCCGTTATAGTTGAACCATTTTCCAGCTGCACCTGATAGGCAGGGCTTCTAAAATCGCTATTTCCATAGGCAGGATACTCGCAAAGAAGAGTATCTAAGGAAAAACTCTCATCAGGATCGTCAGGAGTAGGCGCTTGAGGCTTTCTGCCATATGGAATAAATCTAGATAAATCCTGACTCCTTATCTTATTACCCCAATAAATATGAGCTAAATATCCATCCCTATATACCTGAAATATGTAACTGCTATTACCTGCCTGTAAATGAAAGGTTCTATTCTTTTCATAAAAACTAATTGGCATACCCTCAACTCCTTAGCTATTATACATATACTATAATTTCATCTATTAATGTATATTTCCTTCCCATTATCCACAAGTCTAGAGCACCACAAGAACTCTTTGATATAGTAAGCTTACTGGTTTCAATATTTATATTCAACCTTTCTCCCTGCCAATACAGACTAAAGACAAGCCTCTTCCAAGCCTTTGGCAGCTTTGGCTCAATATATAAACTACCATTATTGTTAATGATTCCACCAAAACCCATTACTACCGCTAACCATATCCCTCCTAGAGAAGCAGCATGGATACCATCATTTGAGGATATAGGATTCTCCCCCAAATCAATTTCCGCAGCCCTTTTGAAGAACCTATAGGCAGTCTCGGTATCGTCAAAATCATTAGCCACAATGCTGTGCATTGCAGCACTTAAGGAGGAATCATGGATGGTTCTCCTTTCATAGAAGTGCCAATTTGCCTTTTTGACCTCCTTATCAAAGCTATTTCTAAGCAAATAGATTAACATAACTACATCCGCCTGCTTTAAAATCTGCATATCTATAATTTGAGCTCTTGTATAGTCCTTAAGTATAACTTGCTTTTCTCTAGAATTTTTATATTTTTCTAGGTCAATGCAAGGCTTATTTAAGAAGCTGTCATCTTGAGGAATAATACGGTCTTCATTAGGCTGGGGCAGGTAAATTCTATCTAACACCCCTTTATAGCCATTAATTCTGTCCTTTAAACCTAAGCTTTTCTCTAGCTTCTTTAAATTAGACCACTGCCTATGCTCTGCCCGCTCATATAAGTCAACAGCTGTTTTTATGCTGTAATGGGCCATATAGTTGGTATAGGCATTATTATCAATGTGCTCAGTATACTCATCTGGTCCAATAACATCCCTGATTTCATAACGACTTTTATCCTTGTTCCACTGTAGCCGTCTAAACCAAAATTCAGCACATTCAAAAATTATTTCACCGCCGAAGGAATTCATGAATTCTTCATCACCAGTAGAAAGGTAATAATTCCAAACGGCAAAGGCTATATCAGCAGTAATATGATGCTCCTTGATACCAGACCACACCTTAGTAGCTTTTCCTGTCAAAATGTTTATAGCTGCCCATTCGGGAGTTTCCTCCTCCCCAGTGAGAGCAGACTCCCAAGGATACATGGCTCCAGCGTATCCAAATTTCCTAGCCTTATTCCTAGCTCCTTCAAGGGTATTGTATCGATACATAAGAAGCTTTCTAGCTACTTTAGGCATAGTATATTGAAAATAAGGCAAAATAAATATTTCCGTATCCCAGAATACATGGCCCTTATAACCTTCACCGGTAAGAGCCTTTGCCCCGATGCTAAAGCGATCATCATGAAAAGGAGTCATAATTAGCAGGTGGTATTGAGCAAATCTAACTGCAAGCTCATCAAAATCATTTTCTGATTCAATTTCTATTTTTCCATTATCCCAATACTCTCTCCACTTCCTTCGGCTACCTTCCAGCAGCTCATAGTAGCTACACTGGCTCCTTTTTATTATGTGCTTTAAGGACAGCTCTTTTAACTCTTCTAAATCCTTGCAAGCATCCTTATCTAGGCTAGTAAAGACATTGCTTATCTTTTCTAAAGCTACTGTGTCGCCCTTAGATGCAATGGTTTTCAAAGCACAGTATATACTTCTTCTTTGCAAGAAGTAGCTTGGTTTAGTCTCCTCTGCCTCCTGATTTCTATAAAGCTTTATAGTGCTGTTAATAGCAAAATGAACCTTAGAATGGGTGGTAGTTTGAATAAGCTGCATATACTTATTATGGTACACTCTTTTATCCCCATCATGGAAGTGCTGTACTCCAGAGTTAGTTTGCCTTCCGTTTATACCAGTTTTAAAACTTATTTCTGCAGACCCTGTAAGAGCTGTAATTTCCACTGTCATCCCTATGAGATGAAGATCCTCTAAAGACACAAACCGTCTAAACAGCAATTTATACCTTTCACCCTTGCTATTCTCCCAAAGGATCTCTCTAGTAAGCTCTCCATCCTTCAAATTTAACTGGCGACTATATTCAAGAACCTTACCCCTATCAAGAGAAAACTCTTCCCCATTTATATCTATAAGTAGTTCTGTTACATCTGCGGCATTAGGTAGCTCTGTTACCTCATATTCATCAAAGTTATTGTAGGTTCCTGCTACAAAAAGATTCCTAGTTTGACCTACGTAAGGTTCCTCTAGCGCAGACCTCAATCCCATGTACCCATTGCCAAGGGCCATAATACTTTCGCATTTACCTTGATAGTTCCTATGAAATTTTACTTCTTCCACTATCCAATTCTTATATTCTTCTCTACCACAACTATAGCTTAGCATCTCCATTACTCCTTATTTATAGTTTTATAGAACAGCCTTTTTGGGCAGATTCATAAAAGCCATCAATAATCCTTTGCAGGGTTAGGCCTTCCTCTGCACTACAAATCATACTCTCTCTTCCTAGACATGCGTCGATAAAGCTTTTTATACTTTTACTATGCTTATCATTGTCTGGCAGGAAGGGTAACTCTATATCCATAAGACTCCCATGCTTTTCGCTATAAATAACCGGCGGAAAAACAGTAGCTCCAGCCTTTTCTCCAAATAAATTAACATTCATCAGGGAACGTTCCTTCATATTTAGTGCAAAGGAACTTTCCAACATTAAGCTGGCTCCATTTTTAAATCGGATAAAGCCAAAGGCAGAATCTTCTACTGTAAATTTAGCAGGGTCCCAGTTGCCCATAAGACCAACTCCGCCCCTCTTACCAATCCTATCGTAGGTCACCGCAGAAACATAATCCACCTCTGGATAGCCCATAAGATATAGAGCAGTGTCTAGCATATGAACCCCAATATCAATAAGAGGTCCCCCTCCTTGAATATCCTTATTTGTAAAAACACCCCAACCTGGAATTCCTCTTCTTCTTAAAGCCTGAACTCTAGCAGAGTAAATTTCACCAAAGTCACCAGCATCAATAAACCTCTTAATAGCCTGAACCTCTTCACCTTGCCTAAAATGTAAATTATAGGTCAGTATTTTACCCTTTTGCCTTGCTGCCTCAGTCATCCTTTCTGCATCAGCCTTTGAGGTAGCTGGTGGCTTTTCACAAAGCACATGGCATCCATGGTTTAAAGCAGCTATCACTGCTTCTGCATGAAATTTATTAGGAGTACATACACTAACTGCATCCAGCTCAACATTTTTGAACATTTCCTCATAACTGGAGAAGTAATAAGGTATATTGAATTTTTCTGCCATATATTTAGCTCTTTCTAGATTTACATCAATGATTGAAAGCGTTTCTACATCTTCTGAATACTTTATATAGTTTGGCATATGGGTCGTTTCTACAATTTGGCCTGCACCGATAATTCCTAATCTTAACTTTCTCATTTCATCCGTCCTTTCTCCCGTTATAAAAACGTTTTCTTGAATTGATATTATCATTTTATCCTTAGCAAGTAAACTCTTAAATTGGAATATAATTCGAAATATTTCTAATATAATAGCAAATACTCCCTATAAGCTTCATTTATTTTACAAAGTCAGCCAATTAGCTTTTGATTAATGCAGCCCTTAATATTTTTTCATTATTTATGGAAAAATAATTATATTTAATTTACTAAAGGATAAAGAGGTACTCTATTATGGGAAAGAGGTCAGCAGAAAAGAGATTAACTCAGGCTTATAAAAATGCGAAAATTGAATTTTTTGATAACAGCTCTAAATACATCTTTTTTAGTGACTGCCATAGGGGCGACGCTACCCCCTCCGATGAATTTGCAAAAAATCAAAATATCTATCTATTTGCACTGGAATATTATTTTAGAAACGGCTTTACCCATGTGGAGCTAGGAGATGGTGATGAGCTTTGGGAACACTCTAATTTTAAGCATATTAGACTGGCCCACGATGAGGTATATGCATTATTAAAAAAGTTCTACGATGCTAATAGACTGATTATGCTCTATGGTAACCACAACATATGCTTGAAATACAAAAGCTTTATAGAGAAGAATTATTATAAATTTTACGATGATTACAATGAAGAAGATATAGAATTGTTTCCCGGAATAACCGTCCATGAAGCAGTGGTATTTAAGCATAGAAATACAGGTCAGGAAATACTAGCAGTCCATGGTCATCAAGGGGATATAATGAACGATAAACTGTGGGGCTTTAATATGCTATCAGTAAGATATTTTTGGAGATTTTTTCACTCTATAGGCTTTATAAATCCAGCCAGCCCTGTTAAAAATGCAGAGCAAATACATAAAATCGAACGAATTTACAAGCATTGGATTAAGGCCAACAAAATTATGATTATCTGCGGTCATACCCACAGACCTCACTTTCCTAAACGGAATGAACTACCTTACTTTAACGACGGCTCCTGCGTTAGAGCCAGCGGTATACAAGGTATTGAAATAGAAAATGGAGAAATAAAATTAATAGAATGGAGAATAAGAACAGATTTATCTGGAGATCTTCATATTAAGAGAAAAATTCTTAGAGGTCCGAGACCACTGGAAGTCTTTGATTTAAGGAATAAGAACTAATAGGCGGGATAAGTACTGGTAAGACCAGTGACTTTTTAGGGGCCTGAAGAAATTATTATGGTTAACAATTCAAAGGGACTATTGCACAACCAACAACTTCACCAGTTATGCAACAGCCCCTCATTCTTACTTCTAAACCCTATCTTTTGTAATACCGTCTAATTTTACAGCAGATTCTCTTATATCCTTCATTAAATCTCGTATAGTTTCGATACTTCGGTCTTGCTCAGAAATTGTTGCTAGCATTTCTTCTGTGGACGCTGAATGCTCCTCTGCTATGCTAGCGATACTTTCTGCCTGCTCTTGTACCTTCCTAAACAATTCGCTAGTAAATTCAACAACCTTTACTTCCTCATCAATACAGCTATCTATGTTGTTAAAGGATGCCTTAATATTGTCAAAGTTCTTGTTTACCTTATTAACAATTACTTCCCCTTCTTTAACAGCCTCATTACCGCCTCTTACTTCATGTAAAGCAGATGTAGTCTTATTCTTTAATTCATTTATTATTGTTGAAATAAAGCCAGCAGCTTCTGAGCTCTGTTCCGCTAACTTTCTAACCTCTTCTGCTACAACAGCAAAGCCCTTTCCTTGTTCTCCAGCTCTAGCTGCTTCAATTGCAGCATTTAAGGCCAAAAGATTAGTCTGATCTGATATCTGGGTAATGGTACTTAAAAATTTATTAATTTCATCCATAGATTTCTCTAGCTCTGTTACTGTAGATAAGGACTGGGCAATAGCATTCTTAATTATATTCATTTGCTTGTCCATATCAGATATATGCTCTGCACCCTCTTTTACAACATCGCTAGTTTTAACAGAAACTTCTGACATTTTATTAGTGTTTTTAACTATTTCTTTAATACCATCATCAGCCTTCCTTATCATATTGCTGATGTCATTAATACTAGAGGCTTGTTCAACTATTCCCTTTGCCACATCATCCATTATGGCCATTATGCCACTACTTCCTTCTCTAAGAGCTTCAAGATTTTCATTGCAGTTATTTATATCATTAATAAGAGCTAAAGAGCTACTCTCTATTAAATCCACAAGATTATTAGTATTTTCTGCAGCGTTTACCGCTTCTATTTCCTTGTTACTAGACTTTTCAATTAGTTCGTTACCCCATTTAGCAACAAAGTATAGAATAAAAATACAAGCATTCACTGCAAAGGCTTCTGAAATAAGCTTTTCTGTTAAATTATTTGGCAGTAAAAATCCGAAGCCTACAGCAAAAAGATCAAAAATAATTGCATATGCAAGCAGTAGCTTTTTATTTAAGTACAATGTAATAAAGGAAACATTTATAATAATAGACACTAGAAAATAGTCTAAATTCTTATTAGATATAATCCCTAACATGATAAAAAGAAAATAAGTATAACATAAAATAATACCTATTTGCGGTTCAAGCTTTTTAAGTTTATATAGAACTGCAGCCACTATTACTCCTAGCACGAGCACTCCAAAATTAACATTTAATTCAACTACACCTCTTACTATTCCTAGTACGGCTAAGGCCACCATTCCAAACATGACCCTCAGTGAAATTTTATTAACCCTATTTACATGACTGGATATTCCAACTGTTTTTTCCATAATTACTTCATCACATCCTTCGTTTTAATATAAATTATAAATATATTATCGTTTACATTAAAATATTATAAACCATTTTTCGAAAAATTTAAACATTTTCATTGCCTGAAATTCTTATTTTTTATGGTTGAAGCAATTTCTGGAATTAAAATAAGCTAAGTTGATCTATATACTTCTTTTCTTCAAATTCATGCAAATATTTAAAGATTTTATTGTTATCACAAACTATATTATGCTTTTTACATTCCTCGTAAAAAATTTTCATCAAGCTATTATTGTTGTCACTGTATACTTCATAGGAATAACCATATTTTTTATGATACACTTCTTTTAAACCTGGAAAATTCTCATCTAACTTTTTATAAAAGTATTCTCTATTACCATCCCTTAAGGTTAGTCCCATGCCAAAGCAAAGAATTCCATACACCTTTGCCTCTATGCAATAACTCAATATGCCTCTTAAATTTTCTTCCGTATCATTGATGAAGGGTAAAATAGGGTCTAACCATACCACCGTCGGAATATTGTTATCCCTCATAACCTTCAAAACTTCAAAACGTCTTTTGCTGGTGCACACATTAGGCTCTATAATTTTACACAGCTCTTCATCATAGGTTGTTAGGGTTATTTGCACCACAGCCTTTGTCTTTTCATTAATTCTCTTTAATATATCTAAATCTCGCAAAATCCGGTCAGATTTGGTTTGTATACTAACACCAAAGCCATACCTTTCAATTAATTCTAAACATTTTCTTGTATGCTTAAGCTGATTTTCTATAGGTATATAGGGATCACTCATAGCTCCTGTCCCTATCATACATTTCTTCCTCTTACTTTTTAAGGCATTTTCTAAAAGCTCTACCGCATTTATTTTCACTTCCACATCTTCAAAGGGATGCTGCATATTATAACAGTTGCTTCTAGAATCGCAATAGATGCACCCATGGGTACAGCCTCTATATAGGTTCATACCATTTTGAGCTGATAAAATTCCTTTAACTTCCTTAAAATGCATATTTCTTTCCTTCCTGTATTATTCGCAATCTTTCTAGTAAAGGCTAGTATTTTTCATTTATCTTCAGTGTTTATAAGCAAATCCAATTCACTTGAAAGGCCTTTTTATTGGAGGTTGCCCTTTTCCCGTCTAATAGGCCAGCTTTAGCTAATAAGACTGAACCTGTTCAGATTGACAGGTTATATATCAATATCCTTGGCATCTAATGGCAGGCGTCTTACAGCTTTCAAATATCTAGTCATATTTTCATCCTCCTTAATAGGATAGTTAAAGCCAAAGTGTTCCCCTACCTCTTTTCCTAGAATTCTAAATAAATCTCCTGCTACAAACATTGCATCCCATACCTTATCCTTATTGCTGTCAGAATAAGTTTTCTCATACATTGTCCAATAGCTTTCAGGAAGATACTTTTTAAAATATTTTCCCATCTTGCCAGCAGAAACCTTGAAATCATTCTTTAAACCAATCCACCAGGAAACCATATCATTGAGCCGTGATCTTATGATGGAATCAAACATTTCCTTGGCATAAGGTAATTCATCCCGCCACAATCCTTTTGCCACATTTTGCAGGCACCACCAAAAATCATTACAGCAGCAATCATAGAATCCTTCTGTAGGTCTCTTGACCCAATAGTCTTCGTCTGTTGGTGCTCCTATTTTTGGAAGGCAATTGTCCTTGTCTAATAGAGGAATTGTTAGCTTATCCTGTAGATATACTTTTTTCATATACTCCTTTGTCTGAATATGAAGGTCTATCCTATTACCATCGGTAAAGAGCATTAAGTAGCCATAGTTACTTTCAAAGTCCGTTGACTTGCCACAGTTTTTACTTAGCCTATCTGGCTCCTGTAATATTATTAAATCACCAAAAACATCAATCCAGTGGTCATCTTCTATAAAGGAAGCAGTTTCTGTCACCACATAGACAATATCATAGTCCTGGAAAATATCCTTTGGTGCCTTAACATTAGTTCTTGATCCGTTCATGTATACAGCCCTGATACGTTCATCCCTTTGGGCTACCCCTAAAATTAATTCAAACATTTCTTTTTCGCTTCTCATTTAATCACCTCAAAATATGAGAACTGTCTACGAAAAGTTAATTGCATTTTTCATAGCTCTGCCCTCTTAATCCTATCTAACATTTTTTTCCTTTCTTAATTTACAACCGTAAGCTGACATAATAGCATATACAGCCAATTATATACATTACTTTTCATAATAATTACCACCTCTACTTTTTTCTTAAGTATATTAAAGCCAGTTATTATGTACAATAGAGCTATTCCTATGTTACAAATAGGCTAGTCTAAGTTGCATTTAAGTAGATGGTAATATTATTCAAAAAACATTGCTTATCTCTTCAAAGTCTTCAAAATAGTAATCAGCATATCTTTTTATGGCCTTCAGCTCCTTTATATCCCTTTTTAAAAAGTAAACCGTTAAAGCAGTATTAATACCTAGTGCTTTAGCACCTCTTAGTTCATCAGAACCACCATCTCCAATAAAAACGGACCTTTCTGGATCCACCTTCATTCTTTCCAAAGCCCGTAAATATATCTCTAACTGGGGCTTTATATAACCTACTTCGCAGGAAAATACGGTCTCATCAAATAGCTCCTGCAAAGGGGATTCATTCCAATACTTAATATCAATAACATCCGCATTGCTAATTAAACAAAGCTTCTTGCCCCTTCTTTTTAAATTTTGCAGCACCTTTAAAACCTTTGGCTCTACTTCCATCAAAGCCCTTTTATATCTTTCTTCCCTCAAGCTTAAAATTTCATTCTTCTGCTGCTGGCTAGCCTTTATTTTCATCTTAGCCAGTATATCGTCAATTATCTTTTCAGGTTTTCTTACCTTTCCTAATGCTCTTTTTCTGTACAAGTTCTTATCCTCTGCATATCTTTCCCACTCTGCTTCTGTTATTCCTAATACATCATTCTCGTTTTTCAAAGCATTATTCTTCGGTTTTATTAAAGTAAAGAATAGGTCGAAATATATAACCTTTATATCCTTCCTCATACCGAAACCCCACTTTGACTACTTTTTAGTTTTTGCCGCCTTTGCTAATGCCTTTTAAAAGAAGCTGCACAAGTTCAAGAGAATTTAAGGCTGCCTTTGCCATATTGCTCTCAAAATCCTATGCTCCAGTTTTATCTGCCCTATCAGATATGGAGCGAATAATTAAAAAGGGAACTCTATTTGCATAGCAAACATGAGCAACGCTAGCACTTTCCATATCCACACACAGGGGATTAAACCTTTCTATTAGTGCCCCTCTTTCATTCTCTGTAACAAAAGCTTCTCCAGTTATAATCCTACCTGTGTAGCATTTGCAGTTTAGGGACAAGGAATCTGCCACCTTATTACATAATTCAAATAACTTATCATCTGGCCTAAAATATATATCCTTCATCCATGGATGATATTCTGTTAAAATCCCCGGTGCCACATCGTGATAGGCTATTTCATTGCCAATAACTATATCTCCTATGTTAAGCTTCTCATTTAAAGCTCCTGCCACTCCAGTTAATATTAGATGGGTAACTTGGAACTTACTGATTAGTATTTGTGCCGCAATTGCAGCATTAACCTTGCATACTCCAGAGAATACCGCTACTACTTCTATGCCCTCATAAAAGCCTGAATAGAAATTAAGCCTTGCCTCTTCTTCTTTTACCTTAACTGTCATCTTGCTCATTATGAAAGGCATTATTTCTCTTTCTGTCGCACTTATTAACCCAATCCTCATGATCTTCCCCCTTCCACCGCACTATCAATAATACTTTTTACATTATTGTCGGTTCACCCTTATATACAAAAATATCCACATAGAAAAATTATACCATCTACCCTAATTTTTATAAAGAAAAACACCTTTTTGTTCCACCCATTCTATGAAAAATTAAAAGGGCTACTTCCTAAACTTAGGCGAGCAACCCTTTAAATCCTTAATATTAATGTAACTCTGGGAAAAAGATGCCAATGAACGTGACTATCTCCATTACCAAGCAACTCATAGTTCATCTTTTCAGGCTTAAATACCTTATAAACTGCTACTGCAACAAGGCTCATTTCTTCAAGGCACTTCATTTTGAAATCATGAGCTAGCTGATGCAATTCTGTAACATGTTCCTTACATAAAAATAGTGTATATCCTTTTATCTAATTCATCTTAGCCTTATCCATAAATTCACTTATGCTATTTACTCTAGCAGCAAGCTTAAGCCACTTTTTTAATCTTTCTATATCAGCTTCTTTCTCTACCAGCTTCTTAACTTCTTCTGATACAGTCCCTACCTCTTCAAGAAGTTCTAATATATCTCCCTTTTTGATTCTAATTTCCCCTCTTTTTTCCTTCTAATTTACCTTCTATTTTTCCTTCTTCCTTAATCTTAGGATTATAAAAAGTTTCAACCATTTCTCTAACCTCCTCACTAAGGTAATTTAATTTATCTATCTGTCCTAATAAGTATTTTGTTAAATTCGTCATGGCTACAGTAAGATCATTGTAGACTGATGCATCTATTTTACTTTCACTATATAAAGAATCTAAGTATTCTAATATCTCTCTAGTTAAATTTAATATTTCATCTTTGATTTCCGCTATCAATATATTATATTTTTCGCTATCTTCTTTAAGTCTTCTTAATATATCAATTTGTTTCTAATTGAAAACACCTTTAGGGGCAATAGTAAATACATATTATCTTTATACAATTTTTCTAAATCATATTTCCATAGCTTTAGGGCTTTTGTACTATACGAAAAAGATTGGCCATCACTAAATCTTAATATAAATTAGTCTACTCTGATTATCATGTCACAGGCTTCTTTAGTAAAATAGGCATAGTTTTTTACCGATTCTGTTATAGCCTCTTTGTTAAGATAGGTAATATGAGCATCATAGCTGATATTGTTGCCATATAAGCTGTTCAATAGATCTATAATTGGTCTCTTGTCGTGAATATAAAATAACTTTTTCATTATCTCATCTAATTGAACTCTACTAATGTACTTATTTTCTTTTGGTTCTCTTATTTTTAATAATGGTAAATTAAAATTAATATAATACATAAAAAACACCTCTATGAAGATTATTGCCAAATAGAGGTGTTTTAATCAAAAACAAGATTTTTATTTTTTGAACGTTACTTCCTCATCCTTATTAAATAAAATATATTTCTTATCCTCATAGGTCTCTCCCAAATGCTTAGCATAAAACTCACTATTCTTCACAAATTTAAAGCCGCATTTCTCTATAACTCTTCTGGATTGGTTGTTAAAACTAAAGTGTCCTACGGTTAGGGCATCTAGTTTATAGTCCTCAAAGCAAAATCTAATCACTTCCTTTACCGCTTCAGCCATCAGTCCCTGCCCCCAGTAATCCTTAGATAATACGTAACCAATTTCCTTAACCTTTAAGTTTGCATAGTTACTATCATCATCGGCCCAAGATTTGTGTAATCCAAGAGAACCAATTACCTTGTTATTCTCTTTATATACAATTGCAAAAACATGTCTGCCTGAAATAAAGGACTGCAACATTTGCTTTGAAACCTCAATAGACTCATGGTGCTTCCAGCCTGCCATCTCACCTACACCTTCCACAGAGGCATATTCATAAAAATCATTTAAATCTTCCTCCTGCCAAGGTCTCAAAAGCAATCTATCTGTTTCTAGAGTAATATTTGAAATATCAATACTTATATCCATAATACATCACTCACTTAAATTTAAAAAATACTTCTTTATACTTATCTAATCTTTTAACCCTGCATTAATTAACTTTTTTCATACTCCTCTAAATTTGGAAACTGTTTTTTTATACCTTCTTCAAAAACTACCTTCTATATGGCCCTCTATGCTTTCGTATATCAAACAGAGGCTCTATAAACCAATACTTTAAGAACTTGCCCTCTTGAAGCAATCTCAAAACTTCATCCTTACTTGCCCATTTCACCGCTTGTACCTCTTCATTTTGAAGGCTTAAATCCTTAATATCTATTTCCCTTTCAATAATATAATAGTCATGAAAGCCATGATCAGAGTAAATTGTAAAAAATGGCCTTTCCTTTGATAAGTCAATTTTATAGCCTATCTCTTCAAGAGTTTCCCTTTCAGCAGCCTCTATACTGCTTTCTCCTGCTTGAGCACTACCTGAAACAGTAATCGCCCACATATTAGGCCATTCTTCTTTCCATGTCTGTCGTTGTTGGATTAATAACTCATTTTTAGAATTAAAAATACAAACATGAACTATAAGGTGAAAGTCCCCTTCCGCAAAGTCGCTACCTCTTTCCATAGTTCTACCTGTTAAATTTCTATTTTTATCGTATATATCCCAAATCTCCATCTTAGTTCCTCCCTAAAACATTCAATTTTTGCCTTAATCATTCCTCCTACACTAGCCTTAAAAGCTCCTCAAAACTATCAATAGCATAGTCATATTCCTTTACCTCTCCAAAGCCATATCTAGCATAAACAAAGGGAATTCCTGCAGCCTTTGCCGCCTTCTGATCTCCTTCAGTATCTCCTACGTAGATTGGACTCTTTAAGTTATTTCTCTCTATTATTAGCTTAATATTTTCTCCTTTAGTTAAGCCTGTTCTTCCTGGATTCTCAAAATCTAGAAAGTATTTTTCAAGCTTATGGGCCTTGAAAAAAGACTCAATATATCCACATTGGCAGTTGCTTACAATAAAAAGCTTATACTTCTTAGATAATTCCTTTAAAACCTCTTCAAGCTTAGGAAATAAAATACCTCCCTTTACTTCAAGTAGCTTACACTCATCTTCACAGCACTGTTTAACTATATTAAGTCTTTGATTATCATCTAGATTGGGGAAGAACTTTGCTGCAATAGCTTCTATAGTTAGTCCCATTACAGCTTTTATGTCCTCCACTGTCAGTTTACTTCTGCTTTCACCCAACTTATCTATGGTTTGATTCCAAGACTCAGCAACTGCTTCACTTGAATCCCACAAGGTACCATCTAAATCGAAAATTATACTATCAATATTCATAGCTCATCCTCCATTACCTTTAGTATATCACTTAACTTATCTTTCTGATCAAGGTTTCTATCTCTATCTAAAAATATGGTTTTTAACAGTCTTCTATTACCCCTTCCAAACTCTTCGCTGTGGAGTTCTGATATTTGAACAATCTTAAAAACATCAAAGCTATTAGGTATTTTGGGGCTTTGTATTATATTTTCAGTAACATTAATAGCTTCCTTACTCACTATCAATTCTATAATAAAAAATAGTATTAAGCAAAAATAGATAATAACAACTAATACAATGAACATTTCTCTCAAAACTAATGTAGGGTTCCAGCTTTAACCATTAATCTAAACTAGATCTCTATAATATCTTTTGAGACCTAAATAGATTAGTTACAGTCATGGAACCCCACATAAGGAATAACTTGAGTTATTAATGATTATCACTTGTCTTTGCCGTTTTTAACATTTATAATTTTATAACTTAATATGATAACAGCAAAAATAAAGGTTACTGAATTTGCAGCAATTAATGCTATATCCCCGATTCCTAGGCCATAAATTAACCAGCAAAAAACACCAACAGTAAACATGATATACATTACTAAAGATATGCTCTTTGTATCCTTAGTTTTTATTACTTGAATAGCTTGAGGAACAAAGGATAAAGTAGTCAGAGCTGCTGCAGCAAAGCTAAATATTATCATAATTTAATCTCCTCCCGGAGAGTATTATATCACATAAAATGTATCGAATGTTTAAATTTTTGTAGAACTTCATCGAATCATTGTAAATTTTCCTTTATTCTAAACTGAATAACAAGCCTACTGCTATCTACAGACAGGACAATAATGCTATAATCCAAGCCTTGTAGTAGCTGCAAAAAGTCCTTCATGTCATCCTCAAAGATATACAAGGTTTCCATCGCCTTTGTCTGAATTACATAGTTAGCACCTATTTTAGCTAAGATTAGATTTTCCCACTGTTTTACCTTAAAATTATTGTTTTTTAATGTGATAGTGTTGTTCCTGCTTGCTAACAGCTTTAACTGTTGCTCATACTGCTTTTTCAAGGCTTTATTTTCTTCAAGAAGCTTGTCTAAATATGCTGTGCTTTTATCCTTTTGAAGCTTTTCTTCTTCAAGCTCCTTCTTGAGATTTTCTATCTTTTGCTCTAGGGCTTTTAACCTTTTTTCTTTTAATTTATAATAGAAATTACTAAGAAACCTTAAACTACTGTTTTCTTGCTTTTTCATCTGTACTCCTTTATACATTGAAATATCAAATGGTGGTGAATTCTATGAAAGACTCTTTTAAGAATAGTATATCAAAAATTGTAGATAATACAAAAGCCTTAATAGATAGGACAGAGAAAAATATTAAATTTGAAAGCAACAAAAGCAACATTATTAAAGCCTTATACAAGCCGCTGATAGATAAAAAACTAGAAGAAAAGAATAGTCTTTCACAGGAATTAAAGAAGCTTAAAGAGGAGCATAATAGAGTAAAAAATCAAATTAGAAAAATTGAAGAAGAAATGACCCTTTATAATAAAAAAATAAATGCTCTAATAAAATTTCAGCATTTTGTATTAGAGAAAAAATTATAAGGCTGTTGCTCAACTAGCAAAAGCTGTTAGTTGTGCTACAGCCCTTTGCTTTTTTATTAGCTTTTTGCTGCCACCATAATTGTCTAGCAACCATCATTTAATATCGAGGATATTTGCCATTTCACTATGTTGCTTTGTTTCAAAATAGAGTTGACGTATAAAAGAAATATCAGAACAAGCCGTAAAATCTAATGATAAACTTCAATCTATAATTACCAACGTCTATTATTTGTTACATTGGCCTTAATACTATTTATATAGTCTAAGGCATTTCCCATTCCGTCTCTTCTATCAAAGTTTGCTGCTATAAGCATAGCCTGCTTTTTGCAATAAGATATTATATCTCCTATTTTATATTTTCCTTTTTCAGAATAAAAGGGAGTGTTTTCTGGCAAACTCAAAAGATATTCCTTTTTCCTGCTAAGGGTGGCAAGGCTTTCCCATAGCTGCCAGCTAGTTGTGAAGAAAACTAGCTTATGTCTTTCATTCCTTGAATCCAAAGCCCATTTCAAATGATCTGTGAAAATTTTAATTCCCATCAAGGGGTTTGTCATAGCATAATAGGTTATATATCCCTCTAAATATTCTAAAAAGCTTTCATTGTTTTGAATAAGCTTATAAGACTTGTCTACAATCTCCTTAGACTCCTGCAATCTACCCTGACTTATATAGTAAAGAAGAAACTTAGGATAGGTGATATGGGGTACCTCTTTACATTTCAGTTCGCCTTGAAATATAGGCTTAGCGGCCTTCATAGCCAGCTCATAATCATTTATAAAGAGATAATACTGTACATGAAAATCCAGTTCACAAGCATCACAATCACTTAATTCATCCTTAGTGCACTGCCAGTACCTATCAAAACTATCCTTAGCCTCATCTATCTTTTTCAAATACATATTATGCTTAGTCTTTATTTCGTAGTAATATCTCAGAGAATAACCATACTGAATACACCTATTTTTAAATTCTTGAGTTAAGCTATTAATCTTGCTCCAAGAAATTTGATAAAAGTCCACTGCATGATCTAATATATATTTAAATCCCCATAGTTGATGGAGTATATCTTCTTCCGTTACTTTGTCTATGTTGTCATCTATAAGGGATAAATATCTAGGAAAGGTAGTTATAATTTTTAGACGATCACCATAAAACACGCTATTGTATATTAGCTCATATCTCAAATCCAACTGTAAAGGTAATATATTTTCATAGTCCGCCAGCCTTATAGCCTCCTCCAGCATAGTTATCTTCTTGCTGCCGTCAGGAATATCAGAGATTAAATCCAGCAATTGATTTAATTGGCTACTCATTTATTTATCCCCCATTCAACTAAGGATATTATTCCATCATTTAAAAGCTGCATCTCATTGTTTCTTAGAGGATAATGCCCCATAAGCAGGGATTGAACGTATAGCAGAGTAATGTAATTTTTCAGGGCTTCTTCGTCTGTTAATTTCATTAACTTTTGAACAACAGGATTATCATAATTAAAGCACAAGTTAGCATAGGAGTTTCCTTCAAATTCGTTAATGAATCCATCAAGTATATCTCCAAAGGCATCCTTTGTTTTTTCTCTGCTTTCTACCAAGTCTCTATATAGCATAGCATCGTTATCAATAGTATATAATACTGGTAACTCTATAGGCTTAAAATGCTTAATCTCCGCCTTGCACTTAAACTTATTCAAAACCACATTGGCTACCTTTATAAGCTTAAAGGATAATTCTTCCTCAGCATAGGTTAATTCCCCCATAATATGCATAACATCGGAATTATCCACTAATTCTACCCACTGGCCAGTGTACACATCTGGAAGCTTCTCAATAATTTCTGTTATGTACACATATCCACCATTTATTAGTAACTTGTTTTGAGCTGTAAAAATAGGAGCAATCTGCTTAAACTTTTCCACCGTATCTGTATACTGCAATCGGTAATATTGAGTTCTTAGCTCAAAGCCAGTTTTAATACCTTGTGAGGTTTGGAATAAAAGATAATCAAAAAAGGTCTTGTATAAGCCATCATTCTCTACTACCAAGCTTTTTATAGCTAAATCATGGATTTCCACAATTTTCGAAAGCTTTTTAGTATCTGTAGTAGCTATACGAGATAAGTAATTTACTATACATTGGCCTAGTTCCTTTTGAGTTTCTAATAAAGCCTCATCCTCATAAAAACCATCTCTAGAGGCAGTAGGCCTTAAACCATTAGAATTTATTACGCACTTTACGAAGAAGGCCCATTCTGGAAGTAGCTTATCCACCTCTTCCGTTAGCAGCATATTCTTAAGATAAATTCTATGAGATTTTTTCGCCTTTGGCCCTACCTTGTGTGAAAGTATAAAGGCATAGCCCTTTACTAGACCTGCTTTAGATTCTAAGGGAATGTAATCTATAAATTCTTCCCCAAATAGTTCTTGTCCCATAGCCAGTATATCGTTTTCATCAGAATTATCAACTTCCCAAATTGGCTTTTCTACATTCACTCTTACCTCTACACCGTTATTAATCAAATAAATTGGAATTGGTAAAGCTGAACCATAATATTTTATTAGCCGAAATACTCTATCTATGTCATAATAATTTTCACAATCCTCTTTAAATCTTAAATAAACCGTTGTTCCATAATCTAAACCACTACCTAAGTTCTTTATAGTATAAGTACCATCAGGCTTACCAATCCAATGATAGCTCTCCGTATCATTAATTGAGCGAGTAACTAGGTTTATTTCCTGGGATACCATGAAACAGGATAACAGTCCGATACCAAAATGTCCAATAAAGTCTTCTTGTATTTTTCCACTTATTAAATCTTTCTTAGAAGACTCACCCAAAATGGATATAAACTTATGTATTTCCTCTTCTGTTAAACCGATTCCATTATCCTCAAAAACAATAGTCTTCGAATCCATATCCTCAATTAAACTAATGGAAATCTTCCCTTCGTTCCATGAACTATCTATATTTTTCCTAGCTATAATAGCATCCACGCAATTTTGTAAAACCTCTCGAACAAAAACATGATGATTACTATATAAATGGTTGGACAATATGTCTATCATGCCACCCAGATTAACTTTGAATAAATAGTTCTTTTCCATGTTTATCCCTCTCTCTACCGATTTATACTTGCTCTAAATGAAAAAAACACAATCCTTTTATTACCTATTATTCTACGAAAGAAATTAATTTCCTTTAAGTTTTGGAAAGCTTATGTTTAGATTTAGAATTCATATTTATTTTTCATATGATATAAGCCTAGCAAGGGTCCTTGATAATAATTATCAAACCTATTGGTCATAAGTCTTTTATAAGAATCAAATATTATCCCTATATGCTCCTCACTTCCTATTCTCCCTAACACGAAGGCCATCACTGCTTCACAATAAGGATACTTTATTTTATTTATTATTTCTGCCAGTCTATCAGAATACTCCTTTCCATAAGCAACCATTATTCTAGCTCCATTTTCGATAAATATATCATTTCCACTTCTCTTTAAATCCTCTAGAAGACGAGGAATAATACTATCCTTATTCTCCATCAGCTTTAATATAAGCTTTTCTGTTGCTATTGGATTCATAGGCTTTCTAAGTAGAATGTATAATTTATCAATATCCTTCTCCTGCTCTACCAATGAAATTTCAGCTTCCCAAGTTTCTTTGTTCACATTTAAAGTTAGCTCCAAAGCTTTTTTTACTTCTTCATTTGCAGGAAAAAGATTTAGGCTAAAGTCTAATATACTATATGCACTCTTTTCATCAACTATATTTTCTTTAAAAAACCTTGGACTTAAATTTTTATTAACAAATTGTCCTATTTCTTTTGATTGAATTTTAGTCATATCAATTTCCTTTCTTTTAGCAATTTTTATCCTAATGTGTTCATGGATATATTATCATGTGTACCATAATATATCAATTTCTGGTAAGCTTACTTCAATAAAAAGCTCAAAATTATCCTTTTTCTATGGACTTACTTTCCCAGTGAGAACTAATAGAAATATACTACTCCTAATCTTTAAAATATGATTTACCACCGATTGTCATATTAAAATTATACTAAATTAGTAAGTTTATGTCAATTTTACCATCATATTTTAGTAATAGTCTATTTCTAAAAAGCAAAAAGTTGACGAAAAAGCTTTGCAGCTTTATCCATCAACTTTTCATAAATTTACGCTTGTTCTTTTTTATTAATGAACACAAACATCACAAGGATCTGAATGTGTTGATTTTAACGCTTCTCCTAAGGTAGTCTGCAGTATAGTTTTACTTCTAGAAAGAGTTCTACAGTTTTTATCATAGTGATAAGACTTTCCAGAAGGAGTGTAATATACTATCCTGCTTGAGGAGTTACTTGTGCTACCTTGAGAGCTATTATTAGTTCCTCCGCCACTATCAGTAGCTGGCTTGCTAGGAGTATTATTTGCTTTATTATTTGATGAACCTTCCTCTACTCCTTTATAGCTACCTGCATTAGTATTGAAGGTAACGGTCTTGCCATTAGAAGTAGCTACAATAGTTCCTTGCTCATCGGTTCTGTATACTGGAACGCCTCTGTTCTTTAACTTATTTAATACAGTCTGGGACGGATGTCCGTAACTATTCTCCTTACCAACAGAAATCACAGCATACTTAGGCTTCACCTTATCTAAGAAAGCATCGCTGGAAGAAGATTCACTTCCATGATGACCTACTTTCAGCACCGTTGCTTCTAAATTAAGACCCTTAGCTAACATTTCCTTCTCGCTTACCGCTTCTGCATCTCCTGTAAGCAGGAAGGAGGTACTACCGAAGCTTACCTTTAGCACTATGGAATAATCATTTGAATCCTTATAGTTTGTGCCATTAGGTGCCAAAATAGTAACTGTTGCTTCTCCTAATTTAAAGCTTTCTCCTACAGTAGGAACTGTAAGCTTTAAGCCCTTATTCTTAACTGCCGTTACAAACTCCTCAAAGGTCTTGGTGCTAGAGGTCTGCTTTGGGAAATAAACCTTTCCAACCTTAAAGGAATTAATTATATAATCAGCACTACCAATATGGTCCTCATGAACATGGGTTCCGACAAAATATTGCAATTCACTTATTCCTTGTTTACTAATATAATTTTTTATTGTGCTAGCATCACCGTTATTTCCTGCATCTACTAGCATAGCCTTGCTTCCCTGCTGTACCAAAATACTGTCTGCTTGACCTACATTTATAAAATGAACCTTTAGCTCACCTATAATCTGATCTGGGGCCGTTGGGGCTTCCTGTGAAACCGATGGAGTTTCAGCGGGCTTAGTTTCAACCTTATCCTGCTCTGTATCTTCCTTAACATCATTTTCCCCATCCCTTTTAGCTTCATCCTTGGTATCGTCAGTTTTATCCTTCTGCTCTTCAGTTTTGCCTTCCTGTATGCCATCTTCTTGTTTAGACTTTTTCTCTTGCTCTATAGCTGTATTTCTTGTTGCAAGTCTTTGGGCTTCTCTCTCCTCATCAGTTACAGGTACATTAGCAAAGCTTCCAATAGCAAAAAGTACTAGGAAGGCTCCAACTAAACCCTTAATGATTTTATTTTTTCTCTTAAACTTTATACTTTTCTTAAAT